>Ga0210040_10002195_pt1 | contig 27876 bp, 30 predicted proteins | sample CryGeyCG12114_NA_FD_185462 | JGI IMG/M metagenome (GOLD analysis project Ga0210040, IMG submission 185462) | Groundwater microbial communities from aquifer - Crystal Geyser CG19_WC_8/21/14_NA (SPAdes) (version 2) | ecosystem: Environmental > Aquatic > Deep subsurface > Groundwater | place: USA... | reverse complement strand
GCAAAGTCCCCGAACAGGGCATAAGCGGTCCGGCTTTCCAGGCGCAGGTAAAGCTTGCGCCGGGTGGGCGCGTCCTGAACCTGCTGAGCGCCGTCACCATACACGGTATAATAGCGATCAGGGTCGACGACGCCGAGCAGCCCGCGGTCGGGATCGTAGGCGCGTGCACTGTCATAGGCGAGGGTCAGCAGCCAGGACCCCTTGATCCGGCCTTTCGCATAGAGAGCGAGTTGACCGTCGACTGGCAACCCACGCCCGCGGCGGACAAGCGGGCGTGCATGGCGCGACAGCGTGTCATAGCCGAGCGAGCCTGCGCCGAAGCCCACCACCGTCCATCCGCGGGCACCCGGCGCCAGCGCGGCGGCGAGGCGCACGTCGCGTGTCGTGTTCTCTTCCGCAAGCGTTACGCGTACGCGCAGCGCGCCGGCCTGGGTAGTCGTCTGCAGCGCAACAAGCGCAAGGCCATTGTCGCCGACTACGCGCGCCGTTGCTGCGATACGGTCGCGGGCGGCCAACGCGCGCGCGCCCTCGTCACCGTTCAGCTGAGCCGCGCGAAATGGCGCATCTACCGCGAATGGAACCAGCGTGCCCGCCCGCACCGGACGGCCTGCACGATCAGTCAGGCGTATGGCCAGCACTGGCTGCGTCAGTCCATCGGCGACCAGATGGCTAGCGCTGAGGTCCACCTCCGCACGAGCCGGGGCGCCCGATACGTGCACTACACGCTCCAGCGTGGTCACGATCGCGCCGCTTGCGTCGATAATGCGCGCAAACAGGCGGTTGTCGCCGGCCTGTAGCGCGATGCCGCTCCACCGTGACACGGCAACCTCGCCGGCCTCGTCAACGGTGTCGAAAGCAAGCGGATCGACCATCTTGCCCGCGAGCATCAATGCGACGTGCTGGCCTGGCTTATGTTTGATCGCGACACGGATCGTGGGCACGCGGGGGTTATGGTCGGCCTCTGGAAAGAGCCAGGCAATGCCCGGCGCCTGACCGGCCAGCCAATCGCGATTACCTGCCGCGGTGGCATCATTGTCCACGGCCGGCAGTTTGGCTGCCACTGCCGCCTTCCGGCCGGTCGCGCGAAGCTGAAAGTCGACACGCTTGACGGTGCCCCCGACGCCCTCAACGAAACGCGAAATGGCGCTGCCAGCCTGACGCGTATCTCGATCACAGGCCACGGGTTCAAGCGACGCGGGCAGACCGGCGGAGTCGAGCTGGACGACGTGGCGCCCTGGGGTCAGGCCCTCGACATGGTACAGGCCGTCACTGTCCGTCACGACAGTGCTGCCGTCCTCCAGGATCACGCGCACGTTGGGAACACCCTGCCGGTTGGTGGCGGGAGCACTGCAGTCCCGCTGCGTCACCCGCCCGATAAGCGTCAGCGCGTCGGTGAACGGCAAGGGTTGAAGTCGGACGGCCGCGATAGCCTCGTTGCTGGCATCAGCGCTGCCATTGATTACTCGAGCGCGATTAAGCGCCTCGCCCGTGGGAGCACCCGGTGAGATCGACACGGCATACCGGATCGTCAGGAGTCCGGCGGCTCCGATGGCAGGCAAGGTGAAGTCGAGCTGCCGGCCATCGGAAGCAATTACCGGCTCCACTGCGCCTCGGGTGGATCCGCGACGATAGCGCAAGCCTGCCGGCAACTTGTCGATCAGGTGAAGGCCCGCACGAGTGGCGGTGTCGGGCCCGCGCAGCTCCAATCGGTACTCGACGAGATCGCCAGGCGCGGCCTGGCGTACGGACGCCGCCTTTGTGAGTAACAGGCCGTTATCGCTGCCAGCTATCTCTTGAAGCCTGTTTCCCGGATCCACAGGGATGTCCACGACGAGATCGCTGGATCCTTGCACGAACAGGTTGGCGTAGCTCGCCTGGTCGTTGATGATGAAGGGGTGCTCACGCGGGGTGCGCAGCGCTGACAGTGCTGCCGGCTCTTTGGTCGATGGCGCGCGATAAGGCGCGGGCGGATTCACGCGCAGCTGGTAACTTCCGGGCGCGATCAGCGGGAAGCGGTAACGCCCCTTCATGGCCGGGTACACTCGTCCGGAGGCGTCCGTCACCGATGTACCGGTGACCATAGTCGACGGGTAATCGGACACGCCGTCTTCGCCCTTGACCATCGCAGGTGCACCATTGGCGTCGACCAGCGTGACGGTGGCCCCGTCAATGATCGCACCCGTGCTGGAGTCAAAGACGTAGCCCGCCGGGTCGACCAGCAGCGAGTTGGCGGACTCATCGCTGTCGTCATCGCCCGTAAAGCGGAACATCAGTCGTTGACCGCGCGTGAGCAACGATCGGCAGTCATGCTGGAGCGTGTCCGGGTCGTTGAAATCGAACCCTCCCGCGAAGACGCCGCTATCGGGCGCCGTTTCGAGAAGGTCCACCGTTGCTGCTCGATCGACCCCTTCAAGGGTCAACGTCTCGATTTCGCGTTTGGTCGGATCCTTGTTCCCGTACGGGTCAGAGATCGCCACGACAAACGGCGCCATGGCGTCAAATGCCATCACTGATTCAGACGCGGCTAGAGCGGTCGCGTCTACTGACGCCGGCACCACCCGCATGGGATTGCTGGCACAAGTGAACGATCCGAAGTCGAAGTTAGTTGGCGGGCGATAGAATGAGATTCGCGTCGGGCCTCGCCGCGCAATGTCGAATACGGCGGTGTTCGATTGGACTGACGCCTGGGTGCCGTCTGGAGCGCGGTAACGAAGTGTTGCAGTATTCTCTATGCGCGTTTCCTGCGCCACCGCGGGGGCGGCCAGCGTGGAGACGAGCGGCAAGAGCACCGGCATGTGCCGGAAACGCGATCCTTTGGGCATGCGGTGCCGTTCCCGGGCAGCGGTCTGCCCAGGTCCGTTTGTCCTGTACTGGAGAAGGATCCATCAGTTCACAGTGACGCGGAAGCTCGCAGCGACCGAAGTGCCCCCTGCCAATGACCCAATGATCGCCGTCACAGTACGTGACCCTACGTCATAGGACCCGCCATAGGTGCCCGTGGTGGAGCCATTATCTGCAATGGGCACGCCGTTGAGAAGGCACTGCCCGGCAAGACCCAGGCCGCCGACACTTATCGAACCTGGTACATAGGTAGTGCCTGTTGGTACCACGTCGATCAGGCGTACATCCTGCGCCGTGCTGAGCAGGGTGCCATTTGCTACGGTAAGGCAATACTGCACCGTGGCGCCCGGTATCGCCTTGGGGTTCAAGCTCCCCAACCCGTCCGATAGCACCGTAGCAGTCTTGGCCACGCTCACGTCGAGCGCGGTGAGCGCCAGCGAGTAGCCTGCATAAGCCCAACCTCGCCCATTTCGAGCGGCGTCCGGCCCAAGTAGCGTATCATTGTCGGAATCGGCGAAAACGATATCAATCTCGTTGTTCTGGTTCAGAATGTTTAGGTCGGTCGGCAGGAGGATCGCTCCCTCCGATCCGATCGCGCCACCGGCGGCGGCGATCGCTTCCAACGCGACGTTGGACTGTCCGGCGGGGGCGCCTGCTGCAACGTTGCCGACAATGTACACCACTCTCGACGTGTCGGGTGCGAGTTCGTCGATATAGGTCAGCACATCCTTGATCGGATCGTAAATCCCGTCACCATCGTCGGCCACGACCTTGATTGCCTGCAGGTCGAACGTGTCAGTCCCAGGGAGCAGCCCGCCCGGAAAATCGAGTGCCTGATGGGCCAGGAGGCGGAAATCCTGCACGTCGTTGGTGTTGTTCGTGACCTTGAAGCGCGTCACGGCGTTTTGCTGGCTCAGAGTGACAGGAGTCGTGCTTGCCTGGTCTACCTCGACCGTCAGGTTCACTTTGCGGTCAACCTTGAAGGTTGCCGGATTAGAGCTGACCGAATTGGTGGTGCCGCCCACCGAATAGCTGGCCGTTGCGGTGTTCGTGATGGTTGTCCCGGCGGTGGTACCGGCCGGGGTGACAGCTTGCGCCTGAACGGCGCCGCATGGCGCAATCACGGCAGTGCCTGCAAGCAACAAGCAAGCGACGATCCTATGTTCCACGTGAAACCCCCGGTCTTCAACTTCATTGAACGATGGCTTTGAATGCAAACCGACCCGCTTGGTGCGGTGGCAAAGGTCGTGTGAGAGTGAACCGGACCGCTTTGATCTCGTCGGCCCGTGCCGCATGACTCGTGCCGTTCGCGCTCGTGACCACGAGCTGTGCCGGTGGAGCGAAGCGCGCTCCATCAATCGACACCTCGAGACCCGACGTGCCAACGCTCTTGAACACGAGACCGTGCGGAACCGGGTTTGAAACGGCGAGGTTCGCCAGCGGCGACGTCCCGTTATTCCGATACTCCACGACGACGTTCACAAGATCGCCCGGCACGGCGCGCGTGGCAGGTACCTCAACCAGTTGAACGCTGCCGTCAGCGCGTGCGACGCGGCGCTCTACCGTGAAATGGCTATCGATCTGCAGCGGTGGCGCACCCGCAAAGGCGCTCGCGGATATGGCCGCAATGGCCATAGCGATAGCCGCGATGGGAACTTGCCGGAACAGGGCGGCCATTGCTATGCACTCCGAACTCATTGATCGGGTGCCTTTTTGTGCAAGGCCCTTTAAGCAGACCCTACTAAGTCAAATTGAGGGCAATAGCCCCGTTTCGGTCCTTAACAATTCACATCGAATTGGACCGACGCATGACAACGCCGTCCAACTTGCGCCCATTTTGGCCGATTAAGATGACCAGCTGCCAGATTGCGCTGACCCGGTTCGGTTAGATGCCTCGGACTTTCGGACTGCGATGCACGATGCTCCGGAGCATCGACGTGTAGTGCCAGCGTTCTAGCCGCTAGGAAACGAGCATTCATTCCCCCGCTGACAAGCTTGCTTGGTGACGGTCTGGCCGCCTGGCTCTAAGCAGCATTGATCCTTTGGCACAGGCCGTGCGTTATATGCGAATGATCATGCGTATCCTTACTCGGCCTTACTGAGTGCCGCCTCACATCAACGCGATAGGCACTGCGACCCCGTCTCACGACATCCACCCGTCGTTTCTCGCCTGGGCGCGAGAGCGTGTCGCACCGCGAGAGATGCGGCTGTTTGATCGCATGGCGACCCGGGCCGGCATCGAGCAACGCTGGTCTGTGTTGAATGCTGATCCCGCCCCAATCGGCCCGAAAGGATTCTATGGTGACGGTGCCGTGCCCGGCACGGCGAAGCGCATGGAGATTTATGCGCAAGCGGCTCCAGAACTCGCGCTGCAAGCTATCGACCGACTCGCTATGAAATCACCGCTCGGCCACATCACTCATTTGGTCGTGGCGAGTTGCACGGGGTTTGTGGCGCCCGGGATCGATCAGATCATCGCCCGTCGGCTGGGCCTGTCGGCCGATGTCGAGCGGCTTCTGATTGGTTTCATGGGTTGTTACGCCGCGGTGGCTGCACTGCGGAGCGCACGGCACATAGTCCGCTCCGCCCCTTGCGCGCGAGTGCTGGTGATCACCGTGGAGCTGTCCACGCTCCATATGCAGCCCGACACTACGCTGGAGCCGTTGCTCGCTCAGCTTCAGTTCGGCGACGGAGCGGCGGCTGCGCTGGTCAGCGCCGACCCGGCAGGGTTCGCCCTTGGCGAGACGTTTGCGGCCGCCCTGCCCCAATCGGACGATCTGATCCGATGGACCATCACCGACCAAGGGTTCGTCATGCACCTGTCCGGCACGGTTCCCAATCACATCGGCTCGGCCCTAACCGAACCCGTCCTCCGTACAGCCATCACCGGCGGCGTGGAGGCGGCAACGGTGGATGGCTGGGCTGTGCATGCAGGCGGACGATCGATCCTTGACGCTGTGGAGCATGCCTTTGCGCTCGCGCCGGACGCTCTTGCCGCTTCACGCGCGGTGCTGCGCACGGCGGGCAACATGTCTTCCGCAACCCTGATGTTCGTGCTGGAACGCTTGCTCGCAGGGCCGCCAGTGCGTGAGGGCCGCGCACTTGCTTTTGGTCCGGGGCTCGCGGCGGAAGGATTCGCGTTCCGGAGCGCCGCATGAACCTTGCCCAGCGCGCCATCGCCGATGAGCTGATGGACGCGGACGATCTGCCCGCCTCAACCTATGCGGCAGTGGTCGGCGATTTGGCGCGAGTGAACACGGTGACGCTAGCGTTCCGGCCGACCCTGGCCTTCCTGGAGCGCGCAGTGGGGCAGCGCCGCAGCTTCAAGTTGCTCGACATCGGCTTTGGCGATGGTGACGCGCTGCGCCGCATCGCACGCTGGGCGGCGAAGCGAAGTGTCGAGGCGGAGCTGGTCGGCATCGACCTGAACCAGCGCAGCGCCTCCGCAGCAGCCGCGCATACTCCGCCAGGCCTCGGGATCACATACCTGACGGGCGACTATGCCTCGCTAGGGGGTGGCGGTTGGGACTGCATCATCTCCAGCCTGGTCGCGCATCACATGACCCATGCTCAGCTGGTCAACTTCTTGCGCTTCATGGATCGTGAAGCCCGGCTTGGCTGGCTGGTCAATGACCTGCATCGTCACCGCTTCGCCTTTCACGGTTTTCCGCTGCTGGCCCGCTTGGCGGGTTGGCACCCTATCGTGCGCCATGATGGCACCTTGTCGATCGCACGCAGCTATCGTCCGGCAGAATGGCCGCCCATTCTGGAGGAAGCCGGCGTGGAGGCGGCTCGGACGTATCGCGCGTTTCCCTTCCGCCTTTGCGTCGAGAAACTGGGGGAGGGACCAGCGTGCAACCGCTGATCGTCGGTGGCGGGCCAGCCGGCTGCGCTGCCGCGATCACTCTGGCACGCGGCGGCATGAGGCCAGTTTTAGTCGAGCGAAGCCGTGAGCCTAGAAATTCGCTATGCGGCGGCTTTCTGAGCTGGCGATCGCTGGAGACCCTCGCTGGCCTGGGCATCGAGGCGCAGGACCTGAATGCGAACGCCATAGGGTCCGTTCGGCTCTTTGCCGGCCATCGCCACGCCGAAGCCTCGTTGCCCGCGCCAGGGCTCGCCGTGTCCCGCCGGCGGCTCGACTCGTTGCTGCTGGAGCGAACGACGGCGGCAGGTGCTGGGATCGAGCAAGGCGTGGCTGTGCGAGAGGTTCAGGGCACGCAGGTGAGGCTGCAGGACGGCACGACCATCGACCCTCCCGCGCTGCTGCTTGCTAGCGGCAAGCACGACGTACGCGGCCTCGCCCGTCCCCCCACGGCGCGCGGCCGCGATCCGACACTTGGGCTGCGGCTGCGGCTTCCCCCCTCCCCCACCCTGACGCGGCTGATCGGGAACGCGGTCGAACTGCACCTTCTGCCCGGCGGCTACGCTGGATTGGCACTTCAGGAGGATGGCAGCGCAAACCTGTGCCTTGCGGTGCATCGGTCGGCAACGGACGCGGCAGGCGGCCCTGCCGCCTACCTTCGGACGCTGGGCAATGCGGGACCGCTAGGTGAACGCCTGGCGGACGCAGACCTCGGCGCCCGTTTCGATGCGGTCGCGAATGTTCCTTATGGCTGGCGAGCCGGCACGGGGGCGGACCGGCTGTTCCGACTCGGCGATCAGGCCGGCGTTATCCCCTCCTTGGCAGGCGAGGGCATGGGGATCGCGCTCGCAAGTGGGATCGACGCCGCCCGGACGCTAGTTTCACACGGCCCAAGCGCGGCGGCGGCGTGGCAGCGCCGCTTCGACCGGCGGCTGAGGCGCCCGATCGGCATCGCGGATGCTGTGCGAGCGGTAGCTGAAGGACGTGGGCGAAGCGCCCTGGTTTCCGTGGCCCGAATACCCGGATTGATCCAGGTAATGGCCGCCGCAACCCGGATCGCGCAGCGTACGCCTTGACGCTCAGGTCAGCCGGGACGACATATCGATCATGGAACAACTGAACCTTTCCGAGAACGAATGGCGCCGTCGCTTGAGCCCCGCACAGTACCATGTGTTGCGAGAGGCCGGAACCGAGCGGGCCTATGCCGGGGCGTTGACGGACAACAAGGCGGACGGTGTTTATCGGTGCGCCGCGTGCGGGCTCGACCTGTTCGACAGTGCTGACAAGTTCGACTCCGGGTCAGGCTGGCCAAGCTTCACACAGCCCCTCGCGCCAGACCGGGTTACCGATCATTCCGATCGCAGCCACGGCATGGTGCGGACAGAGACTCGCTGCGCGCGTTGCGACAGCCACCAAGGGCATGTGTTCCCGGACGGACCGCCCCCCACGGGCCTGCGGTATTGCATCAACTCGATCGCCCTGGAATTTCGATCGCGCAAGGACGCCGCCGCATAGGGCGCGCTTGTTCGCGGCAGGGTTAACGCGTAACGCCTGCGCAGCACATGGCCCGCGCGCGTTCTTCCCGTCAGCCCCGCCCGTCAACAAACCCGGCGCGTTCGCCGTGGCGACGGCGTTTCTCCATCCTGTTCCGGATCGTGCTGGGACTGGCGCTGGTCGCCGTGATCGGCCTGGTCACCGCGGTGTACGTGACCAAGTCGGAGCTGCCGAGCTTCGACCAATTGAAATCATCGCCTAACGGGCAGATGATACGCGTCCATGCGGCCGATGGCACGGTGATCGTGTCACTTGGGCCCAGCTATGGCGAATGGCTCCCCTATGGCCAGATTCCGGCGGTCATGCGCGACGCGACCATCGCGGTCGAGGATCGCCGTTTCCGGAGTCACCTGGGCGTCGACCCGATCGGCATCGCACGATCCTTCCAGATCCGTTATCAGGCGGGGCGCTGGAAGCAGGGCGGCTCTACCATCACACAGCAGCTCGCGCGCAACGTCTTCCTGTCGAGCCAGAAGAAGTTCGGCCGCAAGTTCCGCGAATGGATTTTGGCGCTGGCCATGGAGCGGCAGTTCACCAAAAACCAGATCCTCGAACTGTACCTCAATAAAGTTTATTACGGCGGCGGCGCCTACGGGATCGACGCCGCTGCACGTAAGTTCTTCGGCCACGGTGCCGATCATCTCAGCCTTGCTGAGGCGGCGATTATCGCGGGCCTGGTGAAGGCGCCGTCGAACTATTCGCCCACCGCGGATGTCGATGCCGCCAAGGGCCGCGCTGGCGTCGTGATCCAGCAGATGGTCCGCTATGGCGCGATTAGCCAGGCACAGGCAGACGAGGCGGACATTGCCGACGTGACGCTCGCCCCGGAGGCGAAGCAGAATAGCGCTCGATATTTCACCGATTGGGCCCTGCCCCAGCTAGATGTGCTCATCGACGAGCAGCAGGCGCCACTGGAAGTATGGACGACGCTCGACCTCAAGATGCAGCGCGACGCCGACGCCGCGATCCGCGCCAACGTACCGGGGGGCGCTCAAGGCGCGCTGGTCAGCCTGGATCGTGATGGAGCGGTTCGCGCTCTGGTGGGCGGCACCGACTATGTGACCTCGATCTATAATCGCGCGACGCAGGCGGTGCGCCAGCCCGGTTCTGCGTTCAAGCTGTTCGTTTACCTTTCGGCGCTTGAGGCGGGGCACAAGCCTGAGGACACCGTCGTCGACGAACCGGTGACCATCGACGGCTGGAGTCCGCGCAACGACTCACGCCGCAACTCCGGGCCGGTGTCGCTGCGCACCGCCTTTGCCTATTCGCTCAATACCGTCGCGGCAAAGCTTGGGCAGGAGGTCGGCTTCACCACGGTCGCCGACATGGCGCGACGGTTCGGGATCACCACCCCGGTCAACACGCACCCGTCGATGGTGCTCGGCACGTCAGAGGTGCGGCTGATCGACATGACCCGCGCCTTTGCCAGCGTGGCGGCAGGCGGGGTCGCGGTCGCGCCTTATGGCATCACTCGCGTGACAGCGAATGGCCAGATAATTTATACTCACGAGGTCGACCGCAGCCATGTGCTGGTCGCCCCTTATGTCGCGGCCCAGATGGTGGACCTGCTGCAAACCGCGGTGAACACGGGAACGGGTCGAGAGGCGCAGATCGGGCGCCCTGTGGCGGGCAAGACCGGTACGACCAGCTCGGGCAAGGACGGATGGTTCCTGGGCTTCTCCAGCGGGCTTACAACGGGTGTCTGGATGGGCAAGGACAATGCTCGGCCCATCCCCGGCCTTCACGGCGGCACCGCGCCTGCACGCGCCTTTGCGGCGTTTATGCGCCCGGCCACGAGCAATCGGCCGATCGAGCAGTTCGAAACGCAGGTGACGCTGCCCGACATGGAGTTGGAGCCCGATCAGGAGAGCTATGGGCAGCCCGACAACGCGGTATTCGTCGATGAGGACGGCAACCCTGTCGCGGGACCCGGACCTGAACAGGCCCAGCCCGTCCAGCAACCAGCTCCGGTCACGAGCGAGGGTGAGGATGATGGCGCGGACCCGGCCCCGGCAGCGCCCGATGGTCAGCAACTGAACCAGGACTGGATCAACCGCGTCACCGGCCGTGACCGTGACCAGGCGCCCCCTCGCGATCGCCGCGAGCGCGAGGCCCCTCCCCGCCCTCAACCCCGCGAGCAGCCGCGTTATAGCGACGAGCGGCCGTACCAGTGAAGCGGGGCGCCATGCGCGCGTAACCAGGCGCGGGCAGGTGCCGGGTCGGTTCCCAGCAACTCCTCTGTGAGTGCATGGAATTCGGGGCCGTGATGCATGTAGACGCGGTGGGCGACTTCATGGACTACAGTTGCCTGCCGCACGAAGCCGGGGGCCAGCAGCAGACGCCAACTATAGCGGATGGCACCGCTGGACGCGCAACTGCCCCATCGCCCGGTCGGATCGCCGATTGAGACACGGTCGACCGTCACGCCGGCCCGCCTCGCGACGGCGTGCGTCTCCTCATCCAGCAACGTCAAAGCCGACCGCCGCAACCAAGTCTCGATACGGCGCGCCACGGTGTCGGCCGGCCCGCCTGTGACCAGCGCATCGATCTCACGTCGTACGACGCGCGAGCGGCTTGCCGGGTCATGTATGATCGTCAGCGCTTCGTCAGCCACCGGCAGTACCGCACCCGGCACGAAGGGTCTGGGTGTAGGAAGACGCGCGCGTTGCTGCTCCAGCCAGTCCGCCTTGCCCTCAGCCCATGCCACCGCGGCCTTCAGCGCCGCGCGGCGTGGTACCACCAGGCGGGCGCGACCGGTTGCGGGATCGAGGGACAGGCGCACACGACGGGCGGTCGGGTGGCGGACGATTTCGAACCCTTGGCTCACACAAAGGCGCTCACAACTCCCGGTCCGTCAGGTGAAGCTCCAAATCGCCGACATCGTCTTCGCTAACGGTCCAGCCGCGGACTGACTGGCCAGCGAGGTGTACCGCCTCACGATCACCCGATACAAGATAATGCCAGGCGGGCAGCGGCTGTCCGGCCGCACGCAGGCGATAGGCGCAGGTTGTGGGAAGCCAATCGATGCCACGCACGCTGCTACTCGTGAGCCGCACACATTCGGGCACATAGGCACGGCGGTGCTTGTAGTCCTTGCAGAAGCCGGTGCGACGGTCGAGCAAGCGACATGCAACATTAGTCGGATGAAGATCACCCGTGTCCTCGTCCTCCAGTTTGTGCAGACAGCATTTGCCACAGCCATCGCACAGGGCCTCCCACTGGCCCCGATCAAGGGTCTCGATCGGCTGTTCCCAAAATCTCGTCATGTCGCCCAGCGTTTGATCTCCGCCACCACTGCATCTGCGCCCTGGTCAGCAGGGAGCAAGGCCAACGGCTTGCCCTCAGGGCCCATCAAATAGGTCTGGCGGCTATGGCTGACTAGGTACGATCCCGTTGCATTCGGCTTTTCCAGGTTGAAGGCGACGCCATATTCCTTCGCAACCGCTGCCACCTGTTCCGGCGTACCAGTCAGCCCGATCATACGAGGATGAAAGTTGGCGACGAACTGACCGACAACCGCCTGTGTATCGCGCGCGGGATCGACCGTGATGAACACTGGTACGATCCGGCTGGCCAGCGCCGCGTTCTCCGCCTCCAGCTTCTTCAGCGCGGCACCGATCGCCTGGACGTCGGTGGGGCAAACGTCCGGGCAGAAGGTATAGCCGAAATACATGATCCGGTACCGGCCTGCGAGACTGCGGTCGGTCACGGTCCGGCCATGCTGATCCGTCAGCGCGAATGGACCGCCGATCCTCGCCCCGGCCAATGGTGCCTCTGTCAAAGCTTGCGAGCCCTGTTGGGTGGCGTTGTCACAGCCTGCGGCAAACAGGGATGAGGCGATTGCCGCGATACGCACGGCAGCGGTGACATGGTTCATGACGCGACCAGCCTTGCTGTGTTAGGCGCGCTCGCGCAAGCCAACTGACGCACAGGACCTTCCATGCCCTCCCGCTTCCTTCTTGCCCTGCTGATCGCCGGTGCGGCCGTTCCGGCCTCCGCGCAGATCCAGTCTGAAAGCTACAAGTTCCTTCAAGCAGTGCGGGACGCAAAGGGTGACGAGGTCACGAACGCGCTGAATCGCCCGGGCAGCACCATCATTAACACCCGCGACGTCACCACTGGCGAGGGCGCGCTGCATATCGTCATCAAGCGCCACGACGCGACGTATCTCCGCTTCTTGCTGGCAAAGGGTGCGGATCCGAACCTGCGCGACAACAGCGGCTCGACGCCCATGTTGCTGGCAGTCGATACCGGTCAGGCTGATCTCATTTCCGTTCTGAAAGACGCGCGAGCAAACCCCAATCTGGCGAACTCGGCAGGGGAAACCCCGCTGATCCGGGCGGTTCAGCGGCGCGACCCGGTCATGGTGCGCGTGTTGCTGGCAGCAGGCGCCGATCCGGATCAGCGCGACATCCTGGCAGGGCGCTCCGCACGAGACTATGCCGCACGCGACCTCCGCAACCCGCTTATTACCCAAATGCTGAACGACGCGCCCAAAGCCGTGAAGAAGTCGGTCGCCGGGCCCAAGCTTTAGAAAGCGAGCCCGTCCGCGTCAGGGTCGGTGGCGGCGATCAGCCGGCGCGCAGCACGGCGGGCAAAGGCCAGGGTGCAGCGCTTGCGCACATGCGCCGGCAGCGGGTGCGTCTTGGCCTCCCGCACGATTTCAGAGTCGTAGCGGTCGGCGACCAACACGCCCGTTCGCTCGGGCAGGAACGCCGGGGTCGAGAGCGGCGACAGGTCGAATCCCGCCGGAACAGCCCAGAAAAAGCGGTCACAATGGCCGAGGTAATCGGGCCATTTCCCGTCGCCGAGCAGGTCGGCCCGTGAAACCTTGATTTCCACGATCACAAGCTGACCACGTGCATCGATCGCCATCAAGTCGGCGCGACGACCTCCCTCCAAGGGAACCTCCGCCATCGCAACTAGGTCATGACGCAGCAGCAACCGCGTGACTCCCCTCGCCACGTCGGCAGCGCAGGCCGGAGAACCCGGCTGGTCGCGGCAGGGGTTGGGACCAAGTTCGGAAGAGCGTGCCGCGTCGAACATGACGCCAGCGATTAGAACATTTCCCGAACGAGGCAAGCCCGTCCGGTGAACCTGTCAGCGGTAGAAAACGTGGTTGCCGATTGACGCAACACGGACGAAGCGGCCCGACGGCGCAACACGGCGGGCATGGAAGAACAGCGCGCCTTCTGCGTCGCTTTCCCATGCTTCGCTCATGGCGACCTTCGCCACGGCCAGGGCAGTGCGATAGCCCGGGCGGGCGGTGTCGATGTCGGGAATCGCGCCGCCGCGAACGAAGGAAAACTGGCCACGTTGCTTGACGACGCCGCACAGGTCGGACGCGAAGCGACCCGAATGAGCGCGATTGATGATCACCTCTGCCACCGCAAGCTGGCCGGCGACCGGTTCGCCCTTGCTTTCGAAGTAGATAGCGCTGGCAAGGCAACGCAGGTTCTCGTCAGCGGCCGCGACATCCTGTGCGGCAACAGCATCGGCGAGGCTACGGAACTTGTCAGGGGTCGCCGTATCGACGGAGGTGGCGAGGGCCGGATCAAACGTCTGGGTCGGCGCTTTATTCGGAACGCCGGCTTCTGGCGTCAGGGTGGTCGGTGATGTCACCAGAACCGGATCGGTGCTCGGCACGGAAAACGCCGGGGTGTTGGTGTCGGCGGAAAGGCCGGCCCGATTAAACTCGGCAGCTAAGCCGGGCGCACTCTGGGCGAGACCGAGCAGCACAAGAGCACCCGCCGCAAAAGCGGCAGCACGCGAAAACAGCGACATCTAATCACATACATGTGCAAGAAGGCCACGGACCCGATCACAAACCAGCCATCTAGACCGGCGAGATCGCCCGGGCGCCTCCTCGACTGCGTCACCGCCACGGATCGCACCCGCCCAGCACAACGCTCATCAGAACTGTGATCGTCTGTTGCTGCAGCCGGCGTTGTCGTCAATCGTCGAGCATCGTTTCAGCGGCGAACCGTTCAGAGTTCGGGACGTCCAGTTCAATGACCCACAGATCCGGATCCCGCGCGCGACGGCGCCGCCAATATTCGTCCACATCGCCTGGCGGAGTCGAGTCGATCAGAACGATACTTCCGTCAGGACCGGATCCTCGTTCCCAAATATGGGGGTCAGCCCCGCGCTCGACCCCAATAACCAGAACCGATCCTGCTTGTGCATCCCCCTTCGCCAGCACGGTCGCATAGCCCCCGGCCTGTTGCACCCGGCGCAACATGGCTGCGACCAGCAAGTCTGATGGTAGGCGTGCGCTCATCCGCTGCCCCTATCCGCGTGCATAGCCGGGCAGGCCGGCAAGAGGAATCTGCGAGCGCATGAACGTACCGGTTCCGCGCGCCGCCTCCTCCCCGTCAGCATCGATCAACCGCGCCTCAGCGACGAACACGCGGCGACGCCCGCTAACCCAGCGCCCTTCGGCGATTACAGGGCCAGCGGGCAGAGGCCGGGTGAAGAACAGGTTGAACGCCGTGGTGAGCAGGAACCGGTCGGTGACGAGGCTGTTGGCGGCGTAAAACGCAGCATCGTCGAGCATCTTGAAGTAGCTGGTGCCGTGCACGGCACCAGCGGCGTGGAAATGCTCTGGTCCTAGCGTGAAAAGGATACGAGACACGCCAGGGCTCACGATTTCCAATCGGGAATCGAACAAACGGTTGATCGGTGCTTCAGCGTAGAGCGCCTCCAGGGCGCGGGCATGAGCGTCGGCCCCCGACACGGCGGGCAAGGGTTCAGCCGCCATCGCGCAAGTCGCCTGCCCCGAGCAGCGCGTACAAGGCATCGGTCGAGCCTGCACCTCGCAGTTTCGCCAAGAGGTCGCGGTCACGCAGCCGGCGAGACACGCGCGCCAGTGCTTTCAGGTGGTCGGCACCAGCTTCAGCCGGCGAGAGAAGCACGAACACAAGGTCGACCGGCAGGTCGTCGACTGCAGCGAAATCGATCGGTTGAGCCAGCCGGGCGAACGCGCCCGTCACGGAAGAAAGGCCGGGCAGCTTCGCGTGGGGAATCGCCACACCCGCTCCAAAGCCGGTCGAGCCCAACTTCTCGCGCGCGGACAGGCGATCGACGACTTCCCGCGGGTCCGCGTTTGCCAGCCGCGCGACGGTGGCGCCGAGCTGCTGGAGCACGAGCTTCTTGTTACCCGCCGCCAGCCCGAACAGGACCGCCTCCGGGCGCAACAGTTCACTAAGATCGTGCATCGGCTTGGTTGAACAGGTTTCCGCGCGTCCAGCAGCGGGCGCGGCCGGCGCCATAGCGCCGACCGCGTCGCGGGGGAAGTCAGCTGGCCTGGACGGGCTGCTGCGGCTCCACCCAGCCGATGGTGCCATCGCCACGGCGATAGACCATGTTGTAAGCGCCGGTGCCCGAATTGCGGAACAGCAAGGCGGCGGTGTTGCGTAAATCGAGCATCATCACAGCGTCCGAAACGCTGGCGTCTGGCACGTCGACCCGGGTTTCTGCCACGATCAGCGGCGCATCGTGCGCTTCCTCTTCATCCACCGACTCTGCGAACAGCGTGTAGTTCGCATTTGAGTCGTAGGCACCCGACTCAGCGATCTCAATCGCCTCGCCAGCATGGCGGTCCTTCAGACGGCGCATGTAGCGACGCAGCTGCTTGTCGATCTTGCCGGCAGCGCCGTCGAACGCAGGGTGCGCTTCCTGTGCGTCGTGGCGGCCCTTCAGCACCAAACCGCGCATGACATGAACAACGATATCGCAGGTGAAGCCTGCATCGTGCGGCCCCTTGCCGAACGTCACATCAGCCGACACGGCTCTGCTGAAATATTTGTCCGCGATACCCTGGAGCCGGTCGCTGACATGGGTCCTGAGGGCGTCGCCCGTTTCGACCTGGTGACCAGAAATCCGGATATCCATTCTTCTCGCTCCTATGCTTTTGCGGGCGGGTCCATTGACCTCACCCGGGTTGTTCAGCTCCCCAGATTGGATCGGTGAGCTTGGACAGGAACGCGGCGTGGGCAGCGATTTCTCCCGCCGAGGGGGTGAAAACACGCGGTTCCCGTCGTTGCCGGGGTGTGGCTGCGACGATTGGGGTGGTCGTGGTGACGATCGGAGCGTCGGCGAGGCCAAGCCCGATTTGGCGGCCGCCCATCAGTTCGACGTACACCTGCGCAAGCAGTTGCGCGTCGAGCAACGCCCCGTGAAGAACGCGGTGCGAGCGATCGACACCGAACCGAGAGCAAAGCGCGTCCAAGGTATGCTTGGCCCCTGGGTGCCGGCTACGCGCGATCTGCAGCGTGTCCACCATCCGCGACAAGCACACCGGATCGCGCCCGCAGCGCGACAGCTCGCCATTGAGGAAGCTGAAATCGAAGGTAGCGTTGTGCGCGATCAGCGGGGCGTCACCGATGAACTCGACCAGATCGTGAACCGCATTGGCGAACACCGGGTGCTTCGACAGGAACTCGATGCGCAGCCCGTGCACCCGTGCCGCCTCTTCGGGCATGTCGCGCTCAGGATGGTAGTAGGCGTGGAAGGTACGCCCGGTCTCGATCCGGTTGACCAGCTCGACACATCCGATTTCCACAAGCCGGTCGCCTGCGGGAAAGCTCAGGCCGGTGGTCTCGGTGTCGAAGACGATCTCGCGCATTGGTCTGCTATCCTCCTCCCGGCGGCTGGAGGCAAGCGATCACGGCAGCGACAGCGGCGCGGGTCTGCTCCAGAGGCACATCGGTTGGGATCACGAAATTGGCTCGGGCGCGCTTCTCCGCGTCCGGAATCTGGCGAGCGAGGATCGCGTCCAGCTTAGCCTCGGTCATGCCGGCACGAGCGAGAACGCGGGCGCGCTGGACGGACGGGGCGGCCGACACAACGGCGACCTTGTCCACGGCCCGCTCGCCGCCGGTTTCGAACAGCAGCGGCACATCGAACACGACCAGCGGTGCGCCCGAATGATCCGCGACGAAACGGGCCCTCTCCTCCCTGACTGCTGGATGAACTATGGACTCGAGCAGGTGCATGGCCGTTTCGCTACCCAACACCGCTTCAGAGAGCGCTGTGCGGTTTACCCCCTGCTGCCCTGACGTCCCCGGAAAGGCAGCCTCGATTGCAGCCACGACGCGTCCACCAGGACCCTGTAGCCGGTGGACGGCAGCGTCTGCGTCGAAGACGGGCACCCCCGCATCCGCGAACATCGCCGCCACGGTTGACTTGCCCATCCCGATGGAGCCGGTCAGCCCAAGCCGGACAGTCGTGCCGGACGTCATGCCACCAGCAGGTCGCGCAACTCGTCGTCGCGGTCGCGCGGCGGCTCCTTCCCGAACAGGATTTCGAACGCGACCGCAGCTTGCGCCACCAGCATCTCCAGTCCGTCCACCGTGTCGAGCTCACATGCCCGCGCCGCGGCGAGCAGGGGCGTTTCGAGCGGTGCGTAGACAATGTCATACACGGTCGCATCGTCCGGCAGCGGTGACAGGTCGATTTCCAGCGCCGGTTGGTTCTGCATGCCAAGCGTGGTGGCGTTTACCAGCAAGGCAGCCGCGGGAAGCCGCTCGATAGGCTGGGCATCCCCCTTCAGCCCGAACGAAGCCAGCAGACCCGCCGCCTTGAGCGGATTGCGGCCAAGCACCGTAACCGGCCCCGTTTTCATGCGCGATAACGCGAACAGGATCGCCCTCGCCGCGCCGCCGGTTCCGATCACCGCGACGGGCTTACCTTCCAGATCCAGGCTTGCGATCGGCGCGTAGAAACCTGCGGCATCCGTGTTGGTCCCCGCCACCTCGCCGGACTCGGTACGAAAGGCCGTGTTGATGGCGCCGATCGTGTCGCGAACTCCACCTGGATCGGCCACATGGTCCAGTGCCATGATCTTGTGGGGCACCGTGATGTTGCAACCCTGCCACGCAGGGTCGGACCGGCGCTCTTCGAAGTAGGCGCCAAGCTCTTCCGCGGCGACACGGGTGCGGCGGTACTCGGCGTCGATGCCGAGCGCGTCCAGCCAGAACTGATGAATCAACGGCGACTTGGCATGATCGATCGGATCGCCAATCACTTCGGCATAAGGGCGGGTCATAGGTCGGTGTTCCACATGATCGTGGCGGATGTCACGCGGGCAACACACCGCGCTCGCGTAGATAGCCAAGCAACGGCAGCAACGGCAGCCCCAGAATCGTGAACTGGCTCCCCTCAACTCGCGAAAATAGCTGCACGCCAAAACCTTCTATTCGGTAGCATCCCACACATCCCGAGATCGCCGGCCACTCGGCATCCAGATATTGACTGATGAAGGCATCGGACAGCGGACGCACAAACATTCGCGCTGATTCGACATGGCGCCAAACGGGACGGCCATCCTCCGCGATCACCGCGGCGCTCCACAATTCGTGACGCGTGCCGCTCATGCGGCGCAGATGATCTGCCGCCTCGTCGCGTGAAGCTGGCTGGTTGAGCAAGCTTCCATCGGCCAGAGCGACAACGCTGTCGCTGCCAAGCACCAACGCACCCGGCAATCGCGCCGATACTTTGAGCGCCTTCAGCTCGGCCAGCGCATCGGACAGGTCGCGGGGCGTTGCACCAGCCAATGCCGCTTTCGCCGCGTCCTCATCAACGCCGGGTGATTGTGCGGTGAACGGGACCCCGGCGGCTGTCAACATGGAGCGACGTGTGGCGCTGCCAGAGGCGAGGACCAGCGTCATTCGAACGGCTCCGCCGCACCACCACGCCGGGCGTTCACCAAAGCGATGATCGCCGCCGCGGTTTCCTCGATCGAACGGCGGGTGACGTCGATCACGGGCCACCCCTGATCCGCAAACATACGCCGTGCATAGGCGATCTCTCGCGTCACCGCCTCCTCCTGCACATAGGTCGTGTCCGTGCCCTGGTTCAGGGACAGCAGGCGATTGCGCCGAATCTGGATCAAGCGGTCGGCACTGGTGGTCAGCCCGACCACCAACGGGTTCTTCAACCGGAACAGCGAAGGGGGCGGGGGGCTTTCCACGACGATCGGGATGTTCGCGACCTTGAAGCCGCGATTGGCAAGATAGATCGAGGTCGGCGTCTTCGACGAACGTGACACCCCTGCCAGCACGATGTCCGACTCTTCCCAGTCTTCGGCAGCGATCCCGTCGTCATGGGCGATGGTGAACTGGATGGCGTCGACCCGCGCGAAATAAGCCGCGTCCAGCACATGCTGGCGGCCCGGCCGCGCTTTGGCCTGTTTGCCGAGCAAGCTGGTCAGCGCGTCGTTCACCGGATCGAGCGGCGCGACAGCAGGTAGCCCCAGCGTGCGACAACGGCTTTCCAGGATGCGCCGTGTTGCCGCGTTGACCAGGGTGAATACGACCAGACCGGGGTTCTGGGCGACCTCTTGAAGAATGCGTTCGAGATGCGCTTCCGTCCGCACCATTGGCCAGAAATGTCGCACGGTATCGACGTCATCGAACTGGGCAAGCGCGGCCTTGGCGATGTTTTCCAGCGTCTCGCCCGTCGAGTCCGACAGCAGGTGCAGGTGGAGCCGAGCTTCAGCCACGATCATGCGCCCCAAATTGACGGATTGTGGGCCGGCCTGTGGATAACATGCGAGCAATGGGTAGCGTAACCTGTCCCGCTCGCCAAGCGGTGGACAAGAGCCGTTCCATCCACAGCGCCATTCACAGGGCATAATTTGATCCACAGCCTGTGGAAAACGGGGATGGCCAGCAATGAATCGCGGCGCTACCGGTCGCGCGCTTCGGTCAAGCTGTTGGCTGAATCGGGATGGCTCGGCAATTCCCGCAAACGCCTGTGCCAATCACAACAACATCCTCTTCAGATTCTTCTTAAAGGTAGAAGGATGATCGAACGTGACGTAGCCAAGCCCTTGCTAAGCACGCTGAAAGGCAAGCGGCAGGATGTGCCCCCTATCTGGCTGATGCGTCAGGCGGGACGGTATCTGCCGGAATACCGGGCACTGCGTGCGGAGAAGGGCGGCTTTCTTGCGCTCGCCACCGATCCGGAGGCGGCGGCGGAGGTCACGCTGCAGCCGATCCGTCGGTTCGGCTTCGATGGCGCGATCCTCTTTTCCGACATCCTCATGGTGCCCTGGGCGATGGGCCAGGACCTGACATTTGGCCCAGGCGAGGGGCCGCGACTTGCGCCGGCACTGATCGACAGCGTCCTGGGCGCCCTGGAAGCCGTGCCTGAGCGTCTTCAGCCGGTTTATGGGACGGTGAGCCGGGTTGCAGCCGCTCTGCCCCCCCAGACCAGCTTCCTGGGCTTTGCCGGTTCTCCCTGGACCGTGGCGACCTACATGGTGGCAGGGCAGGGGTCCAAGGATCAGGAGGCTACCCGCACACTCGCCTATCGCGACCCGGGCGCGTTCGGTGAGATCATCCACGCCATCTCGATGCTGACGGTCGACTATCTGGCCGCGCAGATCGAGGCGGGGGTAGAGGCGGTGCAACTTTTCGACAGTTGGGCGGGCAGCCTCTCCCCGGAACAGTTTGAACGCTGGGTCATCGAACCCAATGCCTTCATCGTCCGCGAGCTGCGGACCCGCGCGCCGGGCGTGCCGATCATAGGCTTCCCAAAAGGGGCAGGGGTCAAGCTCCCGGGGTATGCGCAGCTCACAAAGGTCGACGCGGTGGGTCTGGACGAAACGGTAGACCCCTTTGTTGCAGACGCCCAGCTACCGTCCGGCCTGCCTGTGCAAGGCAATCTGGACCCGCTGGCGCTGCTGGCGGGCGGCGAAGCGCTAGATCGCGGGGTTGATCGGGTGCTGTCCGCATTTCAGGAACGCCCACATATCTTCAACCTAGGCCATGGCATCGGTCAGCACACGCCGGTCGCGCACGTCGAACAGCTGTTGGCTCGAGTTCGCGGGAGCCGATGATGGCGATGCTCGGCAACGCGTATCTCTGGCTGCTCGCGGCCCACATCCTGTTCGTGATCTTCTGGATGGCCGGCATGTTCATGCTGCCCCGCTATCTTGTGTACCATCAGGAGGCGCTGGCGGCCGGGCGCACGGAAGAGGCCGCAACATGGGTCGAACGCGAAACCAAGATCCGCCACATCATCTTGACACCCGCCATGACGATGGTGTGGCTGCTGGGACTGACGCTCGCGACGGTGGGGCAGCACTGGGGTGAGGACTGGCTTCACGCCAAGCTCGCCCTCGTCCTCGCACTGTCGGGCTACCATGGCTGGGCCGTCGGTTACGCCAAAAAGCTTGCTCGTGGTGAGGCGCGACTGTCCGGGCGGACGCTGCGCATGGTTAATGAGGTTCCGGCGCTTGCTGCGGTTGCGATCGTGATCCTGGTTGTGATCAAGCCCTTCTGACGCTCTGCTTGACTAAGGGGGCGGCCCCCCTTACGTCGGAGGTCGAGCAGAAGGTCGACCGGCCTCGCCTGCCTCCACTCCAGCATCGACTACGCGTGCCGCCCTGGCGCCGCCCGACGCTCCCGATATTCCCGCATTCGGATACTCTCCATGCATCTCAAAGACTTGAAGAAGAAGACACCCGCCGAGCTGGTGCAGCTCGCCGAGGAAACCGGTGTGGAGGGCGCGTCCACCCTGCGGAAGCAGGACCTGTTGTTCGGCATCCTTAAAATGCAGGCCGAGCAGGGGGACCAGATCATGGGCGAGGGCACCATTGAGGTGCTGCCCGACGGCTTTGGCTTCCTTCGCAGCCCTCAGGCCAATTATCTGGCTGGGCCTGACGACATCTATGTATCGCCCAACCAGGTCCGCAAGCATGGCCTGCGCACCGGTGACACGGTCGAGGGCGAGATCCGCGGGCCCAAGGACGGTGAACGCTATTTCGCGCTGACGAAGCTCACCACCGTCAATTTCGACGATCCCGATGCGGTGCGTCACCGCGTCAACTTCGACAACCTCACCCCGCTCTACCCTGAGCAGCGCCTGAAGCTTGAGATCGAGGATCCGACGATCAAGGACAAGACGGGTCGCGTTCTCGACGTGGTCGCACCGCTCGGCAAGGGCCAGCGCTGCCTCATCGTGGCGCCACCGCGCGTCGGCAAGACGATCATGATGCAAAACATCGCGCGTGCGATCAGCCTCAATCATCCTGAGGTATATTTGATCGTGCTTCTGATCGACGAGCGTCCCGAAGAAGTCACCGACATGCAGCGCACGGTGAACGGCGAGGTGGTATCCTCCACCTTCGATGAGCCGGCCACGCGTCACGTTCAAGTGGCCGAAATGGTCATTGAAAAAGCCAAGCGACTGGTCGAGCACAAGAAGGATGTCGTGATCCTGCTCGACAACATCACTCGCCTAGGCCGGGCCTACAACACCGTGGTTCCTTCGTCGGGCAAGGTGCTGACCGGCGGTGTGGACGCCAATGCACTCCAGCGCCCCAAGCGCTTTTTCGGCGCCGCGCGTAACATCGAGGAAGGCGGGTCGCTGACCATCATCTCGACCTCGCTGATCGACACCGGCAGCCGCATGGATGAGGTGATTTTTGAGGAGTTCAAGGGCACCGGCAACGCCGAAATCGTGCTCGACCGCAAGGTCGCCGACAAGCGTATCTTCCCGGCCATCGACGTAGGCAAGTCGGGAACCCGCAAGGAAGAGCTGCTGGTCGAGAAGGCCAAGCTTTCCAAGATGTGGGTCCTGCGCCGGATCCTGATGCAGATGGGTACGACCGACGCTGTCGAGTTCCTTCTCGACAAGATGAAGGACTCCAAGACCAACGAGCAGTTCTTCGACTCGATGAACCAGTAGGGCAGGGACGCAACGCGGTTCCGGCCGCGTCGGACCTGAATTATAGGGCGCAGGCTTTGCCTGCGCCTTTTTTGTAGTAGGGCGGTAACATGCTGCTGCCTCTCCTCTCCGCCGCTGCCGCTCACGGCCCGGGTACGCCCGCCGATATCTGGCACAACATCGTCACCGATTTTTCCAACCTGACCGAACCGGCTGCGCTCGCGGCCTTTGGGTCGGTGCTGGTCATCGATCTGGTGCTTGCGGGAGACAACGCCATCGTGGTGGGAGCGCTCGCCGCTGGCCTGCCGACAGAGCAGCGTCGCAAGGTGATCCTGATCGGGATCGGCGCGGCGCTGGTGCTCCGCATCCTGTTCGCGCTGGTCGCTACTTGGCTGATGGGCATTGTAGGGCTGATCTTCGCGGGCGGGCTGCTGCTGCTATGGGTAAGCTGGAAGTTCTGGCGTGAGATCCGAAACTCAGGTCATCACGCACAAAACGTTCAATCAGGCGTTACAGCCGTGCGCAGCTTCGCAGGCGCCGCCTGGGCGGTCGCGGTTGCTGACGTTTCCATGAGCCTCGACAACGTGCTGGCGGTGGCCGGTGCTGCGCGCGAGCATCCCGGTATCCTGGTGGTGGGATTGCTGTTGTCAGTCGCCTTGATGGGCCTTGCTGCCAACCTGATCGCCAACATCATCGATCGGTATCGCTGGATCGCGTATGTCGGCCTCGCCGTCATCATCTTTGTCGCGTTCCGGATGATCCATGAGGGCTGGACGGGAACGGACGACACCGCCGGGCTGATAAGCCTGTTCGCCTGAAGAAAGAGGTCGCCATGAAGGTCAATGTCGAGATCGAGTGCACTCCGGAGGAGGCCCGGCGGGCGGTTGGCCTACCTGACCTGACCCCGATCCATGACCGTTACATCTCCATGCTGCTGGAAGGGATGTCAGGCGGCCTGAAACCCGAGACGATCGAGCAGATGACCAAGGACTGGGGCCCCATGAACGAGGCTGGCCTGACGCTCTGGCGGCGTTTGGTCGAGACGGGACTGGGCAAGCCCGGCAGCTGACACGCGTGGCAGACACGATCTTTGCGGTTTCCAGCGGACGTCCACCGGCGGCGATCGCGATCATCAGGATTAGCGGTGCTGGCGCTTTCGACGCCGCAAAGAAGCTGGCGGGCAAGTTGCCGCCGCCCCGCCGCGCCGGGTTGCGTCGGCTGCGCCACGACGGACTGTTGCTGGACGAGGCCTTGGTGCTGGTCTTTCCTGGACCGGCGAGCGCGACGGGCGAAGACTTGGTTGAGCTTCATTGTCATGGCGGCCGGGCCGTCGTCGCGGCCGTAGAGCGGAGCCTCTCCACCCAACCAGGATTGAGAGCAGCAGAAGCAGGCGAGTTCACTCGCCGGGCGTTGATCAGCGGCCGGATCGACTTGGCGGAGGCCGAGGGCCTCGCCGACCTGCTCGCGGCGGAAACGGAGACACAGCGGGTTGCCGCGATGAGCGCCGCCGAAGGACGTGTAAGCCGCGCGATCCAAGGCTGGATCGACCGTGTCGCGATGCTGGCCGCGCAAGCCGAGGCGGCGCTCGACTTCGCAGACGAAGACGATGTCGAGGACGATCCCGCTGCGGTGAATCTAATCCGGTCAGCTATGCAGCTCCTTGCTGCCGACATCGGCGCTATACTCGCCCAGCCACCCGTGGATCGACTTCGCGATGGTATCCGGGTTGTGCTGGCCGGGCCTCCGAATAGCGGTAAGTCGACACTGCTGAACCGCTTGGTAGAACGTGAGGCCGCGATTGTGTCACCGATCTCCGGGACAACTCGGGATCGGATTGAGGTCGCGGTGGCACATGCCGGATTGCCCTTCCTGCTGACCGACACGGCCGGGCTAACAGGTGCGACCAGTGATCCGATCGAGCAAATCGGCATAGCCCGCGCGCACGGGGCGATAGAGGAAGCTGATCTGCTGTTGTGGCTGGGGGACGAGCAACCGCCCCGGGGTGATGCAGTCTGGCTCCATGCGCGGGCCGATGCTCCTGGTCGACACCACCTGCCAGCAGGTCCGACGCTGGCCGTTGCCGCTGATGACCTTGGGACCATTGCAGCCTTGTGGAAGCTGATCACGTCACGGGCACGAGAGCTGGTGCCAAGGGCCGATCACCTTGCGCTGGGAGCGACGCAGCGCCGACAGTGTCAAACCGCCGCTCTTGCCCTTTCAGAGCCTTGGGCGGACCTTCTGATTGGCGCAGAGCACCTTCGCGTAGCGCACAGCGCACTTGCCGCGATCCTGGGCCTGAACGCAACGGAGCATATGCTCGACGCGCTGTTCGGAAAATTCTGCATCGGGAAATAGTGTTCCACGTGGAACAGCTTTGACGGGCGATGCGCGCTGGCATAGCGGGAGCGCATGTTCGATGTCATTGTAATCGGGGCAGGGCACGCTGGAACAGAGGCCGCTGCAGCCGCCGCGCGCTGCGGTGCCTCGGTCGCGCTCGTCACCTTTGACAAACGCCAGATCGGGGCCATGTCGTGTAACCCGGCCATTGGTGGTCTTGGGAAGGGCCATATCGTACGCGAGATCGATGCCTTTGATGGGCTAATGGCCCGCGCTTCGGACGCCGCCGCCATCCACTACCGAATGCTGAATCGTAGCAAGGGTGCAGCCGTTCGGGGTCCGCGCGTTCAGGCAGATCGCCGGCGATATGCATCTGCGATCCAAGAAATGCTGACGCGCTTACTTCCACTCACCGTGATCGAGGGAGAGGTCGACCGGCTATTCGTGGCGGGCGGTCGCGTCACAGGCGTGTCTCTGAACGACGGCTCACACATCCCCGCACGAACCGTCGTGCTGGCTACAGGTACCTTCCTAGGTGCAAAACTGTACCGCGGCGCATCCAGTGAGGCTGGTGGCCGGATCGGAGAACGTGCCGCGACCAGGCTGGCCGATCAGCTACGCGCGCTCGACTTGCCGATGGCTCGCCTAAAGACTGGCACCCCACCGCGCATTGACGGCCGAACGATCAATTGGGCGCGTCTTGAACGACAGCCGAGCGACAACGAGCCGTGGACAATGTCACCCATGGCCCATCGGCGAGTGCTGCCCCAGGTCGCCTGTGCGGTCACACGGACCAATGAGCGCACCCATGCGATCGTTCGCGAGAACCTCAATCAATCGCCGATGTTCACCGGAGCGATTGGCGCCAGAGGTCCGCGTTACTGCCCTTCCTTCGAAGACAAGGTCGTCCGCTTCGGCGACCGCGACTGGCACCAACTCTTCCTTGAGCCTGAGGGATTGGACGATCATCTCGTTTACCCGAACGGCCTGTCCACCTCATTGCCTGCTGCTGTACAGGAGGAAATCGTCCGCTCGATCGACGGCCTTGAACGGGCTGAGATCGTCCTGCCTGGGTATGCAGTCGAATACGACCATGTTGACCCCCGTGCGCTCAGGCCCACGCTGGAGATGGCCCGGCTGCCTGGCCTCTATCTGGCAGGGCAGGTCAATGGTACAACCGGCTATGAAGAAGCGGGCGGTCAGGGATTGGTTGCCGGTCTAAATGCGGCTGCACAGGCTCTGGATCGCGCTCCAGTGATCTTGGACCGCGCCACCAGCTACATCGGCGTCATGATCGATGACCTGACCCTGCAGGGCGTTAGCGAGCCCTATCGAATGTTGACGGCGCGAGCGGAATTCCGCCTCGCCTTGCGCGCGGACAATGCGGAGGAGCGCCTTGGCGCCCTAGCAGAGTCCACAGGGTGCTTGAGCGCAGAGCGGGCAGCACATCAGACCGAACGCCGCGGTACGATCGCCCGTTTGAACGAGGCTCTCTCCGAAATGCGGACAGCCCATGAAATGAGTGGGCTTGGTATCACAGCCAGCGCTGATGGCAGCCGTCGTACCTTGGCTGAATGGCTTTCGCGCGACGGGGTAGAACTTGCATTCGTGGCACCGGAGATTGCCGCAAGCTACCCTGCTTCGGTCATCGATACCGTGACCCAGGACGCACGCTACGCGCCGTACTTGACACGGCAGGCGGAAGAAGTTGCCAGGATGCGAATGGACGAGACTATAAGCCTGTCCGAGCACCTGGATTACGCGAGCGTACCCGGTCTGTCAGCCGAGATGATTGAGCGATTGTCGCGGGCTACACCGCCCTCACTCGGGGCCGCTGCTCGTGTGCAGGGCGTTACCCCGGCAGCGCTTTCCGCAATTCTTCTTCATGTTCGGCGACGGGCGGCATGACTGAGGACGAGGCTGTCACCCTCGTCGGGGATCAGTTCGGGTCAAATGTTCGAGACAAAATCGGTGTTTTCCTTGCGATGGTGGCCGAAGAGAACGGTCGGCAAAACCTCGTCTCGGCATCGACCTTACCCCAGCTGTGGACGCGGCACGCCCTTGATTCCGTACAGCTTGTCAGGCGAGCGGAAGGGCGCCCCGGTCTTTGGATCGACATCGGTTCGGGGGGCGGCTTTCCGGGTATCCCTGTCGCCATTGCCCGTGACGACGCTATGCTCCTGGTCGAACCGAGGCGAAAACGCGCCGACTTCCTAACCTATGCGGCTGATGTTCTCGGATTGTCACAGCGCGTCCGTGTCAAACAGGCTAAGATGGAGAAGGTCGTCGAAAGCGGGATGATTCTGTCCGCTCGCGCGGTCAGCGGGATTGAGCCATTGTTCGAGATGGCGCATCAATGTGCATCGGCAGCAACACGGTGGCTGCTCCCGCGTGGGCGGATCGCGTCCGAGGAGATCGACGAGTTGCGACAGCGGTGGAAATTCCTGTTCCACGTGGAACAGAGCGACGTGAGCCTCGACTCACAAATCGCCATCTTTGATGGTGTGAGGCGGCTGTGACGGTCATTGCAGTCGCGAACCAGAAGGGCGGCGTGGGCAAGACAACCTCCGCCATCAACGTATCAACAGCGCTGGCCGCGACGGGCC
>Ga0210040_10002194_pt1 | contig 27882 bp, 17 predicted proteins | sample CryGeyCG12114_NA_FD_185462 | JGI IMG/M metagenome (GOLD analysis project Ga0210040, IMG submission 185462) | Groundwater microbial communities from aquifer - Crystal Geyser CG19_WC_8/21/14_NA (SPAdes) (version 2) | ecosystem: Environmental > Aquatic > Deep subsurface > Groundwater | place: USA... | reverse complement strand
AAAATGAATGAGGAGATAGCATTTTAAGTTTTGGTCGAGGGAGGTAACTCCATACTATGAAATGTTTTTTTCCAGCAAAAATCATTTGGAGAGGTGAGATATTCTCACGCTCGCCCATCCATAGAAATACACCAAATTGGTTAGTTACTAACCACTAAGACTGTTCAATTTTCCAAAATTTGCAGAAAAAACGAACTACCTAACCTATATAATCTCGTTCAAGTATGAAAAACAAAGTACTTGACATTTTACTTTTCTCGGAGATTTCATATCAAAAACTTGATTATTAAAAGCGAGAGAGAATAAGAAGAAATCCTGTACATTTTTTTAACGTTCATAACGCAGTTGTTGGGTAAAATTCAAGTTTCGTCAAGAGTTTTGTTTTTCATACGAAATTGGATACTAGATGGGACTTATCATACTTTGCAGAAAATAAGAGTGGTATGGGTAGCAAGGGTTGGTTGTTATTATTTACTTAGTTAGAGGGTATTAATTTAAAAAATTTAATGAAGCCAAGAAAGAGGGGATTAAATAACGTGGCTCTTCAACAGAAGCTTGTAATTAACATCTGGTAAAAGGAGAATGTCAAATTAGATGCCCCTCAAAGCATCTTGATCTGTGTATCAACTACGTGTAATATAATCCTGTAAAGTTGATGCAAAATTTTTTAAAAAGATATTACAACAAGACATCAAACAAAAGACTTTTCAGTAGAATTCAATAATGAGATTAATTATTAAATACAATGGCTTATTACTATAAATCTCATGAAATAACATTTCATCAGAATCTATGCTACCAAACAAAGTATTAAAAACAATTAACTTAATTAACAGAAAGAAAATCACTGAAATTATCAAGACGTTACGGTCATTTTGCAATTTGAAGAACAAATCCATACACAAAAGGAAATAGCTATAGCTCACAGCAAACCCCGATACCAAAACATAACTAAAAACAACTTACAGTAAAATATAGTTCAATCACAAACCAAAACTAATCACAAACTTATCCTCATTTGTCAACATCAAACTAAAGATAAGATAAACCACGCTTGTTTTATAAACTTCCTCAAACAAATGTGAATTCTTTCCTCTTCAAACATTTATGAGAGAACGCAAACGCACTAAGTTACACAAAAGATCACTTCATTCGTAAGCTAGGATACCCATCATAGTTGCCACAGCTCTACATAACTAATAATAAAAAAGACCAGTCTACTTTGATTTATTCTGTTGCTTTTAGTTAGTTCTCACGTACCAAATTACTGATTGAATTTACACTAAGTCACTCAACGCGTAATTTTTAATCTCAACCAATTTAGGCTTGCTCAGAATCCCATTCATAACAAGCAGCAAGCAACGAATCTTTCATGTTATTTTAAGAACACTATCATACAATTGCTAGACAGAAAAATATCGTACCCAAACTAATGAAATGAATATACCACCGCAAGGCAATGTACAAACCAAGTTCCCAACAAACGGGAAGTTTCAAGAATAACAAGGAGCAAATTGAAAAACAAAATCCATTAAGATATGCCTTTGTCACATAAATTCTAAATCTGAATCACCACGGGTCAGTCACGAACTCTAATGAAGTAAAAGCGTTTCTATATGGCCATATCACCTTTTCAAACCAAAAGGGCAAGGGCGAAAAGATCAAACCAACTATAGCAGTCTACTACTATATACACCCAGTGTCAAACGTTATGATGATCATCTAGAATTTCTAAAATGTCACGAACTAGTTCAATTAACCATGTCTCTAACACTAAACCACAACAAACGGCCATCTCACCATCTGTCGATGATACCAGCACTGTAACAAATGAAGTTGTTTGCTGCTTTACAGCTGATTGGAACTCGCTTTACGTAAAACCAAAGCATAATTGATCAAATATCAAACCATTACTCTATAACGATATAAATGCCATGTAAAATGCAACTATGGGCAGAAGCTCGTCAATTTTATCAGACCATACAAATACAATACATAAATCCTTATTTCTTAGACTCACTCACCCGTCGTTTCATTCAACACTAATCATAATCATAACTTTCATAACAATAGAATCTAGCACTTTATTATCAAGGCCGTACCGAATAAAACAAAGGTGAAATCCAATATGTATTCAACCCAAATCACCCAAATTCAACTGAATAAGGAAAACTCAAGCTTGCTTTAAAATCCAATGAAATCATGGAATTCACAATAGACTGCCATCTACACAGTTTATGCATCAGCAAATCTTTTCCAGGTTGAAATTACGGTGCAAATAACTATACACACGTATGTGATTAAAATCTCACCTGTGGGTAATCATCTACAACTACATTCCAACGGACGACAAAAAAGTAATTAAAAGTCAATAACACCACTTGGAGCAAATACTATCACCTAACTTACTATTTTTAGACCGACTCGACGAAGTGTTGAAACTGAAAGTACTCTATAATATTGAGCTTATCAACAAACCAGGAAAGGTTCAGTCACTTAGACGAACAAATCTCAAATATTGACAACAACACCATGATAAATCACATGCACAAAAAAAAACGTGCTTTGACTTCAATTGTCACACAGAGAATGAAAACACAGTCAGTCAGTTAGTCATAAGCATTTATGATTGATGGAGAATCTATTTTTGCAACTATTGCAATCAACATATTCAGGGGGCTAGCTAACTATCTCACTAACTAACTGCACCATTTTCGTTAGAATTGGAAAGTCGTAACTTTTGTTTGTGAGCAACAAATCCTTATAGATTCAACTTTATGAAATTAACCGCTCTTTTTCAACACAACAAAGTCACACAGCATTCAACAATCGATGAGCAGATACACACATAGGATATACGTGAATCATTATCTTGCTCGAGTCTTGCAACAGTTAACAGAATTTCCAGTTTAAATAAACAAACGACCATGCATAGTTTTATTTACCAAACTTAGTTAATTAGTAACTTAAGTAGAAAACACAAAGACGTAAGGAGAATGTTAGACCTTGTTTGGAGAACGAACACAGTAGGACTGACGACGGGACGAGATAAAATGATTTTTTGCCGAAAACTTGGGCCGAGGGGAAGGAAGGGGAACTCATGTGACTATGACTACTACTATACTAACCAACTAAGTAACCAAAAACTCACACTGAGACAAGCTGGAAAGAAGCTCATATAAGGATCTTATTGCTCTCCTTATCCCATGCATATAACGAATTCCGTAAGTTTCACTTCCTGCACTATTTCAGCTTTTGTTTTAATTTGCACGGCTGGATTCTTCAAAGTTAGCAAACTAACTAAAAGTTTGCTCTGTCAGACAATTTCAACTTGAATAGCTGCGGATTATAAAATCTAATCAAACTTTCCCATTGTTTGAGTAGCAGGCTAAAGACTGATTAATATTTTCTTCATTTTAAATCCACAACAATACTATTATAGATTTTAGGGTTTAGTGCAAGTTTTACGCCGAGTATCTACCATATGGTTACAGTGCATTTGATACGAAATCTGCTCTTAGCCGCACCGCAGTTCCTACTCACAATAAAAAGACGACAGATTCATCTCTAGTGGCCGTAGCAATGCAGTCTATAACAAAGCATGAGATACACATCATAAACTCCACAGAAGGATTCCATTTGTATTTATTGTCCTCCGCTCCGCGTCCTTAGATGGTCAGTCCATGCAATGTGTAGCTTAAGTAGTAACTTACCTAACTATATGTATTGTATGTATGGCAAAGCATTTAAATTGGTTGGGCGATTTACCAATTTCATAACTAACAAGCTTCATGCGATCTCAACTACAAGTTTATTTGGACATCCGTTTTGATCATGAATGTCAATTCTATATATACATGTAATCCTTTCCATTGTGGCTACACTATGTTCAAGAAAAAAGAAGGGTCAATAGCAGACCAATTACTGTAAGTGATTGACGGAAGTTTGAATGAAAGAAGGATTCATGCATCAATTATGTGAATAAACTTATGTTTCAAGAACATTGTTTTAGGCACATTTTATTAAATCAACCGAGCAGAAAAGCGCCATCTCCATTCCAGACGGATTGACCATTTTTATTGCAAAATTACTCAAAACAAACTGTGGACAGATTTGTTGGCCGGTTAGTTGGTAAGTACTGAGAGTTGGGGTTGGTTTACAGTCCACAAGTTCCCTATATAGTTAATAATAGAAAGATGAGAACTTCTCAAGTGTAAAGCTTGTTTGGATATTTTTCTTGATAGCCAAAGTTTGAAAAAGTGATGATGATGACTAATGATGAGAACTGATGTTGATGACCATAAAATAAAACCGCAAAACATGATCAAAAGAGCGGAAAATGGAATAAGATGGTTGTACTCATTTCTTTCAGAGTCTTATATTTCTTTTCCCCTTCACAGAGTAATTTTGAAAAGAGAGAAACACTACATCGTGATCACAGAGAGGATACATGTGAGTCATAGAATCTCCGCAAAAATTGATGACACAGCGAGGAAATTACTTGTTAGAAGTTTTGAGAATTATAATCCTATTTAATTTTCTTCAATTACTACAATGAATTTCCCATTTGCCGCAGCATTTTCCAAAATGAAACATATTCATTTGATCGATTCAGTCAACTTAGGCAGTTAGTTAGCACAAAAATAGTTGAATCCATACAGATGGTCTGCGTTTTGTTTCAAATTTCCACACATTTTTATTTTTTTTCTGCAAAAAACGTTTTTGGCCATGCCAATTCATCATCATTGAGTAGATGTCGCATAAAATGCAATTAAAACTTCCATAACTAACCGTGCGTGCTTTGCTCGCAGTAGATGCTTACTGACCTACTATTTTGCTGAATTTCAATCTTGTTAGAATGAATCGTGGCCCTGGGGTAGAAACAATATCACCATTTTGTTGCTTGCTATTTTGCCGAAACAATTAATTTAATCTTCAAGCACATCAAGAAGCTTTTGAATGTGATTCATCTCTGCTCATAGATTACATACTTGAGTGGGCAAAAGTGAAATCATGTTGAGATCTCTTTTCGCACACAAAGAAGAAAATAGCAACCGGCACGAAAACAACTTTTTTATGTGCTCTCTTCTTCCTTTTTTTACATGGAGATGAATCCTGTTTTTGTACTTTGCAGCCAACGTAGCAAGTATACTTCAAGTTAAGGCTTGTGGAAATTGCAATAAAGAGTGCACGAGATTAAACCCTCTCGATCATAAATCTCATTACGTTTAAGAGCAGAGTTGAAGTATATATAAAGAAAACTGGATCTTTTCTTCTAATAAAGTGCTAGACATTTTAATGACAAAATCAATAGAATGAAAAACAAGAACAGAAAAATTTTAAGCACTAGTTGTGAAAAAGATCAAATGGGGAGATTTTACTCATAGTCAGATCATTTGCAAATATGGTAAGCCTTTTACCTAAAAATCCATACAGAAATTTATTGCAATTTTTTTTGGGAGAAAATATAGAGAAAATCACTCGTTTTAAACATTGATTTTATGCCTGTCTTTCTTACTAGTTTGAAAAAAGTAACCATAAATACATAACATTCGTAATCCTAACTAGTTTAATAGCCAAGTCAGCCTGTCTGAACGTATGTACATTGCATTAAATTACCCCCGGTAGCTTTAAAAAAACAAAAAACCTAGGTTTATAAAAAGTTTCTTTGGCACGTTTTTTTCAGTTTCTAGCAAATTATTCATGCTCCGAAAAAATCCACGTGCCATCTTCCAGTCTGCTTGCTATTGCAATACCTATTATACACTGCTCATCATTAATCATATGTTATAATCTGTGTTAAAATATGAAAATGTATTCATCATAATGTTTTGGCACCCTTTTTCATGTCAAACTACCATCATTTATTATTCCAATAGGCGTAACAGTATAACTGGAACGTAACAAGCAGCCAGAATTTTATATTTTTTTGTCTATATGACTCTGTAAAGTAATATATGGACTGTGTGTCTGCAATAAACTGAATAATAATAATTTCATTCAAATCATTCTTCAGGGGGAGTGTACACGCGCTCCACTTTTCACAAACAACAATGCTATAGACCAAACAGTGCTTGAATTTTAGGCCATGTACGTATATTAAAACACAATATAGTGTGGTACAAAAAAACCAAGTCAAACTAATACTTATCCATCAAATTAATATAATAACCACCCATTACGTCCTATAAAGAGAGGCAAGGGATTGTGAAATTATGTCTGCGCTATATGGTTCATATGTACAAGTGAACAAATGAATTTAATTTGGCTAATGGACGGGGGAAACTTATCATCATTTCGGCAACAGTTTTCATTATCACTCACTCACTACCATCCAAGTACAAGAATATAACTTGAAATGAGTTATTTTTTAAAGATATCAGATTTCAGATATAGATTGCTGCAAAACATTTGTGACATGCATTAGGCGTATCACATGCAGAGTAGCTTGTAGGTTGCATATAGTTTTTTTTATTCTGTTGTTTGTAAATTTTGTTACTATTTTACTACTTTACTGATGTGCCAGCTTGAAATGTTTATTCAATTGAAGTTTTAGATACTGGAAATCAGGCGCATACTCCTTGAGGTAGAGTTGGGGGAAGAATAAGAAAAACATTCTGGTCTGGATCTGTAACTAACTATTAACAACAAAAAACTATTTTTCGTGAGGAAAAAAACTGGTTTCCCATATTTTTTACCTCTTTTACTTGCAATTTGACTGCCATTGTTGTCAAAATTCTACAATTAACTATGACAGAGTGTCAAGTACAGATTTAGTCACCATTACTATTACTGAACAAACCCACTGATAATGTCAAATTTTCTCTCTTTCAAACTTTCTAAAGACATTATTCTATTTATATTTAGCGAGCAGATGCAAATGGAGGTAAACAAAATTGAAAGAACAAAGTTCAAGCGTATTGATGACAAGCTGACACATGCATTACATTAGTACTAGTGTTTGCACCACCGGTTTTACCGAAACCGTCAAAACCGGTTTTTGAAGGATTTTAAGGTATCGAAAATACCGGTATTTTGGGCTCAAAAACCGGTATTTTCGATGTAACAAAAGTACTCGAATAGAGGTGTACAACATCTTAATTATTGATTCTATCATTCTAAAAAAGTTTTGTAGCATCCACATTGAAAGACTTGAGCGCCATACCACTAAAACTCAAGTAAAATCAAGTGATTTTTTCACTATTAACATTATTCTTCTAACATTTTTGGCGGAAATGCACTTTATTTGAGTTTTTCAGGTGGATCTTCTAATTTTTGTGAAAATTAAAAAAATTAAAATGGAAAATAATCAACTTGTATTATCCAAGTGCGAAAATCCACAATCTGTTTGGTTTTACTTCAAAAAACATGCGAATGAGCCAAGTGCAATGTGTAAAACCTGTTTGAATATAGTGAAATGTAAAGGAGGGTCGACGAGTGGTCTAAGCGTTCACTTAAAATCAGTCCACAAAATTGAATTTGACAAGACTCCAGGCCTGGAGTCTAAGAAAGATGGTAAGTTGTTAAAGAAACAACATTCATACACAACAATCATTGGGTTGTCCAATTTTATAAATCTTTTACGCCACAAAACTCCAAAACTTTAACTAACACTTTGAAAAAGGAGATGGCACTGTTTGATGCTGGCGGAGCTCGAGGATTTAATTTAGAGTTAGCATACAAATATCTAAGATATATTCCACCAAGTAGTGTTGAATCGGAAAGAGCTTTTTCGGCTGCTGGCTACTTGTGTAGCAAACTTCGAACAAGACTTAATGACGATACATTAAACAAACTTTGCTTTCTGCGGGCATTCTTTAATACTTATACGGGATAAATTGGTATAGTTGTAATCATATTCTTATTTTTTGTCTATGTTCCATCTCAAATATCGACAATTGAATAAAGCCTGCACTCTGTAGTGATAAAGCGTTACTTTTTTCGAAGTTACAAGCATCCCATGAAAAAAAAGTTTCAATACCGAAACCGTACCGGTTTTACCGGTTTTGTTGAATTTGAATACCGAAAAACCGGTATTCCAAAACCTACCGGTATTGCAAACACTAATTAGTACCACTCACTACTCGCACTCAATAAATTAATTTTGCCGACTCCTTTCATTAATGTTTACAACCGGTGGGTGAAAAAGTATTGCCATTCTTCTAAATCGCAAGATTAATGCTTTATCTTTGCCTGCTATGCTACACTTTCTTGAAACTAACTACAATCCAAGAAGTCTACAAATAGAATGAACCGTCTATTTCGTGTATATATAAACTGTGATTGATCCTGATTATATTCTGCATGGATATCAGAATAAAAAACAGATTCTACATAACTTTAGTACTTAGAACTTGAAAACATTTCAAAGGTTATCTAAACATACATCATAAACATTGTATCCTACCGTTGAATGATTGCAAACACATGCGAGTGGAAATCTTTCCCTCCAGTTACAATTGCAAACTATTTAAACTGACAGAGCTATCGTGTAGTAAACTGTGGAGAACTTTGTGCTGGAAAATTCACACAATCTTCTACACATGAAAATTAGTGTCTGAAAACTCTCATATTGTCATACTCAGTCAGCATTCTGACTGTAAGGTACACAGTATACAAACAAAATATAAAATCTGTAGAAAAAAGAAAAGTCCCCTGCAAAGATATGTATTTAATCTGTGCTTGCTTCATCATTCCTCATAGCATAAATTTACATATAGCATAAAATGATATTTCTTTCATTTTTCAACCGACTATTAGCTAGCATGGACTTTTTAAACACATTATTTACTCACACACAAACTCTAATCGTCAACTGTAAAGAAACGCATCTGTAGACACAGGGTATACTGGAGTACGTTAATTCCAAAGTCATATGGTTGCAGGCACGCACTCTTATGACCCAAGTTGGGTCTATTTCGGAATAAGAAAGAAAAATGAGATGCAGCTGCAAGAGCTCATTCTTTATCAGCCTGTACCATATGAATGTTTTTCTGTCACCCGCCAATAATCACTCGTCTCGTCAGTCAGTTAAACCCTGAACCGGTCTGTGAAGATTATTTTCTTTATGTATCCCTGAACCGATCACATACATATACGTCCTTAGCTCATTATTGGCCTAACCGTTGTGTACATAGGAGGATATTTTGTACTTACGAACTACACGACGGGACTCACTTATCAACTGCGTGAGAGTTTCTCCAATTCTCCATTATAAAAGAGAGACGAGAATCGGTGATTGAAAGAATGACAGTATATACTTTTGTGGCTCCCCCTCCGTAGCTAAAGCAAAGTCTCATATTTCTAACTAACTAAAAGTATGGAAGGAGCAAAACAACAACACATTGATGGACATAATGAGTGAGTTGATGATAAAAGATTTTTTTCACAAGACAAATATTCCAGGCACGTCTGGAATTGAATTTTTCTTCCCTCTACTAACTGTGGATGGGTGACGGGAATTAGTATTAGTTTCCCAAATGAGTTTATAATTGTATGTAAGTGACAGTGATACAACTAACTCGAGAGATGATGAGAGTAGAAAACAAAAAGTTGGCAGTGAAATTATAAGCTACTAACTGACTATGAGATAATACGTAATTAATATAATGTTGTGTAGGTGACTTAAGTGGATCATGCACAGAGCAGAATAGTTACGATCCGAAGACCTGTAGTTACTTGAGTTAAGCTTGTAGGTAATCTAACGACACGTTTTGTTAAAGATCGTCATAGCAGATTGGGCATGAAATTTTACACTTAGAGACCCCATTTAGCCTTTTATCTTATCTCTGTGTATGTGATTACTAAAACACGAGCGAAATTTGAAATCCAATACTTGACTTTGGCATTTGTCAAAAATTGTTTAAAGTTCAGCATCTAAAGTTTCACTTGTATAATCTAAATCACCGATAGCAGTTTTTTGTTTCTTCTAATGGAATGTATACTTTGATCGTCTGAACAACTATTGTACAAATGTGAAGTATCAAATCCAATAGTCACTTACAAGTAATTTGGTGCCCAATTGAGAATTTAATTAAATTCAGCTAAATATAGTTGAATCTTGAATGCAAACCTTCAGTTAAGTTAGACTTGTCATAAACTCTTTGAAGTACTACTTGGATCGTTTCCATTTCACGGGAAAAACGCAAAAGCAAATAGAGTTCGGCCAGCCAAGAAGTGCATGTAATAAGCATTTGTCACATGCCAAGATTACTACAAGCTTTGCGCATTGTAATTTTGTAATCAAGCATTTTGAGGAAGCAAGAGGGGGAAAACGAAGCATTTTTATGCTGCCACTTAAAAAACGTTTACTCACTTGTGAAATACGGCTGTTTTCTCAAAGAACCCATCCTTTTCAACGTTGGACGAGACCCTTGTTGAGTTGGATCCTCGCTCTCTTGTTCATCTAACGGCACGGATTGCCGCGGTACCACCATTGTTAAGTCTTCTGGTTATACATTATACAATGACACCAGCTATTTGTCTTGACTAGTTTTCCTTTCAGCTCGTTAAATGTGGATCATGAATCACTTCTGAAAAACAAATTATTGAACTGTATGAGATTCTCGAAAAAAAAGTTCACAAAGAACCGTACGCTTCCAAAATTAAACAAATTTTCTGAAATTCAACAACTCAAATCTGAAGTTCAAGGAATGCTAATTCCAGCAGGTTTCCGCAACGTCGATTCGCTGATGTCACAATTAATGTTATGTGGTAGCAGCTACAGCATGTTTGTTACAAATTATGATTGGCGGCGTAATACTACATACCAACATGGCAGAAAACTTTTGACGCAAATCAATCACTCCACTGGATAAAAACGTATTTTACTGCAGGAAACCAATAATTAGCTATAATAATATGTGGTTTTTTCCAATACATAACCCAACCTCATTGTTTTTATTTTGATTCCAGCCACGATATGTTATGCATAATTAGCAGGAAACTGACAGAATCGCAAATACGATGCAGCAGTAGCTAACCAACAATATTAAAACCCACGTACAATTTGTTTTAATGTTTGTTCATGCATAAACCAAGGTATATAAATAGTATTGTTCGATACACGTAAACGTACAATATGAGTTGACTCTTAGCTTAATGTTAGCTCACGGACATAATAGTACCAACATATTTTGTGCATAGAGACAATTAGCACTTTTCGGCCATACAAAGGCATAGGGAATAACATGCATAGTCTAGTCAGTTATTAGCTACTGCTCTCAATAAATAAGTGAGGGTGAGGGAGTACAAAGAAAACAATGAAACTTGATTATATCATATAAACTGTTACATTCAAAAGAGAAAAGGAGAAATTTGTATTCTCACAACCCTGAAGCGCACAATTTCAGTTTCCAATACAATGAAAATGTATTGTTCAAAAGGCCCCACATTCTAAAACTTCATTTCATGGACAAAGGTGGAGAAACTTTAACTGATTTATTTGCAACATTTTACATGCAATCCAGGGGAATCTACCCTAAAGGACAGTTTCAACTTCAATGAGCTGATTTAAGTGTACCTCTATTTTATCTTAGTAACTAATGGAACGGCATTAATCTTACAAATTAGCTAATGGCTAAAGAAGAATGTTAATTGTTTTTCACGTCCGACCGTCGTATAGAAAACTGACAATTCTTCTGCTTAAGATAATAATCCCATCATATACGATGCAATTCGTGGTAACGTAATACCTGGTAAGGAGACTATATTCAGGCCAAAATCCAATTATTTTTATACATGAGCTCCATTTCCATTAGCTCAATATAATGGCCTTGTGAGACACTGGATTTTCACTTTTATAACGCTAATAATACACCTTATTCTCCATAGAATTTTAGATACGCTGTGACAACATTGCTCTGCACATGAGAGCAAGAAAGGCTAAACTGACACGACTTGGATGCTTATAAAGTAAAAATATTCTACTTTGGAGGGAGCCAGAAAATGAGGAAAAAGAAAAAGTTGAAATAAAAGTCAAAAGTATTTTCCCCCTTGCGCAACTTTGACTGCTGCCCAAAATATATCCTCAATAAGTTTCAACCACACTGCGTTTTAGTTCCGTAAACAGTGAAGGAAACTTTTAGAACAAAAATTGAGTCCTCACCAAATCAGTTGTTAAACTAACGATGTTAAACTACTTGAAAACTTAGAAGTCATTGCTCCATTTTTCCATTCAATCAAAAGACATCAGCACTACAGCAACATACAAACTCATAAGAGGTGAACCCTATACTTACTGAAATAAAGACATGATTTTCTCATAAAACAAATGAGAAAAGTAGCCTGGAAAGATTAACATAGCTCAATTCACAAATTCAAACCATATAGTAGATAGAAATGTTGACGAAATAACCAACTCCTATCAATACTAACTAACAAACCTACTAATGTAATCTCAGACACACAGTGCAACACACACACACATAAATTTTAATAATCATAAGACGAGTCCATACCCTTCAAACTGCTGGATTATGAATGTAAACTTTGAGAAACTTTTTTAACAGCCACAAGTTTTAGTTAGCAGTATCACTATCAATGTATTCTCCAACTCACAGTGAATACAACACTCATTCACAGTTTCATTCTTGGGTAAACAAACTTTTTGCTACAAGTGCTTCCCTATATGTGATTTTCTCACACACGTGTGGCTAACTTTTTCACGTAGTTAGTTGGCTGACCAATATATAATAGCCAAAAAGTTTTTATTTCTTCAATTTAATTCAACAAGAATGGTTTCTTTGGCGTTAGAAACGTATATTAGATGAGAATGACATGAATTTTTTGAGCACACTGTGACTCATGCACAACATGCGACTACTCTTGTCGAGTTAATAATAGTCAGTACGTACCGGTAGCAGTAGTAGAGTGAAGTAGTAGAATCTATTGCTTGCCAGCTGCACGAGCGATCTGTCTGTAGGGGGGAAAGTTAATACAAAGTACCTAATAGTGAGATCCATGAGGGTTTTTGCTCCCTACATGTAGAACTTGACTGACTGAATCACCCGGGATCCCCATACAAGGATAATATCATAGAAGGGAAGTAGAAGTGCGAGAGTGAGCAAGTATAGGTAAACAATGCGAGACAAACTACCAAAAAAAACTACCGGAATTGAATTTAAATGTAGGACTCACCAGAAGAGTATGTTGGCGCAACTAACTAACAAACTAATGTTGTGAGAAGAAGAAGCAAAACGCTTTTATTTTCATTTCGATTCTAAATTTGGTAGCTTCAGCTGGACAATTTCAACAGACTCAGATGTATGACTTATTCATTGGAAACTAAATTTTCAATGACAAATGCTTCAAAAGTTTACCATATTGAATTATTTAAAATGTTCCTTTTTGTCCTTCTGCGAATCCAAATCACTATGTGTAACAAACAAATTTTGTATGTGTAGGGAATAACTTGTGCTTATGTATTAGGTGACTTGGACCAATGCTCATTACGTGTGGCATTATTAATCTTCACATATTCATGCTGGAACACTGACTAAGATAAGATCTTGGTTTGTACCGCAATATTGTGGATGGAATAACAATAAAAGTATATAGTACAAATGCTTTACTGTACTAAATGTTGTCCCGTAAATTGAATGAAGAACGTACTAACTAGCTCAGTCAGTCAGAGTGCCAAAAAACTGGTCTCCTGAGCCGTGTTTCACCTCTTTACTGTTGGGTTGACAGTAGTCAGCTAGTAGAACGAACATGTATAGATAGGTGTTACTGTCAGAAACATCCAGGAAAAGCTTTGGAGCAGTAGTTTGCTCGTATCAATAGAAGATCACTTAAGTTAGAGTAAGTCTGATACTAACTAACTGCTGTCATGGTTACCTTAATTGTAAGCCTGCTAACTTATTATACGCCTCCATATAAGACATAAGATATATAGTCGCTCTTATGCTCTAATTGAATTCGGATTCAATGTGTCTGACGCGCTATCAGTGAAAATTGTCACAGGATAAAATGGGTTGATAAAGCTGCCTGATGGCAATCAAATTATGATGAAGTATGATAACCGCAAAAAACACTTGCACTATGATGAGTTTCTTGTTTCCAGCATGTCCTTATAATAATTGAGAAAGGGTACCAACCATAAGCAAGTTGCATGGAAACACATATTGTTATATAAAAAAACTGGCCGAAATTGAGAAGAGAAGAAACAGCAGATGTTGATAGTTAGTTGTGTACCTAACCAAAATGGGCTCATCATATGGGAAATGATAGTCTGTTTCTAGTTAATGATGTCAGCAGTAGTCTGTTCATTTTAGTTAGTCAGACACAAGGGATCGCTATATGTGTGTTTCTGTGTGTAAAGGAACATGGGGTTGTGTGAGCACCTTGGGATCGGGATGAAAAAAGGAACATTTTCCACAAAGTTGTTCGAAAATTTGTATGGTATTCAAGTATGATGATGATTATGGCTGAAAATAGTAATTTGTAATTAAAGTTTCGCGACAATGTTAACTAGCAATACCTAATTATATATCAGACGAAGTATCTTCAGCTAACAATGCAGGAATAAAATAAGGCGATTTAGGGTGCTTAAACTCCTATGCTATGAAATTGTCAACAACATAATATAATTAGGAGCATTGAACATAATATTATAAGCTGTGCTTTTGTTTTGTTGAGTTTGAGTGATTATAGAATTCTGCTGTATGCTGCCTTCATCATCATCAGGCACAATGATAGAAATCCTAATATAGAACATTTCAGGGAGGAAAGAGAGGAGTGGAGAACTCCGTCCATTCCATATTCCATAGATATTGGTGGATTGAGAAAAAAGTGCGCGAGTTCTGAAAATTACAATAATAAAAGTGTTGTCAATTAATAGTCATTAAAAGAAAGAAAACAATTGATTGCTCATTTTGTGAATTCCAAGAGACTGGCCATTTTTCAGCCATAAAATTCTAAACATGGCTGTTATGCCGAGAAGAGAAGACTTTCAAAAACAAATTCAGCAAGACTGGGCTGACCGTGAATATATTGAAGTCATAACAGGCTCAATTAAGAGGATTGCTGATTTCCTCAATTCATTTGGTAGTGAATGAATTTTGCTTCAGTGGTAGCAAATAGCACATCATTTTGAGTTTTTGTTTCATGTTTTTGCAGATCTCAGCTGTCGATCGCGTCTAGCTCAATTGAACGAAAGGATGACAAGTTTGGAAAGAAAGATTGAATACTTGGAAGCTTGGGTGAGCAAGAAGTCAAAAATTTATTAAAATAGAAAAACAACACTGTAGAACAAAATCACTAACTGACTTTGTTTTGTATTTTTGCAACTAGATCACTAAAGGAGAAGCACTTGCTTAGGGCACAATCAGGTGGGGCAGACTACAAACATGGACCATGGTTTACTGTAAAATTATTAAGCAATCGTTTTGTATATTTCTATTCTATTCATAAAGTGATATGATAAGTAAGTCTACTGTATATTATGTCAAGATGTGTCGAATTCAAGATTTTTGACGCCTGTAGAAAACTTAATGTATTTTCCTGACTAACAGATCCACTGAATGTTTTCGTTTCCCTATAACTCGAGTTCTAACCTTAGAAGATGTTACATACGATACAGCAAAGTCTAGGCTTGTACATAGGCAAAACCTCAGTTTCATGCTTACCATTTTTATTGATAAGTTAAATTGAAGGTGGAATCTTAATCTTTGCGTTTAACGTATACGTAAGCATCCACATCTAAAATTATATGTAATTGTTTTTACTTTGTTTGCAATCAATTCTTCGCTAATCGTATTCAAAATTTAAATATATAACATGTTGTTGAACCATAAGGAATATCAAACGTTCAGGTCGGTTTTAGTATTGTATTATTGTCTTCGCTAGAGCAAGGGTGACCCATTTGAAGCACCGGCAGAACCAAACTGGTGGGACAGTGGCTAAAGTGGCAAACTATTGTTGACTATAAACACAAATAGTTTTTAGATGTAGATGATTCATTCAGAATAAATGCAGGAAATTTCTGGTGATTCAGCTCAGTTCCAGCAGTAGGAATTGGACGGTCAGTAGTAGTAGTAGTAGTAGTAGGCTTATCCTTCAGTGACTTTCCATTCGGAAATATTTTATGTACGGATTTTAAATGAATTGTCAATGGCTTTTGTGCCAAGAATGTCGCTCCACATTGAGGACAGGTTTTCACTGGCTTCGGTTCATGAATTTTCATGTGTACCTGTAGACTTCCTTGTTTTTGAAATTTTCTTTTGCAAATTTTGCATTCAATTGAACCCATTCCACTTGACGTGTTCATGAATTCTTCATTTCGGTGTTTAGCCATGTGCCACGACAATGTACCCGAGTGAGCATATGTTTTGGAGCACACTTTGCATTTGTACGGTTGGGTTTTAGTTTGGTTGTGTACGTTCATATGACCAGTCAAAGAATGTTTCCAAGAAAACTTTTTCCCACAAATTTCGCATTCGTACGGATACATATCATCATGCAGATTCTGATGGCATTTTAAATACTGGGGCTTACTAAATACTTTATCACACTTGTCACATTTAAATGGGTGCTCAGTAAGGCTCATCTGATCGAAGTGTTTATTTACTTGGTGATAGTACAAATCCCTGGAATGCCTGAACTCGAAAGAGCAAAACTCACAAATGCTTTTATCAGCAGTGGTTTTAGAACTGGGTTCGGGATGTCGCTTTCTCATGTGGCTCTTTAATTGCCTGGTGAAATGGAAACTAGTACTGCACTGCTCACAATTAAATGGTTTAGGAGCGTTTTTATCGTGAGTCACTTCATGGTATTTTAGAAATTCTCGAGTGAAAAATTTTGCGTCGCATTGTGTGCAAGCATAAGATTTTTCATTTCGGTGAATTTTTTGCACATGGTTTTTCAGACGAGTTGCTTTATGGAAAGAGGCTGTACATTCAGTACATTTGTATGGTTTTTTCTCCCCTATAATTAAAACCATTGAAATAGATTAAAAGGAAAGGCACTTGAGATGATCATGTATCAACAACGTACAAGATTATTACCTTCATGCTTTTTCTTAACATGAGCCTCAAGAGCTTCGTTTGTTTCGCACGTGTAAAAACATAATGTGCAGGGAAACTTTCTCCATTTTTGTATTCCATCACATGTCTCTTTATGTTTTTCGCTTAGTGACCTTTTTATAAGCTTTTTACACTTAACACATCGGACTCTAAAGGTTGGACGTATACTACCGTCTGGACCTACAAAACCGAAAACCCGTTCCGCAAAAGTTGCATTAAAAAGTTGTGGTAGTTTCTTTTTGCTTTGTTAATAGATACTTCACTTACCTGTGTGCTTTTTGAATAAATGCTTATTTTTAGCCTCTTTATCATAGAATATAAAATTACAGTAGTCGCAATGCACATTTTTGAACTGACTTCGTGAAACTCCATTGCATCTTCGTACATGGCTGGGATATAATTTAATTGTAAGTAATTTCCAACAAAGTTCACAACGTTTTTTTTTTCGAGGTTTTGTAGCATTTAAGATAACAGGAGGGGTAGTGCCTTGGTCAGGTGTTAAAGATTGAGCATTATTAATAATAGGAGCCTCATTTTCTCTAGTAGTTGGGGATACAGGTTTATAATCCTCATCATTCTTGTCTTCATATTCAGATTCATTATCATCGGAATGTGCGCTGCTGATTGTATTTCCAATAACACTTGCACTGCTACACTCTGAGTAGTCATCGCTATCGTCGGCCTTGGGAGTAAGTGGGACTGTACGCTTGCCCCCACAGGCCGATTTGGGATTGCTGCCGAAAGACTGATTATCCAGTTCCAATTGAATATTGTCACTTTCTCTGTATTCTATAAAATCATGAACAAATGATTACAATTACTGCACAGCACGTCATTATTGTGCACACACACACTGAAAATAATGGGTGACTGTGGATTATGCGATATAAAATCTTACGGTGTAGAAAAAACTGGCGTATTTTTATAGCCAACGGAGTTTGCAACCTATCATCACTGACGTCATCATATTCATTGAAACTGGCAACTAGTTTAGTTTCAATTAATTTCACACCGTTTTTTAAATCGATTAGGAGTTTTTGAGCGTTTGAATAATTACACCGGGCTCCTTGAATCATGGATTCGCAGTTACCGCAAAGGTTAAACCAAGTAGAAGGGTTGCCGTTTTGTCTCAAGAATACTTCACAGTGATATGATGGAATTTTTAAACAATATCGTAGTAAGAAAATTACATCAATTTGTTTATCAATATATTCTTCGGAGTCCTCCAATTTTTGGGAAAGGCCAGATGAGAGGCAAAGAAAACATCTTTGTATTGATCTCAACTGACGATTTGAGCGTGTTGGAGCCATTTGACAGGAAAAACAAGTCTAAAAATTGGCAGTTAAAAGTTAAATATTAAAGTCGGACTTAAAACCGGGGCAAGAAATTCTTTAATATAACTTTCATCATACAACAACAACTTCTTTTTGCTATAAACATAATTTATTTACCGCCATTGTTTTATTCAATGATACCGTCGTGTAGTCTCAGGTTTTGAGACTTAACTTTTCCATTCCAACTTCCAATAGTTCCAATAACATTACAAGAAATTACAACTAAAGCTACATTTATTCACAGCCTCTAAATTATATGGAATGCTATATAATTACAATTTCATTTACTTTGCCTGGTTTTATAAAACATCATTCTGTGATGTCATTCTTAAAATATCAATTCAAAAATCTTGCTTTTCTAGTTCATTCTGCTCTTTTTTAAGAACTCGTCTGTCTCCGTAAATTTTATTCACATGGACAAACTTGGGCTCATAAGCTTTATCATTTATGTTGACTTCTTCGTGTTTATGATTGGGATTAGCATGATACACTTTGACATCAGCAGGGCTGACACCTGGAATGAAAGCACCCTCTATGGCTTCTTTAGCCGTTCCATATTCTACGCCATGTTCATTTATGTACTCCACTTGAGATTTGGTAAGATGTTTGATGTTTATAGTTTTTCCCTTAGTATCCCGAAATTCATGCAATAACTGTCGTCTGGCAAGACGTTTTTGCGTCCTTAACTTCCGACGTGAGTCTTCAGTTCTCGACTTGTCAAATTGACACATGATAAAATCTCTAATCGAAGCGCAAAGCTGTGTAATCATTTGAGCAATAATTAAAACTCCCGTTCCAGTGAAAACAAATATGATCGTCCGAATAGAATAGTTCCAATCTGTGTGAGCGTATAAATGCCTTCCGGTGTGAAATACTTGAAAAACATAACTATCAGAAAAGTGTACAAGTTTTAGTGTTGAACATAAACACAATACAATCTCATAACTCAAATGATATGAAATACCATCTCGTGCACTCACGTAAACAATACATATATCCAGCTAATAAAAATTGGGAACACTACATGAGCCAATTTTACAGAAATATCAGTTGCAAATATCTCAACAAAAATCATCATCAAGGAGGTTTTAATCGCGAGTCCATCCACAGAACTATCCGAAGGTCTTTCCTCTTACGAATCAATGAAAATAATTTTGCCCATTAGATAATATAATATTTATATAAATAAAATTATAAATAAATTAAACCATTAAGTTTTGCATTAATTTTCACAAGCATGAACAGTCAATTCACCTTGTCGCTCAGAGACATTAGTAAGGGTAAGTATGTTGACACAGACAGTAAGGCACGTACTAATGTTGAATAGAACCCATATAAATTGCTGAATTATAGACAGTGGTTGAGTTGGTAAGATTGAGATTCTTTTTGACACAAAAACAAACTTTCCATCTTTTTCAATCACATCTAAAATGCATTTTTCATTCGTTTTTAACATTTCCAAATAGATAATTTCACAAACAAAACTATTTCGGTGGTGGCCGGCTATAGCCACATGTCATTATTGGACAGTACCTACAATGAGTGTCTCTTCAGGTCTCCTTTGCTTTCGTTTCAGTGGCTTTCTGTAATGATTATGAGACAAGACATGTTGCAGAAAAACCCATCCGTAAATAATATTCATAACCAGAATCCAGTTTTCAAAATAGTAGAAAAAGGTCTCAGCTGTGGCATGAGTCATAGACACCAAAAGAAATCCTGATAAAATTATTGCGAAGAATAGGCGATACACAACATAATCAAGTCTGCTATGTGTTGTTCCCGTTCTCCGAGCTATAACAACTTCCCACTATAGATGAACGACACAAAGTTTTCAAAATAGCATGAAACTGGGTGAATTCCCTTTCACTAAAATTTTGTATGCTTCACAAAGGTACAAGAATTGTTCCAGTAGTGCAGGCAGTAGGGTGAAGACAATAATATTCTACTTACCGATCCATGAATAAAAGTATAACTGTACGGACCTTTGAGGCTAAAGGCATGTTTAAAAGCAGCCCAGCACCTTTTGCGATAGTTCATTTCAGTGTTTTAAAATTACATAACAAACATACAGTAGCAAGTAGCACATAACAAGCTGCTGTTTGCTTAACTATTGAAGAGAAAGAAACTTTCCAAAAATGCGAGTTAAAAATTTATTCGTTACGCTTCAACCCATGACAACAAATTCTTATAATTTCAATATTTACAAAGTGTGAATCCACCAATGTACACCCCTACTTTTAGAGTCACAGAAAAAAAATACATACGTACATGCATACACGATGATCATACTTTTTATGGTACAGGTCTCTCGTCAGTTGGCCCCAGAGAGCTCTCTTGACTTTCAGAACCATCCAGCACACCATCCTCGCTGCCCAACAAATCTTCAAACAAGACGTCATCAAATACAGAAGTCCACTGCTCAACAATAGGGACCGATTGACTGCGCTGGCTGACGTCTGTGATTCGAGGACCTTCATATCCATGGATAGTCGCAAAGCCACCACTAGAATAATGGCGACGTTTACTAAATAGAGATCGTAATTCTCGATCTTCTTGAGAAGATGGAGATAATTCACCAGCCATTCTAATCATAGATACACCGGGCGTGGTTACTGAGGCTTTCGAAGTTATCGTGGAGCTACCAGATGAGTTGTTAGATCTGCCATTATTACCACTTGCTCTCCTCTTGTTTGCAGTAGCAACATTGAGAATCCCTTCCTTGAAATTACCTTTGAGAAATTCAAAAAATTCTCCTAGGCCATGAAAGTTTACACCAAAGTGTCTCCGTGCCCAATCCATATGCGTGAGGGCACCATTTTCGAAGTGTAGGGGTTGATTGAGTGACAGGCTTGGCAATTCCGTTTCGTTAACCTGGGTAAATTAAAATCTAGTTGTGTTAGCTAGCCATACCGTAAAAGTTAGGTTTAAAAATAATATAATGAACTAACTTTTACCTTCTTTATATTCGCATAGCAATATTTGCTGTGACCTCGTTGACCTAATCTTCGTGCCTTGACTTGTGGAAAAACTTGACGCATCAGTTTACCAAAATCAGCGGTGCTTATTGGTTTTTTATCTTTTTTAACTGAATTCGAATACAGAGAATAAATCTCCTCCTTTGGAATTGCAACTTCAGGGTCGTACGTAAAATTTTGTTGCAGCCATCGTTTAGCAGCATCAATGTTTGTGTTCATAGACAATGAAGTAGACGGTCCTGTTGTAACTTTTTGTTTTGCATTCTGGCTGGTTCCATTGTTTTGAGATCTGTAACAAGTGTAAAAGTGACAAATCACCAATTTTGACTTCAACAAAGCTATTTAAATAATAAGAAATTTTTTCTTACCCATTACCGCTGGTAGTGATAGAACTATAGCCAGAAGCTGAAAACGAATTGCAGTGCTCCCGAATACGAATGAGGAAAAGAATCTTTTCTTCGACAGCAAATAATTTAAAACTGTCAACTAATGCATTAACTCGCTCTTCTTTACGTTGGGCATTTTCTTCGTTGATTCCATTAGTTGTGGATAATAACAATTGCTCCAAGCCTATCGGTGGTTACAAACAAGTTTTCAAAGTCATTAATTTTTTACAAGATCTTTTGTTTCCTCGGATTTATCTTGACAGATTTATGACAGTTTACATTTAACTGTCATAACTGTTGTATTTACGTTTAATCGACAATAAATATATTTAGAAATAATTGAGCGTCACAAAGTGACCTGCATTTACACAGATTCACTAATAACTTATTACTGACCTGAGGTGGTGTCCAGTAGGCATTCTGAACGAAGATTTTCCATTTTAACATGAAAATTAATCGTTTTTTAATAAATTTTGGGGCAATTGTTGTTATTTTATGAGTTGGGGGATATTGCCGCCAAAGTTTCCATTTCTGAAACTCTGTCATAGAGTCTAAAGAAATAGCTGGGAAGTATTCTCTGTTAAGCTCCGTTTGGCGTCTCTCCTTGCACCGTATTGAATTAAAAAGTAGTGCTCTTTGTTTAGTCCGCTGCAAATCTAACTTGCTACAAGTTTTTTCTCTGCAATATTTTGGTTTACTAATAAATTTACCAAGGTCCCTAAAGTTAAGATATTTACCATATTTTTAGCTTATTTTCAGCTTAATTGTTAGTATAGCTATGCATAACATCGATATTTTAATCATACACTCTATATATCAGATATATAATCGTCAAAATAAATTGATTTGTTTGATAGTGCCTATGCCTAATAACGATGTCTCGCCAGCTTGGTTAGAGAAGGGGTATGTGGGTATGTCATAAATATAAAGGATAGTACATTTTTCTATAAAAGGACACTCATACACTCACTACACTACATAAAGTTCCTATTCTATGAATCGTCGTTCAGCAGGTCATTTCAACTCATACTTATGTTATCATCTTACCATTTACATATAATAAACATGTTGAAAGCATATTTCTAACTCATTCCTACTACATATTCATGAAACGATCATAAAAACGGTTCTATATTGAGCGATTGCACGTGGTTCTTCCGGACATGGGATATTTGAGCTGTCCACGAATTTTTCACAAGTTTATTTTGTTGTTTAATTGATTTCAACGAAAAAAACCCTCCGAATTTTCCACAGTTAAATTTAACAGCACACTAAACGGCCAATCATGAATTCGCTAATAGAAAAATTGCATCAAATTGATGCAGTGAAATTTGGGAAGTTCACATTGAAATCAAAACTCATTAGTCCCATATATTTCGATCTTCGTGTGATAGTGTCCTATCCTAGTGTGATGGTAATGTTTACGCCACTCATTCGAAATACTCTGAAAAAAAATTATTTTCAATTTATACAAATCATTGATACGCCTATATTTCACGTATTCTATTTCAGGAATCCATTTGTGAGCTAATATATTCCCGAATTAAGGAGGAAAACATTCTAAATTCATTTGATGTCATTTGTGGCGTTCCCTACACTGCGTTACCCATTGCAACTGTCATTTCTGTAAAACATGACCTTCCAATGATTTTGAAAAGGTAAGGTAAACGCGAGCGATTTTGATCTTCTTCATAATGTACAATGTTTACTGTTGATGGTTTGATTTACATTATCAGACATTCAGTAATAATGCATAAATAGTTCAAGTAGTCGTCTTCATTCATATTCAACCCTAGGAATGTTTAAAAAAAGTTTACTACTGTTAATGTCATTTGTAGGAAAGAAGCAAAAAAATATGGAACTGGAAATATGATAGAAGGGTGTTACAAGTCCGGCTCTCGTTGCCTCATAATCGAAGACGTTGTGACAAGTGGTTCTTCAGTATTGGAAACAGTTCAGTGTTTGCAACAACATGGAATAATAGTCACCCATGCAGTCAGCATATTGGATCGTGGTCAAGGAGCTACAGAAATGTTAAATGCACACGACATAAAACTAATCTCAATAATCAAACTCAATGTAATGCTGGACACATTGGAATATACAAAGCAAATCAGTTCTGAACAAAAATTCCAAGTTGAAAATTTCATAGCAGCAAATATTACTTTTCCGTCTACTACTACATCTGAGGAGACAAAAATTACACAGTATACATCCCAGCATTTGAGTCAACTCAAAGAAATCATTCATAAGAAAAAATCCAACTTATGCTTATCTGCAGACTTTTCTTGCTGGACGGAAATCTTGGAAGCAGCAGAAATGTTGGGTCCTATGATTTGCATGCTCAAAACGCACATCGATTGTCTCCCGTTTGCCACAACAAAAGAAATCGAAGAATTCACTACAAATTTAAAAGCCATCTCTAAAAAACACGAATTTCTAGTCATGGAAGATCGCAAATTTGCAGATATTGGTTCCACCGTTCAAAAGCAACTGGGACCCAACTCCATCTACCGAATCTCTGAATGGGCAGATTTAGTTACAGTACATGGGCTACCCGGTCCAGGAATTTTGGAAGTTTTTAAAATGCAATACAAGCCTGTAGGTGTTGTTCTAATTGCGGAAATGAGTTCAGAAGACAACTTGTCTTCAAAAATTCCTGCGTACAAAGAAGAAGTGATGCTATTAGCTGAGAAATACAAAGAAATTGTTGTGGGTGCAGTTGCGCAACAAAAGAATTTTTCCAAGCAGCTGATTCAATTTAGTCCTGGAGTTTCTCTAACAATTGGAGCAAAAGGAGATGGGTTAGGGCAACAGTATTGTTCTGTGGAAAATGCAATTTTAGAGCGAGGTGCTGATGTTATTATTGTGGGGAGAGGAATCATTAAGAATGAAAAATGCGATTGGGTTTCAGTGGCCGAACAATTTCGGACCGTTGGATGGGCTGCTTTGCGGAAAAGAGTTGATGAAAATATTTGATTGTATTGATTTTTTTGTACTATAATTTGGAAAATAAAAATGTTCCTGTGTTTCAGCTAAAGTGGTTTTGTGCAGCACTATTTTAAGTGTGCATTGTGTATTCTTTGTTCTATTCTAATACTATATACTAGATCTGATCGTTACATTGCATGAGTGAGGGTAACACATTCTCCGATCGATATATTTGTCTGTGGCAACTTTGAATCACATGGAATATCGCAGCAATTTATAGAAGACATTTCTATACAGATAATACAGTTTACAGTTACACTCAGGGAAAATTTACTTTTCAGAATACTAGCTATATAGCTGAGCAGTATTGACGGTAACATAATCAACCCTAATTTTTTGTGATATTTAATTACAATAATGGCAACACCATTTGATATTCTCTGGAAAGAATTTACTTCTAAACATGGAATATCTAAAGATGTCAATGAAAAGTGGAAAAATAATATTACAAGTTGGCACAAAGATCGCTTTTGCAATGATATGGAATCTTTAAATCAAAAGTTGGAAGTTTTACAGGAATTTCGATCATCTCTTGACAATCCATTAGTGGTTTTTGTGGCCATTGTTTTTCAATTGTAAGTTTGCAATGTTGATAATTTTAATTAGCAAATTCATGTGTTGCATGATATGTTATTTATTATTCAATGTTTAGAATCTGCTATGATATAAAATCAGACGAAAATGCAGCCAACTCAGAAGAAAAATTTCATGAATTTGCGTCGGAATCTGGACTGGTAAAGGTAAAAAATTCATTCAAAATGGATGGAAATAGAAAATTATTTTACGCATTAATTGTTTTAGTTTAGTCTTGTAAAGCATAAAAATGCTTTCAACGACTAACGACACAAGCAAACATTTCTGTCCAAAAAACAAAAGACTTTTCCTGTTTTCAGTATTTGCTTGTACCAATGATATCAATCATATCACTGTATAAGCCATGTGCAAATAACTTTCATGATTTTCAAGCGGAAACGGCTGATAAGTAAGTTAGCAATCTCCTCCTTAACTGTAATCAAAGCACTTTGCTCGCACATGTGTGCTTTGGGTACAAAAAAAATCCTTCGAGTTATTTCCTCCATATGGGTTTTCCTATGCGTATATTGTATTTACAAGCTGGTTATTGCAAAATTCTTGTTTTTTTTTGACAGGATGCAGCTTTTGTAGAAAAAGTGAGCCAGCTGATTCAACTCTCGGCATCGAATTCCACCGATGAACACGCACTTGAAGGCGTTTGTGGTACTGAAGACAAACACTACTTTGTTGACATTAACTTTGCAGTTTATGGAGCAGATGCTGAGACTTATTCCCAATTTGCAAAGAAAACTCGCCAAGAATACCATTTCCTTGATGATTCAGCGTATAAAAGTTTGCGATTAAAGGTGACTGTCGAAAAACCTGCTTCGGTAATCCGATGTTTTTGTGCAAATTCTTTCAGCACAACAGGCGCTAAAATACCGGACGCCTGCTGGCTGACTCATTTGCTAGTTGAAAATGTGATTCAAACCAGCCAAAAGTACTCAAGTCGATAGTAAAGCATGTATGTGCGTTAAACTTTTACTGCGAAAAAAGTATCAATACAGTGATTCATAGGGCGGTTATAGTCAACAATATACTTTATAGTCATTGTCTAAAATAGTTGATAAAAAATATTCGAATATTGTAAGACGTAAGTTAATTCTGCATTTAATATCAAATCATAACTCAATATGGATGAACATAAGCAATACAGGCATAAGTATTTCGCCCAAGTACTGGTGCACTGTAAGACTGGGTCTATAGCAAATTAAAAACTGATAGTGTCTGTCTTAGCCAGCTAGGGTGGAGTGTGGATAGGATGCATGTATTAAATAATCTTATTTTTTTCCACTTTTGGTCACTCAGCCAGTATGTTGCAAAAAAAGGATCGGGAAGAAATAATTTGTGGGTGGTTTAAGGACGTCATCAAATTTGTGAAGTCATCATTAATATCATACTGACTGAGTCTGAGTGTTTATCCGCTTCTCCAAAATATTTATCATTGTATTTCATGCGGGTTAAGATTTGGACATTATGAATCATGCAAGTTGGGTACAAGTTTTTTAAGACTTGTACGCAATTTGCATCGGTGATGGAATAGCTTTTGTTCCATAGTAAATAACAACTGACTGACAAATGAACGATAGTTCACGCTCAATGGGAATCCTTTAGTCTGTGGTTTTTTGTCAACCTTTTCATTGGGACTGCCAGATTGTACTTGATTTTTATACGACTGATGAAATTGGACAAATCTTAATCTAAACCGACTGAGTGAGTGAGATGGAGTAGATAAGATAGTAAAATAGATTATGTCTGTAAAAAGCATATTCCTGAAGCACGTACAATGCACATACTATATACACTCATACGAAATTAGTTGTTCAACTTGTATTGAAAAGTGGTTTGATTTTTTAGGTGCTCCAGAGCTTTCTGATGATTCCCAACATCTACGCAACAAAAGAATTTGTGAAAAAATATGAAGCTATAGCCAGGACAAACATACAAGATGAAATTGAAAAGTTGAAAAACACGTAAACAAACAATTCCAGGATGATAAATGACCTAAAATCCATGACAGCGTGCTTGACAAAGGAAAATAGTTGCTTTATTCAGCAAAAAAAAGATCAGCATGCTGACAACTTTATCTAAAATCAAAGCATAGTACTTATTTTTTGAATACTCATAATAACTATCAGTTTAAAATGTCATCCATATCTACCTAAAAGTGAATACAATCATTAGTATGCAGCACGCATTAGGTGCTGCTTCTAAAAACTAATGGAAAATGTAGACAAAACTGACTGTATCTAGTCTAAACTACATGAGGCATGGAAAACTACTTTGTAAATGAGTGTTGGCTAAGCTTGCTTAATTGAGATTACTAACGACGCTGCTCCGCTCCGAAACCACAACGAAGTATGAAGTTAATTTCCTTGATCTTGCCCATTACCTAATAATATGTTTTGTTGCATGAACGTGACAGATTCATGATTTAAAGGTAAATGTGAATTAGAGATGTGTGCCGAAACAGTTATTGGCGTGCCGTCGTAAAAAATAAATCGGCGGTATTAAGAAAAAATCTTCCAATTTTTCGTAAGCGACGCCGGGTCAATTGATCCTAAATCGGTAGCGCGGCGCGCCGGCACAAATCTCTAAAGTG
>Ga0210040_10002193_pt1 | contig 27886 bp, 24 predicted proteins | sample CryGeyCG12114_NA_FD_185462 | JGI IMG/M metagenome (GOLD analysis project Ga0210040, IMG submission 185462) | Groundwater microbial communities from aquifer - Crystal Geyser CG19_WC_8/21/14_NA (SPAdes) (version 2) | ecosystem: Environmental > Aquatic > Deep subsurface > Groundwater | place: USA... | reverse complement strand
CTAGCTGATGAGACTACCGAAAAACGATAAAAACCCCTAATTATTATTACTGGTTTTTTGTAATATTAACATAAATAATTCCTAACCCGGCTTCGTCGTAATACCCTCTTGCTGAGGTTTATTTGGGTTATATTTTGCCCGTTACTAATTTCGAAATTGAAATGAAAAATAAATACAGTACATATTTAGATAGACAAGACATTTTATTTTTGCTTTTTTCTGTATTACCCGTTGCTTGAACAATAATGTAAATTGTATCTGTCATTTTGATTGATTCCAGTCTTATTTGACAAAACTTTTCTGTGAATCTTAGATTGCAGCACATTTTTAACTGCGAGCGAAGCGAACAAATTAGTGTTTAACTTTAAACTGCGACGACATTTAATTATAAAGTGGAGCAAAATATGTAATCACATGAAAATTAAATTGCGAAAGAAGCACCTATAGTTGATATTTTATCCCAAAAACAATTTTAGAGGATTATCACATTGACTATTCGTGCGAATTATATTTGCGTACACTTGATGTTAAATTGTATTTTTGTTTATTATTACAGAACAGTAGCTTTTTATCCCTAATTAAATGCATATATCAGAGGGAGACAATTACGCATGCATTACAATACTAACTGACAATTATGTTAATCACATAAAAGGCAATATTTTTGGTCCCATCCGTATTTCTCACGACTATAAATACTTATTATCGCTCTTTGGGGTTCAGAATCTCGTAAATCTAGTTTCGAAATTGACATAAAGAGTAAATATCATTAAAAAACAATTAAGAACAAACAAACTACACTGTAAATACTTCAAATTTTCATAGGTGTGATCATTTGCAATTACTCATGATTCGTGTAAGTTGATTCTCAGATCAAAGAAATTTAATAAATATATAATCGACAGGTTAGTTTGTGTTAAAAATACCGTGATTTCTCTGTCCTCCGTAGCTTTATCCGTGTAATCTTTTTCTCGACGGTCCACTCTATCCAAAATGGCTCCGCAGTCAAATACTCCGACCCCAGTTTCTGCGCTAGATACGACGCCATACCGCTTCTCCGCTGTTTTTCAAACCATGTCGATAAATAATACTGAGTGAGTGATTGAGTCACTTATAATTAAATAATTACTGTCATTAAAAACACGGCTCTATATACAGAACAATCAAGTAAGTTACCCTCTGAAAACTAATTACTAGAATTTAGCATTTTGAAGACATTCTCTTACGATAGTTAAATAGCTAATTCTAGTCAACAAGTATGGATGTTGGACCCATTTTAAATAACTACGATGTGGACTCTAGTTTTAATAGCCACTTGGCCACTATGCATAGCACTATAATAATCGTCATGGAATATTGAGTAGTTAGTTCACTACAGTACGAGTACGATATACCACCCTGAACGAGCAATGACATTTTCCCCGGCCATTGACTAATCAATTACCAATAAATGGACGATCTGGAAAAACTTCGGTGATATATTCAGGATACTCAAACAAGTAGTCAACACCATCTTCAATGTCAGAAGCCATTTTAGCAGCGATGGGATCGCAATTTGCTGTTGCAACTGCAATGATTCGTTTGTCCCGTCGATACAGCACACAGAATTTAAGTCGATGAAGATTGCCAAAAATCAAGATTTCATCAAAAAATGCCCCGTGGCCTGTTATGATCATAATATTTTCTTCAAATTGTACAAAAACAAAACATCGGAAAAATTAAGATACCAATGAATTCATAAAAGCATATTATACCCGCATAACGAATGTTAAGGCCTGAAATACTGGTCCAAAAGAATGGACAAGTATGAAGAATGTGGTCACACTTTATATTCATCATGGCGAGTCCAGCGATTTTCCCGTGTTTGCAAGCGATCCCCCAATGCCCAATGGAAGTAAACTGCTCTACTGCACAATTCAGAGGAAATCTGACAGCGTCCCCTCCTGCGAATACCCCAGGATGTACTGACTCCATGTTCTGACAAAAAAAAACAGTGAGTTCTGAATATGGGGTTAAATATTGGGGTTAAATTGGAATAAAAGTGCATGTATAACTATATACCTCATCCACTGGAATGTACCCATGAGTATTCAATAGAAATGGAGACCCTCTTTGTTCAGGAGCTATGAATCCAGTATTTGGAATTGCACCCACAGCAAAAAGTAACACGTCACAAAGATATATTTTCTTCCTCAAAGTCAGTACTTTGGCTACCGCGCCCTTTTCACCAAGAATTGCTCGAACTTCATCCACGCCACGGAAATACACATTTTTAGACTTGCGCATGACATGTCTCAAAATGGCGCGACCTACAAGACCTCCCAGTACTGATTGAAATGGATACCGAGATCTGCTGATGACTGTAACGGACGATACAATATCTTTAATTGACGATGCTACTTCCATTGCAATGAATGAAGAGCCAGCTATGACTACGCGTTTATCTTTTACGGCCTCGCAAATTTTTTGCGCGTCTGCCAATGAATGGAGTGTGTAAATATTCTGCAAGTCTGTTCCTTCTATTGGAGGCAATCGGGGTCTAAAATAATTCACGGTAAGTAAGTTTGTATATTTTTAGTCATCATCAAAATATTGCAGTAAAATGGAGAATAAAATTCTTACCGACAACCGGGAGCAATAAAGATCTTATTGTAGTGAAACAGCTCCTTCTTGTTTTCAACTGCAACAGTCCTCTGTACAAAATTGACTTGTGAGACTGTCATTCCGGTGAGAATGTCAATATTTCTTGCCTAAAAAAAGATCCGGAATAGTTCAAAAATGAATTCACCCTATTAAAAGCAGAGTACAGTTTTGAAACTAAAGGAAAGAGTAGTTTACTTACTTCATACCACTCTTTTTCCCTCAGCTTGATTTTTTCAAACTCGATTCCTTGTCCAAGTAACTTGCTCAATTTGGTCCTATCATAGGGAAAGTTTTCATCTTTTGTGATCATAACAATACGCCCATTAAACTCATGTTGTCTTAGTGTTTGTGCACAAATCAATGCCGCCGGACCTATCATATTCAAACACATGTAAGATTTCTTGTATTAGTATCCCATCCTATAGGAAATACTGTTGCTTCTTGCATATGCTTTTGTTGGAAAAATTATTCACCTGATCCTATGATCACAAAACGATTGGAATCTGATGTAGCTTTACTAAATGGCCTTTCAACGGATTTAACACTCAGGTCGGTTGGAAATACTTTCATTTCGCCGGCTAAACTAATTTTCACTCTATATGATGGGATGCATTCAATGCCAGGGTAATCCTCGATTTCTCCTGTACATATTAAACGCAATTAGTCTGTCATTTTTTCACCTAAATTGCTGATTCAAGGGCCCACAAACCGTTTGTGATGTCAAAAGCTGCCCCATGCCATGGACACCTAATTTTTCCGTTTTTTAAAACCCCTTTACTCAGTGGAGCCCCATAGTGTGGACATTTGTTACCGAACGCAAACACCTTTTTTTTGTAACATCCTAGAAGCATTTTTTCTGACCCCATCTCAATTTCACGGAGTCTAGTGAAATTACATACATAATTCATTATGGATGAACAAACTTGCTGTTCAGACCTTTTAAAATGACGCTGCAGTGAAAGTTAAACATTTAACTTACTCGTTTTCTTTCCATTCCTTAATATTGCCAATCCTGACACCATTGGGATCAGGATCTATATTGAACATTTTCATGTGTTTTAATCAAATCAAACCAGCAATGGATTTTTGTTAATTAGATCTGCAATTTCAAATCACCAATGTTGTATCCAATAGGCTCTTTTTTCGCACAGCTTCCAGTGGCTCCCATGCTTGAAATTTATGCCAGGTTTGTTTTTGTTGATGTACAATGGACTTTGTTATTGTGTGTAGCAATCAGTCATTACGGGTATTCTAAGAAAATTATTTCAAAGATTTGAAGTGATAGCTTGTTAGTTTTTGTATTTCGTTTTGTATATGCATGGCAACAGATTATATTCTGGCTTGAACTCATTAATGATTCCATGCAAAATTGCTTGAATTATGCACAACTCTTTAATAGAGTAATAGATAGTGTAACTTTTGTTTACCTTTGTGCATGTGTGTGTGCATTTGCATGTATGATACATTGGCAAAAGTAGATTAAACAGACTTGGCAGACCTAAAAACCTTGGAAGCAATTATTTGTGAATCATAAAATGCATATTAGGTGCACCATGCACATCAACCATCTAACTGGGTTTTACCACAATGAACTTCTATGCTACTTCTATAAAATTCGACTTCTATAAAATATAAATTCTGCTGTGCTAAAAACCCGAAATCATAATATACCCACAAAAAAAAATTCTTGCTATTGCACATGCTTAGAATCAATCAACGTCAGTAATGTTTGCCAACAACTAAACGAAAAAAATCCAAAATTACCTTCCAATCCTATAAAACTCACTTCATGAACCAACTGATATCAAATCACACACGTATTATTTTCACTGTGATGACAAAACCTATCACTGAATTGAGGAATGCATATCATCAATCATATCATCTGAACGTAGTATGCTAATTTCGTAATCCTGTACTAGAATCTGTCTTTTTTTCTTTCAGCAGACGGTGTCAGAGTTGCATAGAAGTCTGTCACCACACAAACTTTACATTCTAAACGTTCATTTCATACAGCTACTAACTAACTAGATAACTTAAAGTGGAGACGATTAGTAGTTAGTTATTTCACAGCGCATTTGCGGTTGATTTAAACCAAACGGAAGTTCTCTCACATATTTGTTACCACTGCCTTCTTTTATTTGGGGTTTTTAAATTACAATATTACTTTTGTTGGTAGTAAGTCAGTGTAGTAAAAATGTAGCACTTTTTCGTGACTATATACCAGCCTGCTTACGATGACCGTGACTATCAAAAACATATGTACATCTTTTCATATGCTTCCCGTACATCCGTTTTCTGTGCTCCTGTTCGCTTTCGCTTTCTCTAAAATGTCTAAAACACTAAACAGGTATTCAATCGTACCTTTGTAATCAGTTTGTTAGGAATTCCACCTATGTTATGGGCGATGGAGGTATAGTTAGTAGTGGTCGTAAAAGACACAAAAAATGTGTTATGAATGGCAAATATTTAGAGATCATATTTAGCCTTTGATAAATGCATAGAAATGCGAATAAACAATACGCTGAATTTCATTACCAATGGTAATGGTGATGATAGATATTTTCAAATTTCGTAGCTAGAATCTTGCTTTCAACTAATTGACTTTTCTGAGTGTGTGATTTATCATATGTATGTTTTACACATTAACTACGGCTCATTGAGTTCGACGTACAAAACCTATTGTTTATGAGATGATGTAGTGCAAATAAATAAAATATGGATCTACATATCGCCTAGCATAGCATTTCGTGTAGTGCAGTATATTTTACTCAAACGGAGCATTTCTCATCTTTTCATTGTGTTCATAAAGTTCATTTTTACTGCGTGGCCTACATGATAATAAACAGGAGACAAATAATTCACACAATGGCGTCAGTCCGGATAATAAATGACAAGAAAAAGTTAACTTAACTACAGTCACTGTGTAGTTGCTTTCGTGTATTTTTTTGCACCGGCAACTTTATTCCGGGAATTTATGCTTAGATTCACAGTTTTGTCAAAGCCAATTGTACTCTTCTGCAACAAAGATTTGTAATACGAATTTAGAAAATTTTAGAGCATAAATTTTCACAATGGAGTGTTAGACGTGCCTTAAATTCGTAGTAGTATGATCATCAGCGTATAGAATTAGTGCACAGGTCCCCATGGCATGTATTCTGTTTTTAATGGAAATATGCTACGTAGAGAATAATGATTGCACTCAATACGGTAACATGCGAAATTTGTGTCGACTTAACAGTCCTTATATGTAGCTGGTGAACATGTTGGACTGCAAAGGAAAACATGATTATCATTAGGATCAATTCAGGTAGAAAAAATACGTATTTAATTCTGGTTGGAATCGTCTGTGCATAATACACATATGTGGTCGGCTCACTAAGAATGAAGCAAAAGTAACAAACTTATTTTTACAAATGGATTTTTCAGATACTCATATGCATACGAAGACTTTAACTAAAAAAATAATTAATAATGAGGTAAATACGCAATTTGATAGATTGTACAAAAAATCTTGTATGTTTACAATGATAACAGCAATAAATAACAAATTTCGCAATCTTCTGTTCTGAAGAAAACCATAAACGAAAAATGTGTAGCTATTAAGTTACATTGTACTTATTTAACATCAATCTTCTTTGTAAAGCTAAACGGCTTCGTTTTCGTTCCGCATCCTATTGGAAATGCAAAAATTTCATAACTGGACTGAACGCTTTCAAAACATACACATGCAATACAATGAATCCCATATTTGGCATTGTGTAGCCGTATACTGTAGACGCCACACAAAGATTTACATTAGCATTCATCCCGTAATTTCAAACAAATGGTATCAAGTATGCACGGTATTATCGATAATCAAATGAGAGCAACCTTAATGTACATGCTTGCATTAAGTTAGCTAGAATTATTCACTGTGCACACTACACACTAATGCATACCACGATTCGGCAATTATACCAAATGTAACAATAAATAAGATTACCAGCCAACCATACTTGCTAAACAATGCAATGTTAGTTAGTTGGTTACTAACTAACATTCACTGCTCCTATTTTTTATGCGTGCCAACAAATAAAGCCAAATCCTATTAATTGGATAAAAAGAACGGTTTCAGAGTCAACTGGTAAAGTTAATAATAAAAAGGAGACGCATCCTGTCGTCGTTTAATGTACTGCACGCACAATAACTAAACACGCGGTATGCAAATGAACGCTATTCAACCGTGCCTTTAAAGTAAGTGCGTTCGTTCACAAAATCTTCATGCCATCTTAGATTTTTAAAAATGCTTTCAACAGTTACATATATACACCAAGTAACTCACATGGTGTACGATCACTATCCCTTGTTTCACATTATTAAACCACACAAAATTAAACTGCTAGCCTTATAAGCACGGGAATAGTTCTGTGCAGAGAAAATGAATATTTTTTGGTGTGGATCGACATATTTGAATGTTCAAGGAACTAAGAAGATGTGTATTTGTATTATCATTTTAGGTTCGCTAAAAGCATATTCCTTCAATTTACGGAAAATCTGTATACTTTTCCAAACACTAGTCTCAATGCCCAGTTGTGTGCTCAACATTAGAAACCGATGCCGAAGGGAATTAGGAAAACTGACACAAACATTTAATATTTCCTTACACGCTCATGACATCATGAAAATAGTACCAATTTCCTCGACTCATTAAAAACTAACGCTCACGCAAAGCCCGCATCTAATTTTTCCTCTTTCGCCAACCGTTGACATAACAAACTCTCCAACAACTTGACACACATTAAAATTTATATTCATCTTTTGATCATCATCATCATACATCCATGTATGCATGTCGCCTAAAGGGACGAGCAGATTGAATTCCTAAATTCTTTAGGAAGCATATTTCCAACTAACTAACTAACTGCAGCACGAACCCATGCTATACTATACTAAACAAATCATGTTTACTCCCATCACCCTTTCTAGCTAACTTTGACAAGACAGGTAAGTATGCAAGTATAGGTAGGTAGAGAGTCACACATGAGCCAAACGAAACATTTAAATTATCTGTGTAGGCTGACACTGTAATTTTTGCAATAAGGGATCCACTCGCATCCCAACCCTATAACTAATAAACACAAGACAAAAGCATTGGCGATCCAATCTTCAAATCTAGATTACACAAACCAATGACTATAATTATAATGGTTGATTCGGTAACTCTTACAGGATCTAACCTAACAAAGTATTAGTTAGTTAGTTTTGGAAATAGGAATTGCAAAGGTTGAAAAATTCTCTTTGGGTAAACCGACTGTAAGCTTGGAATTCCATGTTGTCAAAAACGGACAACTAACCAACTATGAAATGAGCTGTAGGGAGTGAGTGTGCGATTTGGATGTAAAAGGAGATGGCTACAAGTACAAAGATGAGCCCATAGTGTGTTTTTGTGTTACCTGTTGTGTGCACTGCGTGTACTACTGTAGCACACTGCAGTGCTATCGGCATCATCATCATTTCATTTATTATCATTATGATTATCATAATGATGAGGGAGGCTAGTTCTGTAGCTACTTCCTTCAAGGCAACATGGTGTTTGCTTTGCAAAAGTTATGGCACATTCTGTGAGAGAAGAATTTTAGTGTACTAGTTTATGTGTGAATGGACTGCTCCTCTTTATCAAAGTGGTTTTCCAAACAGAAAGTAGTTAGATTTGAGGACATTATACAACTGGATTCAAATTGCAAAATTTTCGTGAGTTAGTTAGTTTTGCTCTACAAAATATAGCTTGTGCACCTTTTTAGTTGGTTTTTTTTTACAAACTGCCTTGGAGAATCTTCATGCTAAATTTTGCATTTGCCTTTGACGTGTGTAACATTAATTTTGCATATGAGTTTGTCATGCTATTTTTTGAGGCAAATATATGTTCAGTGAAAAGTGAATATTTATGAGATGAAAATGGTATGATGACTGTTGATTTTGGCGAGCTGGAGTGGTGAACCCGAATGAGATTTAGTGAGTAAGCTTATTGTAAAGTGCTAAGTGCAGGATGCAGGATTTGTGTTGTAACGTGTGTTAGATAAGGCGAAAGGCTACAAATGATTAAAGAATTTTATAAAGTCGGCAGTGGTGTACACGAAAGAAGCAAAAATGAGCATACTTCTGGATTTTATGAGGAATAGTATTTGGCATGCGTTCACAGCATTGGCAGATCAGGATGATTGTTTTGTGGCACCAAAATCCAGGTTGAAGGTATGCGTTTTCTGTTTTTGATTTCCATTTTAATTTTCTTATTAGCATGTAATGCCATATTTGACGCATCAGAGTTCAATGAAATCGTTTTTTAAATAAACTAACTTCATTTATACTATTTTATTATTCAAAGGTATTGGTAGCCAGTTTGGGAACCATTTTGGAATGCCAAGGTTTATGCTTAGCACTAGAAGATTTCGGGGACTCGGATAGTTTAACATTTCCTCAATTCGAATCGTATCTATCCCGCGAAGTGTTTTCATGCCTTCCGGATTCCATGTCTCGAAAGGAATTAGCAACACTGGAAGCCAAAATTGATGAAGCTTGTTGGATCATTAGTAAAGAAAAATTATTGCAAGAATCATCAAGAAGGAGCTGTAGGTTAAGTTGTGAAAATACCCTTTTCAAGTTGTTTCGTACCTATTGTCTGCTTGCGGACTTGATACGGGACAATGACACTGAAAATACTCAGGTGTGGTGTGTGTAAAGTCAATATCCAGTAATAATCCTAATTGCTCATGAAAAATATCTCAAGCAATATTTTCCAACCGTGCCATGAAATGATTTTGCAGGTTTTATTGTGTTCTGAAGAAGCAGAATTAGTACTAACTAAGTTTCTTACTTCGCTCAACAAAGAATGGGATCTCACGGAGGATTTTGAAGTATGTTCATCTTTGAATTGTTCTCATTTTTAGCTTCTCATGTGTGATGCGTCAAAACAATAGCTCAATAAGCTTATGACTGACTGAGGCCTTTTTTGTGTGCTCCCATAGTGCCTATTCTCCAACGCTTTATTTGACTTCCAAGCATTCCTCTCAGTGATTGAGTTGAAGTTGATGAGCCATTTTGACAAAGAGGAACTCTACGATGTCATTCAAGATATTTATCAGGAATATGTAGATGATGTCGTCAAGCAGGTATGCATATAAACACACTTTAGTGTGTCTCCACCACTCCTTTTTTCCAGATAATGTGACTTGCCTTGTCGTTTAAAATGCACATGCTGCATTTGAAATTAGCAGCCATATACCAATTTAGATGCTATAATGAATCCCTGTAATTCCTTGCTCTGCAGTTAGTTAGTTTTAGTCAGAATTTAAAATTATTACATACATTTCTACAATGTGATGATAATATTCCTTTTGTCTTTATTAGGGGACATTGCTCAAGCGTGGAGAGTATTTCCCAAAATTTGTGGAAAGACTTGTCATCTTGCGCTCTTATGGACTAACTTATCATGCCAAGCCAAAAAAGTCCAAGTTTCTACAATTTGACTCAGATACTCGGATTGAGGAATTTTCATCTGAAACACCCAATTCATACTTACATCAATTTTATCTCATCAATTCGGATCGTGTGCTTCATTTGGCAACAATGGATAAACGGTAGCTTAAATTGAACAAAACACACTTTTTTCTGCTTTTTTGCATTTCACAATATGGATGCACTTTTAGATATCGAACTCAATGGGTTGCCTCCATAAATTTCACGCTGTCTCGTCTTCATTGTCAAGAATCTTACGGAAGATATTTAAAAAATAAACGGCGACTGGAATGGCATAGAATACGGATACGTCGTCAAAGAGAAAGTGAACGGACATTGGAACTACTAAAAGTTGAAAAACGGGTAAGGATTGAGAAAATAATAGGATTATATAATGCTTACCTTAAATAAATAATGCTCACATTACTCCAATCAATCAGGCTCGTCAAGCTGCAGAAGACCAAGCCAAAGAGCTTGCTGAGCAAAAAGCTGTAGAAGAAGAGCAGAGACGCCATTTGGATCAAGTGAGACTGAGCCTGGAGAAATTACTGGCAGAAGAAATTCAAGCAAAAAAAGATGAAGAACTGGTGAGAAGTCTCCAGGCCCAAATTCTTAATGAAGAGTGGGAGAAACGGGAAGAGTTGGAAAAATTGCAAGAAGAACAAAGAAAACTTTTGGAAATGGAGCGCAAGAAAAGTAAAAGTTATTTACAACGACAACGGGAGATGGAGAAAAAACTTGAAAGTAAGTTAAATTTTTGTATTCTGTGTTGCACAAAATTGAACGATTGAATATCTGACAAGCGTAAAAAATGATATAAACTTTATTTAACTTATCGAGCTTTTAATGTTACTTTTGAATGGTTTGGGAAGGGACCGAATTTGATTTATATTTAAATACGGATACTTTTGACCACTTAAGCAAAAGTAGTACTTCAAAAAAAAAAAATTTCCTGGTCATGAAAAAAAAACTAAACAGCTGGGAAGTAATTTAAACCTCATAAAGTTATGAAATATAGACGTGCGTGTATCTTTACTAAACTTCCAAATACACTCAGGGGCTGAAGAGAGACTGCATGAACTAGAGGGCGCTCGTACAGAAATGGACGCTGAACTCAAAACTGCCAGACAGAAGAATGCAGAACGCAATCGCGAAATTCTGGAAACTCGTCTACGATTATTTAGCGCTCCCATTGTTGAAGATGAGAAAATCCGCCGTACCAGACGAAGTGTCAGTATGAGAGAAGGGAAAACGGCTGTTTCCAGGCGTCCTTTTAACCAGAATTTACCTATGTTGGATTTTGATCCGTCGTAAACGGAGCAATTTAATTAAATGAATGTTTTTTGTATCTATCGCTATTAAATTAAATCAGCCATCTTGTTGTCATATTTTGTTTTGACTTGAGACGAAAATATCACCCTAGTTTAGTTTGAGGGTTAAGTTTTGTCCACTGTACTATAAAGCTGATACAAATGTACAAAGTTAACTTATTTATTTTGTCAATATGGGACAGAGCGTCACGCCATATTGTGTTATTGTAAAATGTATAATTGTTATTTCCAGGTATTAAAACCCACTTATGAATTGTTTGGAATTTAGGTACTCAACATATTCACAGCATTGTGCTCATAATAGAACAGACAGTTTTTATTATTCGATTTGTCCTTGGTGATTAAAAGAATCAATGAATCATTGATATCATTTGCAAATATGTTCTATATCTATAGGACGGATAATATGTGATCCTAAAGATTTGCGAAAGGATATGGTGAAACTCTGGCGGATTTGTTGGACTTATCGCCGCAAATTGAGGCAAATAATTACTGTAGTTCCTGTCTGCTTTGAAATTCTTCAATTTAGATGACCACCCTTTAGTATCATCACATTGGAGATCATGTGAGAGGATCAGTCGCCATGGTGGGGAATAATAAGCAGAGCCTCCTTTCAAACTGCACCTTTGGCTGTACTTGTACAGCATTTCCTATTCCTATTCATTCAACAACAGTTCATTGCATGCGTCGGATCGAAATTTTGCCTCTCAAGAATTATTGCATAGTAAATTATTGTACACAGAAATTATAAACATGGATCGTTCAAAATTGTTGCTACCTTATATTGAATATCGAAATCATGAGTTGTATTGCGAGGATGTGAATGTGAATCAACTATTGGATTCAATGCCAAAGTGCGAAGAGGAAATACAAATTAACGGGAGATCGTAAGTGGTCATATGTTGTTTTCAAGATTTTGCAAAAAATTCCCCAGATTAGGCTTGTTTCAAAGGTCATTTTTTTAGGGTGAAAACGGAAAATTCAGTCACGCCAAAGTTCATCTATAGCGAAGCTACAATTCGTGCAAATGTGGGCAATTATTTGAATGCCATGAAAACGAATAATATAAATGGAGCTTTAGGGTATTATTTCGTTAGATAAATATTCTGGTTGTTTGTGTATAATAAGCACTTCGACTAGTCCGACTACACATAGTTAAATATCGTAATGTTTGTTGACTTAAGGTATGCAATGAAAGCAAATGGAAATCTGCACATTTTAAAGCTGCTCAAAGACCTTGGAGTCCAAATGTTGGTTACTGTGTCTGGCTACGAAATCTTATCGGGTCTTAAAGTTGGCTTCCGACCAGAAAATATCATATTCAACGGGAATGGAAAACAAACGTAAAAGTCTAGCAATCAAACTTGCACCACGCGCTATTATTTGAGAAGCAAAACTAAATATGCAAAATATGTCATCATGTGTTTAGATGGGAACTCCAATTAGCCATAGAGCAAGGTGTGCTCGTAAACGCGGACTCCATTTTTGATGCCAAAAGAATAGTTTCAGTGTGCAATAGTAGCCATTTTAAAGATGGACGTAAGCTGGATATACATTGTAACTCGTTAAATAAACTCACAATAATATTCTCACCTGAGAATTCCATTTCCACGTCAGATTTAAAAGTGCTTTTGCGGATACAACCATCTCCACTACCCGAAGAAAACAAACTTTCAGTCCATAAGTATGTTAATACAGCGGAAAACTCGAAATTTGGATTTCTGTTGGAAGACTTGGACGAAATGCTGGAGATTTTGGGAACAGCTAAAGGGATCACCATACATGGAATCCATTGCCATCTAGGAAGTTGTATCAAAGATCCAAAAGTTTACGGTCATATTGCAGGCTCTGTAAATACTCTGGCAAATCACTTGCTAGAAGAATATCAACTCTCTGTCCAACTTTTGGACATTGGTGGAGGCATTGGTATAAACTATGAATACTCTAGTTTACCAGGAATGAATATTCCTAGCACAAAGAAAGGGGATTATGCATTTGGAACTGACGTTACGCCATTTTTACAAGCTGTAGCTGCCAATGTCGATCCAAAATATAAGATCATTCTGGAACCTGGTAGATCACTGGTGAAAATTTTTGCGTTTGCTTTGTAACAAATATAAATAATTTGGATTCTATAGTTTCATTTCATAATCAAATCTAGATTGGAAATGCAGGAGTCCTTCTCACGTCCGTTTTGGGATGTAAAAGTACTCAAGAAAAACGGTATGCAGTAGTTGACGCTTCAATGGCTGAAGTGATTAGACCGAGTTTGTATGGAGCTGTGCATCAGATTTTCCCTTCAACTCATAACCAAGATGGCGACATAACGGTAAGTTAAAAATGAACCAATAACCAATTCTCATCCATTGGGCCAATAAAATCGTCAAGTTAATAATTTGTGTGCAGTCAAAACATTTCGACGTTGTGGGACCAGTATGCGAAACTGCCGATTTTATTGGAAGAAATGTGCGACTGCCGTGTCCCCTTGAAGTGAAATATTTATGCGTTATGGACTGTGGAGCTTACTGTTCCTCAATGGCCTCCAACTACAATATGAAGCCAAAACCAGCAGAGGTATGAATTCAACATGGGAATTTATGCGGCCTCGCGAAATAATGGATGTGATTACTGGCAAATGTGTCAAATGAATCGAATTTGTGTTTTACGATCAGATTCTTATAAGTGGAACATCATGGAAAGTGATACGAGAGCGAGATTCTTTTGAAAAACTAACGAGTCCTTGTGCCTTCACTTAACTAAAGTTAAATACGTATATTTGGAATTAAACATTAAGTAACGAAAGTAACGTAAGGAGCAGAATGGAATGTTTTAATACGAGATTGCTTTCCTTAAACGTAAGAGTAAAAGTTAGTTACTACATATTTGTTGGTACACGCAAATATAATTGTTGCATACGGTACACTATTACAATATTGTTGTAGTATTGAGTTTGTAATTATTATCTGTACGACTTTTTTGGTTACATAAACACACGAAAATATTTTTCTCTAAGGATGGTTGACTAGCTAAAACTAAACTTCTACAAATTCTACACATGCTCCCTCACATCTATCATCAATTGTTCAATATGTCCTTCATTGACAAAAAATGAATGGTAAATCTCATACACTTTCCGACTTGCAAAAATTGACACTAAATCAAAATGATATCAATGCTGACGAGGAAAATTATTTTTGAATCGTTAATAGAACACTTATTTGAATGCACCACAAAGGAATGAAAGAAAGCTAGCATACGATTATGGTAGGCTAGTTTTCGAGCCGAAAGTTGCGATGAAGCTCTGGTTTTATATCGCACACCAGATCGATCAGACGTTTGTTAACCTGCAAAGTTATAAAAATTATGATTTGAATGGAATTCTTTCTTTAAAAAACAAAGAAAAAGAGGCCTAGAGCAAATATATTTAACAATCTGCCCAAACTTTGGGAAGAGCGGACAGAGAATAGATCTCCACCTCCACGCTTATTTTTTTTAGTTAATAATGATTTACTTACAGCACCCTTATTGTCCTGTACCATACGTTTCATTGATTCAATTTGAACGTTGGTGTTTTTATCTATACCTGAGGCGATATCTTCTTTGTTGCCCATTTGCTGAAATTACAACATTAGTCATTTGGAGGATATTTCACACGATACGAAATATTTTTAGCATTTAGCTCAAGTATTATAGATTTAAACATAGTTATCCGAAAATATAAGTTAATAGGAAAGAAAAACTTACTTTAACTTCGAATTCTTTAAACTCCTTCTCCCGTTGTGTACGATATTTTTCGATCTCAGCTTGTGCTTCTTCCTTAGCTTGTTTGAGACGACGAGCTTTCCCTGTAAATCATTAAACGATTCTTGTACATTAACAATGCCATAAATTCTATAGTTTATTGATACTTTAGATTTTCTAGTTCATACTTTTCCTGGCTTCAGACACTTTTTCAGCGGCCTTCTTTTCTGCAGCTAAAAGTTGCTGGATTCCTTGAGTTTGAGAAGCCATTTGGACAATTTAACTTTCAACTTGTTGGTCTCGGGCTGATATTACAGCAGTTAACTAGTACTTTACTGCTTCTTCGGGCTAAAAGCAACAGAAAATCATGAATTATAATAACCACAAGCTAATTAATTAAGGTAGAAAACTACCAAGCCTATTCTCATAATTAAGACCCGGAGAAAGATTTTAATGAGTTTACTAAAATAAACTGTGAACATCAATTGAGATACACCGAAAAAGGGGGAAACAATTAATTGCGCTCTTTAAACTTGAATTATGATTTAAGTTTGTCATCAATTAAAACCAATCACAATTTACTCTGTTTTTTCGATTTCCCCAATCAAACTAAAGTTGCTTTCTTTAATTTCAACTATTACAAAATCAATCAGTTGAATTACCAGAAAATGAAAACGGAATACCTACTAGTCTGAGCACTGAGAGCTTTTAAAAGCTACACACTTTAAGCATACACACCTTACTTGATTTGTTAGTTAGTTAGTTAAACGATTTTTTATTTGGGCTGTGGCTCAAAACTATCTAATTCATAATCTCGTGCTTTGAATCACTTACTTCGTCCCGTCTGCGTCGCCCAAATACCACGTCGACGTATTGTACAAATTTTCTATGCTCTCTATCGATATCATATGTTCTCGGCATAGGGACTAACACGGAGTATAGGGAAATCCAAATAGGTCTTCTAAACAAGGTATTGATTGATTTAAATAAACGATAAATAGTTTCAAATATTGATGCTAAAGGGCCTTTAAAATACTTGAGATGTAATCTGGGAGCTTAAAGCTTAGGACACTCCTAGATTTGTCTGTTAACATTTTTAAGTAAAATCTTGAAATTTCCTAATGTTTATGACAAATAATGGTTAAAAATGCATAATTTAAATTCCTATAATGTGAAACCAGAATTATAGTCTTCACCTTCACCTAATTTTCTTGTGATTTTAACTCAGGTGACAAAATACAAATGCTGCAAAGTAATACGAACCCTTCATTTAAAAAAACATTCCAGTTTTTTTGTGTATGTGAGAATGAGTTCAAAACGTGATATAAAAAGTTTTTAGCTGCCTGAAGATAAACTTAACTTGCAAAGTGGAGCTAAAATATATAGCAGATCCAATGGGATAGACCTTAGTCAAATAGTTTTCTCCGAAGAAATTGAGGCTAAAAGAATATGAACAGAAACCAACAGATTTTAATACAACAAGGGAGCAAGTAATAATTTATTTCCACGATGCTTGTACATTTTAAGTAAAATATTTGTGAGCAAAAATTCAACTGACAACATTGTGATAAAGAAATGAGTGGAACAAAACACAGTAAAATATAATAATAGTACACAAATAAGTGACTAGAAACTAATATAGTTCCCAGTGTATTATTAAAATATTTAGATTAGACCACATAGTATTAGTAAGTCTCTTGCCTTGCCACGATACTAATGAGAAATTAGTAATAAGTGGTGGTGACTGACACATTTTGAGATCCCACAAATGACTCACCAATTATAAATGTCCAACGTTTAAGCGTCTATTTTTTATGTTACTTACATTTACTATTAACAAAAAGGCTTCTTCGTAAACTACAGTATTATAGCAAATGAGTCAAAAACTTGATTACCGTTACAGCACAGCATTAAACTAAAGTATTCGAACTAGAAGTACAAACTTCATAATAAATTACTCACTAAAAAGAACAGTATAATCCTATTATCCTATACTATTTAACTAAACGTATGCTGTGCTTTATCATGGAATATACGTATATTTGTGTTTGAATCATTGGATCAGTACATGACATGAAATTAAAATGAAACTGGCAGCTCATGATGCTTTTCCCTCAGAGAGCATATTCGAAGAATTATTTAAAAACTGGGGTTGCAAATAACCCCGACTATCCTGAATCCCAGAAAACTGATCCTGATCACTACTACCAATACTTTCCCCACTGTTTCTACCACTGGTTACTTCAGGGGAACTTAGTCTTTCGAAAAGTTGACTTGGACTTGAATTGCGTTCAAAGTTACCAGAGTCGAATGACCCCATACCACTGTCATTTTTGCTACGTAAACGTCTCACCCCTTTTTTCAACAAATAGCTTTCTACCCCTTTACCATTGTCACTGTCATTATTTGGATTTGAGAAACCAACCACCATTAGACCCCCACTCGTACCATTATTGTGAGTAAAAACGTCATCCACAGTTTTAGCTGTGGCTGGAACAACAAACCCATTTGGAATATAGTTACTACTTAAATTGGAAGTTCCACAACTTGATCCGTTGACAGGAAATCCAGACTTTGCATTTTGAATCCCATCGCCTTGTTTATACTCTCCATTCAGCATCATAGCACTCTCTTTAGTAGTGATGCTAGAACTAGGAACATTATCACAACTCACTTTGGGGGGCCTAGGACTAAAGATTTCTACTGGACCAGGGGAATCTGAACCATTCAAACATTCATAGGCAGCGTTTGTGGCAGCTAAATTGCTCACACCAGTGATTTCTGTACATTCCGAATTCTTCGAAGGTGGGTTAGGGGTTAAGTAATCTCCTTGATTTTGTGAGTTAATAATATTAAGAGGAATGTTTTCGTATTGACGGTCAGGTGTACTCTGTTTGACCACGGAAGGGAAATCCGAACCATTCATTTGATGTAAGTAATCCTGATTGGATGCAATCCATGTCTTATTCTCTGCATCATTCGTGAAATTCAAGTCCACGTAATATTTACGTTGACTATCATTCATCATGTCTCCAATCCTGTCAGCCAAGGACATGAACTGGGGCCTATCTTCTGGTTTCTCGCTCCAACATTCTAGCATCACATCGTATATAGCTGATGGCGCCCGTGTTGGTTTCTCCATACGATTCCCATTACGCAGCCACGCATAGAATGCTTCGTCAGCCTCCATCCCTCATTAAAAAAACAACAAAACATTTTTTATCACGAATAAATGCACTAGCTATAGCTATCTACACTGTTCATTATGACAATTACCTGGGTATGGAGTTTTTCCTAGTGTAAACAGTTCCCATAAAACAATGCCGAATCCCCAAACGTCCGATTGCGTTGAGAAGAGTTGATAAAATATGGATTCAATTGCCATCCATTTGACTGGGAGTAATCCTCCCTATAAGAAAAAACAACAATTAAGGAAAATTGACACTATAATTATTACATTTTGGAACATTTTCTGTATATAATAATACCTGCGTCTTCTTTTTGTACATATCTTTATACATCTCCTTGGCCAAGCCAAAATCACAAATCTTGACCACATTGCCCTCGGCTAGCAGTACATTCCTTGCAGCTAGATCCCCATGAAGGACTTTCCTTGAAGCCAAGTACTCCATCCCCCTTGCAATTTGAAAAGACCAACATAACAGGTCAGTAGTGGTTATCGGTTGAATATCTACCGTGGTGTAATCCCCACGGTAAGTATTTTGATTCGTAGAATGACCTCCAAGTGCCCTTCCAGATGATTCTCTGCGCGCAGTCCCTCGATGATAACCCACAGAGTCCGTTAGAAAGCTAACACCTGTACACGTGCTCCCCATATTGCTGTGGTATGAGTGGTTCATGCCAGTTGGTGATCCTAGAGTTTGTTGAGTACCCATCTGGGAGTACGCATTGGATAATGAGAGATTGCTGACTGAATTTGGATCCATCATTTGACCATCGGTCACTTCTTCCAGCGTACGGTAACCATTAGCTGCTTGTCGTTGGTTCCCACTGTCCACGAACATTAATTTGGTATATGTCAGTCTGATAATGTACATTCACCAGTCACCAAATGTCCCGTGAATTCGTTCCAAACATCCCATTAACGTTAGCCAAGAAGAGACAAGGAAGAAAATTTGCATGCAATGTACCAAGTTGTGTTGATGCAAATTTGAAAGATAGAAGAAATAGACAGAAAGAGAAAAAACATGCTGTTAGAATATTAGAACCACCAATCATCTTACATTGTAATCATGCTGTAGTGTGGGCAACCACTTAAAGTAAGCTTGAAGCATTAACAATTCTCCATGTCTTTTCAGTAGTGACATGCGTCTATTATACACATGAAGCCTCACAATCACACATTACTGGATACAACGATAAAAGTCGTACTAATCAGTAGAGCAATCTAAAGCATTTAATATTTAAGTCTTCTTACCCAGGTTCAGATATTTGGGGAGCATAATCTCTGTTGCTAATTTTATTGGGATCTATGTTTCCCGTTTCTGGATCTAACTGATTGATAAAAGTCTCCTTATGTCTATGCAAATAATTAAGTATGCTCCCATATTTGCAGTATTCCACAATCACGAGTAGTTCTGTTGGCAAAAGGCAAGATATAATAGAATTCAAATAACCCATCACAAAAACCCAATAGGAAGAGAAATAGACAAGCGGCTTACGTCTTTTGTCAATATTTTTGGTGCATGCGCCCAACAGATTGACAACATTTACATGTCTCCCCAAATGAACCATAACTTTCAACTCTGACAGCAATGCCTTGAAGTGAGATTCTTCTGCATGAGGTTTGATCATTTTGACAGCAACAGTGGTAACAGGCTCGTTTGGTAAGATTCCTTGTGCATCAGCTTTCAACACGCGACCAAATGCGCCTGAACCCAATTGGATACCTTGCAATGGACCAAAGACGATAATTTATTCTTCAGATTCCCTATAACTCTATATTTCTCAAACTTTTATAAAAGCGCGAATCGTACATACCCAGTTTTAGTTTCTCCTTATCAAACTCGAATTTATGATCGTAAGGAAGCAAATCAGTTTGCTCAGAAACACCTAGTTCCGGATTAATATTCTCAACTTGCCCATTGTAGAAATATTTGTTATTCAAATCTTGGCGTAATCTCTTTAATTTCTGTGTCGTCAATGAAACAACAAACAAAATGAAATATTCAAGCTTTCATTTTATATTAACTTGGTCATGCGCTCTTGACTTACATTATCTTGGAACTTCCTATTGCCACTCCACATCAAAATAACAAATAGAAGTATTAGAAGTAGGAAAATAAAAACGGCATACGCCCATGACCCTCGTCGTTGCTCTACAATTGTCATTCAAGAATAAAGATTAACACTAATACCTGTGGTTTTGAATTCGACAAAAATATGTACATGTAGTGTGGCTTACCTAAAACAGAAATATCCATGTAATACGATTGAGTCACACCTTTCCGATTCTGAGCCACACAAGCAAATCTTCCAGACGCTGCATGACGAATGTATTCAAATTCTAAAGTTTGCCCATCTTCCAGTAGCTTATATTCTACTGCTTTTGGCCATTTATTCATGGGCATGTCGTTCTGTATTCATGACACAAAACATAAAAAAATTCTACGGATTTACTAACAGTGAACAAATGGATGCTCGCCAGCATTTACTTACAAAAGTCCAAATTATCCTAGGCTCAGGAACTCCGTTAGCTCTACAGTACAGGCGTACATAACGATCTTCCCCTTCTTTATATGTTACTTCTGATTTGTTCAAATTTGTGCTAAAAATATTTGGAAATTCCATATCTAAAAAGTTAAAGTAGAAACAGCGACAATTAGCTTATTATTCAATAAACGCAGTCTCGCAGCATCTTGAGCAGTGAAAGATATATAATCTATCGAATTCAGCCTGGCGTAAATCGTGGTGCGGTAACCCGTTAAATGGAGTAGTACTATAGTGAAATTATCTGATAGATAAATACAAAAAAAAGCATATAACAGCAAACTGACCTTTTACATCTATTTTTACAGATTTGGTACTCTCAATTTCCTTTCCACCCACGAAACAAGCATAACGGCCATCAAAAGATTTGTTGATTCTCTCTACAGATAGAATTCTTCTTCTGGACCATTTAGTCTCCATATCTTCAATTTTCACACCTATTGACATTGAAGTCAATGCATAGCATGAGTACAAACAAAAATAAAACAGACTCCAGCTCTGCTCGCTGTAAATTATACCATTTAGTTTATCAATAGGCATCCAGTTATCCAATGTCCCTAACTTTTTCCACTCAATGGGTTCACTTTTATTTAATTTAGAAACGGCACAAGTCAATGTGACGTTATCATCTTCTATGAACTCTGACGGGGCAATAACACCCACCGCACTATTTCCTGGAAAATCTATACAAGGACAAAAAATAAACGCACGTAAGAGTGGCTCAAGTAGGTGCTTGCAGGCAAAGCATACATTTACAGTACATAAAGTGTATTTTTAGCTAGCAATGCTAATAAACGAAGCAAACAATTAGGAATGTGGACTGGATAAGGTTACCTATAACTCTGACATGAATAAAATCATAGTCCACATCCTCATAATTGATACCAGTACATCTATATTCCTTGTGGGCCGAAGCTTCAAATGTGAGATTAATGAACGCTATTATATCTTCTTTTCGTATCACCCCCTGTACACAACAAATGTGTTACACAGTAAAAACACAACAGGCACGGTTGGTATCGGTATATGCAATTGTATTCTGAAAAAAGCTTTGGAAGAAACGCACCTGTAATTCATCAAACGATTCACTACACTGGTTCTGTACATCATCAAATCCAGAGCAAGATCTTGACTTCAAAGACATATCTGGCACTGGATTTCCACTTGCCGAGCAATTCAACATGTATGTTTCGTTCAGATGAAAATAACTTTCCCTTGGAGAATGTATGGTCACATATGGTTTCTCTGAAGTAATTAATATTATTTTCAAGAAGCCATTTTTTTTACATACACACCATTTAGAAATGCTCATGCTCACCTTCCACAACGAGTTGTAGTAGCACAGTTTTATTCAGTTCATGATAATTGTCTACAAACATTTCCAAGCGGTAGTCCCCCATATCATATACGGTAGTGTCACTGATTTCTATAATCAATTCCGTGCCTTGCTTTTTCATTAGATAATTGCCTTGATGCAATGTTTCATCACCAGTAATGGAAAATTCAAGCCCATTATGCATATGCCATATGATGTGAGTACGAGTTGGGAAACTTGTCACATTGAGTACCCATCTGGCCGTAGAAGGACTGCTGACTTCAATATCCTTTACACCTGACACACTTAGGAACCTTTCATTCTCGTCTATTATCAAAACGGTGAGAAATGATGAAAAAGAATACTTTTGTAACTGACTACTAAACAAACATTGGTACAAGTTCAAAGTAACTCACAATATACGCCTACGTACGTAACCGACTCTTTGGTATCTCCATTCGTTTTCACTTGACAGACATATTTGCCAGAAAACTCTTTTGTAGCATTTTCTACAGTTAGTATAACTTTGTACTTGTTCTTTCCCACAGCATTTAAGGCTCCGTCCTCCACCCATTGGCTTGTGAAGTTCACCCGATCAGACTAGTATGTGAAAGATGACAATTTGTTTAACTACAAAATCCACGTTTCATACTCAAAAGCTACCTAGTATTAGTATCAGAAATCAAATAATAAGATTTTAAGCACACCTTTATAACAGCCTCTGGACTGGTCCAATTGCAATGATAATACAGCTGTTTCCGTTGCTCAGAAATACATTCCAAAGAGAAACTTCCTCCAACTGGGATGGAAAGTCCATGAGAAGGAATAATGTATGGTTTGTCTATTGTGTAATTGTCAGATCCAACTGAAAATTCATCACGCATTAAATATTCGGAAATCATATCATGTCAATCATTGTAGCACCATTGTCAACAAACTTTTGAATTAATTATACAAACATTTATGACAGTTAGACAAAGTGACAATGCATGCAATTACATTCATAAATTGGACCTCTTACATGGTGAAAGAAAATCATGCATTTTTAAGGTATAGTTAGTCCATTCAACTCAGAGGAATGTTATCAACATGCAAAAAAAGACGCAAGCGCATACTCTACCCTGAACGTGTGTAAATAGCTTATCTGGGCTATATTAAGTAAAAGTTCACGAACTGCACTTATTCTGACAGAGCTTCGCAGTTTACCTATGACCGTGTAGACGAATTGATAAAAACATATTAACACATGCATACAAAAGGGACATTTTCACTACTAATTGGAAGAAAAAAGAAGTTTAAAAACAAGTTACATGCGATATAATATGGACGCAATTGTAGAATGCATCATTATAGGGCTGGGAGAAACATGTTTGTAGGATTCATTTGCATTCATAGTAGGATCCATTCAGTTCATAGGTAGTGAATTCGAAGTCTAGAAAAAAAAAACCTTTGTGCTTACATAAGAGAAAGTGGCTAGGTTAGTCATTTGAGTACACTGGAGAGCTGGCTGGCACACATTTTTAGGAAGATGGAGAGAGTGGGTGCAAAACGCAGCGAGCGAAACGACGCGGAAACTAACTGATTAGGTTTGTGTTGACTTTGGAAGACGGAGGAAATGGAAATATAGTGTGAGAAAGAAAGTTTATAATAAACAGATGTATCAGTTTGTACTGTAGCGGCTACACTGGATTACCTACCATAATGGACGTAATAATAGACGGATTCAGTTTCTCCGTCTCGTCTAGCTGTGCATGTGTACAGTCCCTTTAAATCAGTATCAACATGGTCGATGGAAAATCCTTTCATTGGATCATAAATGAATGGCATGGAAGGGTGTTCCTGATGTTAGCCAAAGTGTTGAAATGATAAAATTCTGATTAATTGTCTGTGTTGTTTTGTGTTTAGGAGAAAGCTTCAGGATAAGAGAATGACTTGATTGGTTAAGAAAACTGTAATGTAGTGTTCCGGGATATAAATATGATTGGATCATTTGATGGAAATATTGGAGTAATAAAATTACATTTCCACGGAGGGAAAAAAGAGGAAGACTTGGGATTTTTGTCAATCTTGTAGTTTTATCACGCTTACTTGAATCAATTCCACGGTAATGTTAGGATTAGTAGGTTTACAAGGGATGGTGAAGGAACGGCCTAGGATTGCTGGCAATGTAATTAATGTGCCTGTCTCTTCAATGGCCAAAAGTTGGGTAGGATCTGTTATTCATAAGCCCAAAGTTGTTTCCCATCACCAAATTATTTGTAATTTGTAAATAGCAATCAAACATCGAATTTAACAATGTAATACATTATAATAGCATGCATATTCAACATCAGATACATGGAGCATATCCGATTCCATGCATTCGTTAAATATTTCAGACTAGCATTTTGAATTAAACATAATTCCTGTAACTATACTTCAAAAAACGAAAAAACCAATACTTACGAACTACTAAGATTCTTAACTTAAACTTAAATTAGTTTAACTTCATGGATTTTACGTTTTAGTTGCATTCACAATTTACATACCTGTAATTACAAGATGGATAGTTTGCTCCTTCGTCAAATTAGCTTTGTATGCGCATGTAAAAACTTCTCCTGCATCCACATGATTGATGTTCTCAAGGGTCAAATTACCGTACCATACAGGACCGTCGAGTTCGTCCACTTTTTCATAACTGATATTAAGTCTTGGGTCATCCTCCTGTAGTAAATAATAAAAGCTGATAATTGAAATAATTGTAATTGAAACATTCAGCAATTACTGTTTGTGCACTTTTAGTTACAATCTCCACTCACCAAATTCTATGTTCGGAAGCTTATGATGAGCTAATTAGTAAGTAATAAATTTTCGTTACCTTAACTTGCGAAGTCATCCAGACAAGTGGGCCTCCAGTCCCCATACATTGTAACTGCAAGGATTCTCCTTTGGGCAGGCTAACCAGATTGTTTGTATAAGCCGGAAAAATCACCGGACTATCATCCAATCCATTTGCACCTGAAAACAGCAAATCACTATGCTTATTTGCTTTTCATCATCTTTTTCGTACATTTGCGTAAAATACAGTCTCTTTAATTCATACAGCTTATTATAAAAAACATTCTTTAGTCCTACCGATTTCCTCCGAAGTCCTTTTGGGCACTTTACCATTAAATATGGGTGAAGGGGATAAAGGGGATACATAGTGGAGTAAATCTATTGCCTTACTAACTGGTTTAATACTAATCAGACGATTTTAAAAGGCCTAATTTATTTACTATTACGAAGTAACTAAATGGGTCGGCTTGCGCCAAGTATGCTTGAATCGCTTGAATACTACAATGAAAACTCCATGTTGGACTAACAGAGAAAACGAATAAAATGAAAAGGATAAGGACGGCGTACTTTTTTGCAGCACCCGCTCATTGCTCTATTGATCGAGTTGGATTCCGTTTGTGCTGACAATAGGGAAAACGGAATGGGGCAAATCTCATTTCCCTCCTTTGCCACGGTTTTCCTTGCAGCAAGTACAATTCACTATAAAGTTAGATAAGATGTATTTTAGGTTCGAAAATCTGAAATCTGATGATTTTGTTTTCATAATTCAAGTTTTATTGCAATGAGTTGATTATTTAACCTGCTGAATCTTCTTATTTGCTGTAGTTTTTAGTGAATAGATTTATGATAGATTTTTAGTCAAGTAACAATTTTAACAATCTAATCATGAGTTAATCAATAAACTGTAAAAAATAAATGCTAGCCATTTCTGTAAAGGCGAGAAAAAACCTAGAAGCTTCGTTCTCCTTGCAATTCGGTTAATTTTTTTCAGCTCTAACTGAAGTTGCAATATAAATACCATCTATAAAATCGGTGTTAATTTCGTATTGTAATTACCTAATCGAACAGTTAGGCATTATAGAATGTAAATGCTAAATACTTTTCTGATTTCTACATAGTTTAAATAGTTACAAAATAACAATGAGGTGATGTATGGCGAAGTTTTGAAATGCGAAATAGCTTACAATAAATTGGAGAGAGTCTGGAACAATCCCTGAAAATACTTGTTCCCAACACTGATTGGGGTAATTGGGGATCTAATATTTTTTGGGACCTTTATTGAACTTCCCCACCTTCATTTGAGCCATGCTACAATGTACAACTCCGCTACTTATTTTCGGTGCGTAAGTTTCACATCTTATCCTGTTTGATTCCAACACAGTTTAGTTAGTTGTTAACTGGAATTTTTAATTAAAAGGCTAATAATCCGTATTTATTTATTTCCCTCTTAATGTATTTCGATTTCCCTCCCATTATGAATTTAATGAATTCAACGAGCGGTTCCTACGTTTACGTTAAGACAATAGCCAGGAATAACTTTTCTAAATAAATAGAAAATAGCTTTCACAATCATTATGCCTGAATTGAATTTGATGAATTGTGCAAATAGGATTCTCTCGACAATTCTATGAAGCATGATTGTAAAAGTTTGCAATTTTGCCTTCAACAGGCGCGCCAATAGTTTTAATGCAATTTTATTTCGAGAAACCATAATGTTTACATAAGGAGTGGTTTAAAATCCTGGAATCATTAATTTTGCACTCACATTTCCACATACTTGTGTGAACTGCTTTTTAAGATGGATATTTTAAGACGACGAATTTGACAAATGTACAGGAAGCGGTTAGAGTTAAACGACATTATAAATAATGTGGTTAGCTTATAGTAAAATTGTTCACTACGAAAACACAAAGTATTGAATTGTTGACGAAAAAGTGCGGCTTACAGAGTAGCTTACAAAATCATTTGCTGAAATGACAGATAAGCCATAATCGACTTTAGTGACCACTGATATCAAAATACGGTAGGCATATTTGTTTTCTGCCAAAGAGTTATTTAGTTTGCTTCGGTTATGCATAACATACAAGCTTATCAGCTTCAAACAAATGTTTCCTGTCAAATCTTTAAGGGACCAAGCAAAAACAAATATGATACGATACTTATTTCTCCCATATATTTTCTTCCTTCAAACGAAATACTAAACTATACTTAACATTTTAGATTCAGCTGAATTCCATAGACTTGTATGTAATGTAAGCTGTGGATTTTTTCGTATGCACAGTTTCCGGCATAAATTATCTTTAGCTCAGCATTCGAGATACTATGGCCAAATGGCCACTATGGCCAGTTAGATTCAAAAAGACGTGTTATTCAACTGCCAATGAAATCCAGTGATATCACTTTGCACATGGTTATCAACTCATATGTTTCAGACTGGCATACTCATAGAAAGATAAAGAATTATTCTATGAACTCATCCAAGGGATATGGTGAGCAAAAAGAGTGAATGAATCGCACATGTAGACCAAATGCTACTGTCCCGTGGATTTTTAACATGAGAATTGGTATCAAAGTCACATAATTTGGATTATTTCTATTCGTTCCTGCAACTAACAACATTGTCCATGTAAGTAGGATAATAAAATTGTATGCTGCATTTTTAGAGATCTTGTGAATAGGCAATAACAATAATAAACAGACAGAATAAAAACTGTGCTAAAGCAAATACGCAGTCTGCTCGAAAAAACAACAAACAAATAAGTCTTGGATCGCACCCAGAAAAATTAAATTCAAAGCCGCAAAACTCTCCAGCGAT
>Ga0210040_10002192_pt1 | contig 27886 bp, 12 predicted proteins | sample CryGeyCG12114_NA_FD_185462 | JGI IMG/M metagenome (GOLD analysis project Ga0210040, IMG submission 185462) | Groundwater microbial communities from aquifer - Crystal Geyser CG19_WC_8/21/14_NA (SPAdes) (version 2) | ecosystem: Environmental > Aquatic > Deep subsurface > Groundwater | place: USA... | reverse complement strand
ATCATCTTTCCAAGTATGCTGAAGGCACATGGCGATTTTATACTTCCGGAAAATGTGCCGGCCAACGAATTCCTGAACCTGGAAGGCGATAAAATTTCTACTTCACGCAACTGGGCTGTGTGGCTGCACGAGTATTTGCAGGATTTTCCGGGCAAAGCGGATGTGCTGCGTTATGCGCTGGCCGCCAACATGCCCGAAACCAAAGACAACGACTTCACTTGGAAGGACTACCAGGCCCGCAACAATAATGAGCTGCTGGCCATACTTGGTAATTTCATAAACCGCGCCGTGGTGCTCACGCAGAAATATTACGAAGGCGAAGTGCCTGCCCGCGGCGAGCTGACCGATTACGACAAGGACGTGCTGAGCGTGCTGGAAGGTATGCCGCTGGTGGTTGCCGCGCATATCGAGCGCTTCAAGTTTAGGGATGCATTGGGCGAACTGATGAACCTGGCCCGCCTTGGCAACAAGTACCTTGCCGATACGGAGCCTTGGAAATTAATAAAAACGGATGCTGAACGCGTAAAAACCATCATGAACATTGCGCTGCAGATTTCCGGTAGTATAGCTGTCCTGATGGAGCCGTTTCTGCCACAATCAGCAGATAAATTGCGCGATATGTTACGTATAAATCCGGGCATGTGGGCCGATGCCGGTTCTACTGAACTGCTGCCTGCCGGACACGTAATCGGTAAGCCGGAACTGCTTTTCGAGAAAGTGGAAGATGCCGCCGTAGAGGCGCAGGTGCAGAAACTGCTGGATACAAAAAAAGCAAACACCATAGCCAATGCCACGGTCGCGCCTGCCAAAGACGATATTACGTTTGATGATTTTAGCAAAATGGATATCCGCATTGGTACTATACTGGAAGCCGAGAAAGTAGCTAAAACCAAAAAACTCCTGAAACTAAAAATTGATACCGGCCTGGACCAGCGTACTGTTGTAAGTGGCATTGCAGAGTTTTTCAGTCCGGAAGAAATTATCGGGCAGCAGGTGAGCATACTGGTGAATTTAGCTCCGCGCGACATCAAAGGTATCACAAGCCAGGGTATGATTCTGATGGCTGAGAACGCCGACGGGTCACTGGCTTTTGTGCAGCCAGGCAAGGCCATTGCGAACGGAGGCGGGGTGAGTTAGTATAGGCTTCTGAATAGCTTTAATATCAAAAAGAAGCGCCACAACAGCAAACGTTGTGGCGCTTCTTTTTGATTAATTTCTTTCATATCTGCTCCGATAAATAATCATCAATATGATGCACTATTTCTTTTGATGAAGAAGCAATATTAGCGAGTTCTTCACTGCTGGCAGTTGTCGGTAACTTAGCTATCTCTGTTATGGTATCCTGCAAATGAGATTTGGTAGCATCGAGCAGCTGGTTTACTTGCCGGGCCGCTTTTCGGGCAGACAAGCGTATTTCAATTTCGTCCATGGCAATGGCCGCCATTTGCTTCAACGTCTCTTGCTGTGATAACGTGAGGTAACGTTGCTTTTTATCAATAAGGCACATAGTGCCCAGGTTGAAGCCATCCATAGTTTGCAGGGGAGCACCGGCATAAAAGCGTAGCCCAAATTCTGAAACTACAAGCGGGTTGGCAAGGGTACGTGGATCTTCCAGCGCGTTTTCGACAATGTATACCTCATCCGACATAATAGCAGAGGTACATAAGCCAGGTTCAGTGCCAATTGCATCAACCTCTACACCATACTTCGATTTAAACCAAACTCTGTCGGTATCTACTAAGGTAATGATGGCAATAGGAACATTAAAAATTTTAGCGGCTAACGTAGTAAGTCTGTTAAAGCTGCCATCCTCCGGAGTATCAAGAATTTCATAGCGTTTCAGCACTTTAACTCTTTCTTCCTCGATGTAGTTTAAAGTCATATTCTTCATCTTACTCAATAAAATTCAATTAATTATCTGACGCTGCAAAGTATATATGGCTTCAAGAGCTGGCATTGCGTAGATTAATGCTATGTAAAATTAAGCAAAATAAACAAAAATCCTACTGCCGGAAAGAGCCATTTAATTCTTGATTGAGCTTTTATAATTCAGCAAATTATAGCCCCAAAATATTAATAATATTGTAGCTATCGAGCAATTTTGTTTAACATTTTGGATGCTGTTATAGATTATATTTTAACTAGCCGGTAGTGAATTTCCTTACATTGGAAATCATAGCCGGTTGTGTCTCCTGCCTTTCCCGCTCTAATTTGCCGATTACCCACAGAAAACCCGCTGCCGTTACTACTGCCATTACGGCTATTGCCCACCAGAGCGTGGCAAAGCCATAGGCCGCAATAATGGTGGTGCCCAGGAATGGCGCTACCACATGCGCAGCCGAGTAAGAGATAGTATAAAGGCCCATGTATGCACCGCGGTTGCCTGCATTGGAACGTTCTACTGTAAGCGTAGCCATAAATGGCATTGCCAGAATCTCGGCAATACTGAGCAGCAGCATTGAAATATAAAGCACACTCAGGTGCTGCACCAGGTTCAGCAGGATATAAGACAGGCCAAGCGTCAGCAAGCCTGCCGCTATCAATATAGACTTTTTTGCTTTGTCGCCAAGCAAGTATACGGTCAGCATCTCCACCAGGAAAACAATTAACCCGTTCAGCGCCATCAATGTACCGATGCGGCTCTCGGAGAGCAGGTATACCTGCCGGTAGTATAGCGGCAACGTGGAAAAAAGCTGGAAAAAGATGGTGGCGAAACAGCTGCACAGCACTACAAAAAGTATAAAATAACCGTCTCGGTAAGGGGAGCGCACCACTGCGGCGGGCGTAGCGTCATCGGGCTTTTGGCGTGTTGGCCGGTGGCCCTGCTGGTTGCGGAAGTATAGAAAGAAAAAAATACCTGCGGCAATACAGGTAACGCCATCAGCCACAAAAAGCCAGTGGTACGAATATGCCGCCAGCACGCCGCCAATGGCCGGGCCAACCGAAAAGCCCAGGTTTATCGCCATACGGTTAAGCGAAAAGGCGCGCGTCATGTTTTCGGGTTTGGCATAATGGGCAATAGAGGCCGAGTTGGCCGGCCGCAGCATGTCGTTTACTAAACTAAGTATAAACACGCCGGCTGCCAGGTAGGCAAATTGCTCCAGCCTTAACAGTACAAAGTATAAGCAGCCGCCCAGCACCAGGCTCACAAACTGCACCCGGAAATGCCCGATTTTATCAGTAAGCCAGCCGCCCAGGAAAGAGCCGCACACGGAGCCCATGCCGTAAATGCTTAGGATAAGGCCAGCCTCACGTAAAGTATAGCCCAGCATGTCGGTTACGTAAATGCTCAGGAAAGGCGTTACCATAGATCCGCTGCGGTTTATGAGCATCACTACCGACATCATCCAGGCAGGTTTGGAGAGGCCTCCGAAAGCATTGCGGTAGAGGAGGAAAATGCGTTTCATAGTTGCAGTACAAGTTTCGGATGGTATAGAAACACATTATTTTGTGCCTTCTTTTGCTTAATCTCGCATGAGTAGATACGCAAGATATTACGTATCTACAACAGATTGAAACAATTATAGCTACTTGGTATTAAACTGGTTCATGGTTCGCTCCAGCCCGATGGTGCCGAAAGCAAGAGCCGCATCAGCTGCTTTTTCGATAAGCGTCTGCAGTTCTATCTGCTCATCTTCGCTAAACTTACTCAATACGTAGTCTACCTGCTTGCCTTTATGAAAGTCGTCGCCAACGCCGAAGCGCAGGCGCGGATAGTTATTGTGGCCCAGCGTCTGCTCAATATGTTTCAGGCCGTTGTGGCCACCGGCACTGCCTTTGGCGCGGATGCGGATCTTGCCAAACGGAAGCGCCAGATCATCGGTAATAACGAGCATTTGCTCTGGTGGTAGCTTTAGGGTGTTCAGGTAATGGCCTGCTGCTTTGCCGCTCAGGTTCATGTAGGTAGTGGGTTTTACCAACACATAGGTGCGGCCTTTGCTCTTAATTTCCGTTACAAAAGCGTGGCGGCCTACTTCAAAGGTGCTTTCATACTTCCGGGCCAGGAAGTCCAGCACCATAAAACCAATGTTGTGGCGTGTAGCCGCATATTCGGGCCCGATGTTGCCAAGCCCCATAATCAGGTATTTCATACTTGTATCTTCGGTAGCCAAAGGCGCTGTAGCGAGCCCCAGCCACTGTTTTAGGCGTTTAATTGTTGAATTGCTCAATTGTTAAACTGTTGATTGTTGAATGGTTTAATGGTTGTTCGTTTATACATGTATAGTATGATTGTCATATATAATATAACTGCCCATTTCAACCCCATTTCTCCTTTCGCCGAAATGATAGCAAACGGAATGACAGAAAAAGATCGGTCAACAATTTAACCATTAAGCCATTCAAATAAAAAAATCCTGCCCTGCGTGATGGCAGAACAGGATTTGATAAGTAAAGCAGCGCTTTTGCTTATTTTTTACCGCCACGGGCTTCTTCCGTTTGTGCGCTCTTAAGTGCACGCGGAATGGTAACTGTTGCTACCGGCGCTAACGGGTTTGTCAGGATTTCGAAATCGCCTGCCTTGATTTTACCAACTTTGATTGACTTACCAAGCTCTAAATCAGAGATGTCTACTTCTACATAGTTAGGCAGGTTAGCTGGCAATGCTTTCACTTTCAGTTTACGCAGCTTTGTAACCAGCTTGCCACCGGCTATTACGCCCGGAGAGTTGCCTACCATTTTCACTGGGATATCCAGTTTCACTTCTTTGCCTTCCTGCAGTTGCAGAAAATCAACGTGCAGCAGCATTTCATTTACCGGATGAAACTGTGCATCCTGCAGAACCGCTCTGTAATGTGATCCCTCTACGTTCAGGTCTACTTCGTATACTTCCGGCGAATAAATTAAGTCTCTGAACAGGATAGCAGGCGCATAAAAATGCACTTGCTCGCCGGCGCCATACAATACTCCTGGCACAAAAGACTCATTGCGCAGCTCTTTGGACTGCTGTTTGCCGAGATTTGCTCTTTTAAACCCTATAATCTCTAAAGTTTTCATAAAATGAATTTGTTAATTTTTTAGTGCCGCAAAGGTAGTGCTTTTTTTGAATAGAAGGACTTTATTATCTATAAAAGGATGTAGAACACAATTTGTTTTAAGTTTATAGACCTTGAATGTTATTGGTATGACTACTTTCTTTATCAGGCTTAGAACCATAAAATCTAATGGGTAATAAATAACTAAAAGCTACATTCTCACCATTGCGTTTGGCAGGCACCCATAAATTAGTTGTCAGAGCAGCCACTCGTGATGCCTCAACATCAAATCTTTCTTGTAACGATTTAACAACTTTAAAATCAGAAGTACTCCCGTCACCGGCAATTGTCATTCTAATAATAACTAAGCCACTAATGTTATCTTCTTTTGACCGTTTAGGATAAACAATATTTGTTCTGATAAATTTAAGAAATTTTTTGTCTCCCCCTTTAAAATCAGGTATCACATCAACCTCCGTAGGGGAATATACTTTTACTGAATCTGCCTTTTGTATTGCCTGACTATAACTGAAAAAGCAACATAGTTGAAACAAAACTATAAGTGCAATCCTTTTCATTTTAAAAGACGCCTATATTATTTTTTGATATTGATAAAAGCCGGAAGCTCTACAGGTCCTACCGAGGTTTGGATAGTCGGCTTGATCTGAAGTATAACATCTGGCCGCTTTTCTTTTTCGCTGTTGAGCAGCGCAGCCAGGCGCAGCAAGTTATTTAAATCCGCTCCGCCGTTTTCTTCCGCAAATTTTAGCGGCGTGTTTACAGTAATAATGTTCAGACCGTTTTTAAGCTCCACCGGTTCCTGCACAATACCGCTCACCGCTTGCTGCTTATCAACAAGAAGCTGCCATTTCAGTTGCGTCACGGTCATGGTACGATCTTCGTTGCCTTCGCCCAGGTTCACATTTAGCCCCAAAGTAGACTTTGCCAGGAGGCTGTTATCAGAGAAAGCTGAGAGGAGAGCCGTCGCTTCGCCCAAAGAAAAATCCTGGGCACCTTTTTTATCCAGCATATTTATGCCATTTACGCGCACCTCATCTATACTTTGCAGGCTGTATTCGGCTTCTTTAAAAGCCGCTATATCTTCTTTGGTTTTGCACGCAAAGCCCAACAGCAGGAGGGCCAGCAACAACGTGCCGTTTTTATACTTTTGAATCATGTATGGTAGTTTATTTTTTAATTACTTTTCCGGAACCTGAAATATGTGTATTAACGGTTGGATTATCCTGATAGTACACGCGGCCGCTGCCACTGATGTCTACATCCAGCGCATCAGCCACTGTAACTTCTGCCAATCCGGAACCGGACACATCTACTTCGGCAACTTTGGTACCTAAATCAAAAGCATTTATACTGCCGGAACCCGAAATTGCTATATCGTGGTTTACGGCAGCGCCGGCCATACTTATAGAACCGGAGCCGCTGATGCGTGAAGTAAGTTTGCCGGCTGTTACCTTGCCATTTATTTTACCGGAGCCGGATACACTTGCCCGGAAGTCAGAAGCATCAAAGGTGTCATTCATCTGCAGCAGACCAGAGCCACTTACTGCAGCATAGTTTAAATCGGGCAAAGTAATGTATACTTCCACGGTTTTGTGCTTTCGAAGGCAGCGGTTAAACGCAATCTGCCAGATATCATCGTCTATATCTGTCTCCAGCTCATCCAGGATGTTTGGTTCCCCTTTAACTTCTACCCGCTGCACCTGGCCACGTGCAATGTATACTTTGGTACTGCCGTTTACATCCACGCCATCGAAAGCATCCAATTTAATCTCACGTGTCTCCACGTCTCCTTCGCCTTCAATACAAAAGCCTTCATCGTCGCAGGCACTTAGTACTACGCCTGCTATCAGCAAGGCAGAAGCAAAAACTGGTAATTTCATAGTTTATAGAGCATTAGGTTTACAAAGGCAATGTAGCAAAAGTAAAGCTCAGCCCCTAAATGCAACAGCCACTCCTGCTCAAAAAACAGGAGTGGCTGCTAAATATTCTATACTTAATTGATTATGAAAGGTAACCGACACGCTCGCCTTGTCGGTTTACTACTATACCACTTGCCGTAATAAACAGCGGCTGGTATTCTGTTTCGAAATAATAAGGATAGTCAGAATCACCGGTTTCGTTTAATTTGCCGATTACTTCTGCGCCCTCCTCGGTCAGGTGCACCAACTGTAGATTTTTTGTAAGATAAAACTGCTCTTCAGGCGCAGCACTGAAATTTACGCGTGACAGCACCTGGCGGCTGTCGAGGCTGACGCGTTGAACTGTCTGATGCGGGGCACGCTGCACAGGCCTGCTGGCAATAGCACGGCTATCAGGTTGTGGCGACTTGGCACTGGCCAACAGTTGATCGTTGGCGTTGCGCCATCCGTTGCTGATGGCAGCCAAACGGTAGCTTTTTCCGGGATGCGTACTTGAGTTTTGATCCTCCGACAACAGGTTAATAGCAGCTTGTGCATCGGCCAGATTAGCGCCTAGCTTACGCAACACAAAGCCCGAGAATTCGTCTGCCTCCAGCTCATCTGCTATGTTGCTGCCGCCACGTTTTAAAGTATGGCCGTTCAGGTGATGGCCTATTTCATGCGCCAGAATGCTAACACCACCCCAGTCAGTATGCACTGCATTGTTGATAGCTGCCAGAAACTCTTCGTTGTAAAGAATGTAGCGCTGGCCGTTATAAATAACAGCGGCGGCGTTGTCAATATCGGCAGGGCGCAACTCAAATCTTGGTTTAAGCCCCACCGCATTAATTATTTCCTGAACAATATCGCGTGCGCCTGTTGTGGCCACAGTTGTTGTTGCAGGCGCAGCAGCAGGTTGTACGGCAGCGTTGGTAAGTACCGGAGCCAGCAGCAGGCCCAGTATAAAAGTTAGTTTTTTTAAGTATTGCATATATTGCCTTGTATTGTAAGCGGATAATGGGTTTGGCTAAATAAAACGTAAAAAAGCGTCATGAAGTATAACGCGGTAAGTACAACATAATGCTAAGCAAGTTTTCTGCCAAAGTTTAAAGTAGCAGCACTTTCCCTCAGCTATTGTATGTGTATGGAAATATAACAAGCTTTAATACCCACTGACAGGGTTTTGCAATTGAACAAAAATCCGGGAATTAGCTTTGCGCAGGTTTGGCTACGGTAATATAATTGGGCGCTTCCACTTCTCCTACAGGCGTTTTTATAGTTGGCTTAATTTGCAGGGTCAGGTTCTGGCGCAGGTTCTGCTTTTTAGCTAGCAGTGTCATCAGCTTTGATAAGCCTTCATAATTACGGATGCCTTCCTGTTCAGCCATCACAACGCTGGTATTAACCGGCAAGGTATTCAGGCCTTCGTGCAATGCCATCGGCTGGTTTATAATACCAGTCAGTGTCGCTTCGCCATCTACCAGCAGTTGCCACCTCAGTTTGGTAATTGTCATACGTCGCGTCTCGTCCGGTTTGGGCAGCTGCACGTGTAAGTATAAAGTGGTGGAGGCTTTTAAAGTGTTATCTGAAATTGAGGCCAGCAGGCTGTCGCCCTCCTGCGTTGTAAAGTCAGTAGGACTGCGCTTCTGCATCACATCAACTCCGTTCAGCTTTACATCTTGTACCTCCTGCAAACTATAGGTTGCCTCCGTAAATGCTTTCAAATCGCTGGCCTGCCGGCAACCGAAAGTTAAAACCAGCAGCAGTAAAATATAAATTGTTGTTTGCTTCTTCATCCTATCTCTTTCTTCTGCTTTATAATAGCAAATTACGCACCAGTTATATGTTTTTTGCTGCGCCTTTGCAGGTTAATAGTAGTTGTATGAATAAGCAAAATTTGCAGCGGTAATCAAACCTTATAGGACAGCAGAAGCACTTAATTACCTGAAATTCTTTACTGAAAGTACTTGAAATTTTGGATTATATCAAGTTTATCCTGCTGCTTCATAATCATTTTTATTGCCCATTTAAATATTATGTGCGTAGTTAAAATGACATCACCTAATATTTAAGTATATGTAAATATTTTAATTTTTATATATTTAATTACCTTCTATTACCTATCCGTTACCCGCTAATATGTATGTTACACCATTAATTATAGCGCAGGGCATTGGAAATTGTATGCATAATTGTAGATAGCATCCTATTACAATAATAGTAATGCTATTTCCTCTACACCGATATTTCGCATTTTATGTTCTCTTTTTAACGTTTATACTTTATCCTTAAATATTTATAATGAAAACAACTTTACTCTTTGCACTTTTTTTTGCATTATTTTTCTCCCATCAGATTTCTGCTCAAAGCAAGCCTTCACCGTTAAACTGTGTCAGAACTCCGAACCCGGTGCTGCAAAGTATGCAGGTTGCCAACATGCAATCGGTTGAAAGCGCACAAAGCCAGACGAACGCTAACCGAGTAGCAGTTATTTATGTGCTTCCTAAAGATGCGCCCTACAGCGATGCCGAATACAAAGCCATCGTAAAAGTGATGCGTGAGATTCAGGCCTGGTATCAGCTGAACACCGGAGGGGTTACCTTTACTTTTTCTTATGCCGATACCGTGCAGGTATATCGCTGCAAGCAGGAAACCAGCTACTACCAGAGCGACTGGTGGGGTAAGCTGCTGCCTGAAATGCAGCAGCAAGGGCAGCCGATCTGGCAAAACGGAACTGTGGCCAGCCTCTGGGTTAAATCAGGCAATCCTTACGGATTGGGCTTGGGCGCCCAGTGGTGCGATGGGTATTGTGGTGTAGCGATGGCGGCCCTGGAAAATTTTCCGGACTTCAATAAAAACTATTCAGGAGGTGTTGGGGTTGATGCCTGGCCCAGTGTGCCGCACGGTACTATGGCGCATGAACTGGGTCATGCTTTTGGCCTGGCGCACCCGATAGAAGTGCCTGGCCTGGAGGACGTAGCCAACCATAGCGTGATGCAAACACACTGGAATTACCCGAGTTTTGCGCCGGCCGCTGAAAGGCCATGGGGCTTTTTAGCCCCGGAGCGACAGACGCTGCAAGCCAATCCTTTTTTGCAAAAATACATCAAGCTAAAGCAGATTTATGATGCCGTGCCCGTAAACCTGCCTGTTACCGGTCCGCTGCCCAAGGTGAGGTTTAATGATACCGAGAAGGATCTTAGCGTGCAACTCCAGAACAAGAGTACAGGTGCCAATTTATATTACTGGACATTCGGTGACGGCACAGCCAGTAACTATACATCGCCTACTCATACTTACAACAAAGCCGGCACCTATACTGTTACCCTAAACGGCTCCGCCAGAAACGGGATGATGCAGCAGTACCGGCAAACTGTTCGTGTTAATAAAAAAAGTATTCCTATTGCTATTGGCAGGTTATTTATATATCCTAATCCAAGTATCGACGGCCGTTATACTATCTTCTTTCCGCCTCTGAACATTCCGCTCACCATTACGGTACTGGACGGTATGGGCAAGGTGGCGCTGGTAGAAAAAATGGGTGAAACAGGTGGCATGATTAAGCTTGATCTAAATAGTTTTAAGAGAGGCTTATACTATGTTAAGTTCGAAATAAATGGCTTTGCGCTGGTGCAAAGAGTTGTCCGGCTATAAGATTCTGCTTCTGAAAGGAAAACTACTTTTTGCTCCTGGAAGTATGATATAGGTATAAATGGTATACTTCTATCATACTTCCAAGAGCGTAGTTTTGATCAAATAAGGTGTACAATGTTAATTAATTGGGGTGAAACCCGTTAACTTACTGGCCAATCATATTTTGGTAATATGTATAAGCTTCGGTTAGTACGAAAGCAGCAAATAAGTTACATTAATAATCCCCGAAACAGAGGCTAAACAGCTTAATAAATGCAAATTTTAAAAAAATCTATAAAACAGTATCTGCTACAGTTTATACCTCGTTTATTCTCCTGATAACACAAAACATAAATCCCTAAATTAATATATGAAATATATTAAGATTTTTTGTTGTATTATAAGCACATTATAAAAAAACTTTGTATACTTACATGATTAAAAAAAGAAAGCAAATTGTAATAATTTTACAGCATATAATGCCAGAGTATTTCTTGATTGAACTTGTATAATTTATTGCTTAAATAAATGTATAATATCCTAATTAAATCAGGATATTAAAGAAAATAATTCAAAATAAACCCTATTATATTGAGAAATATATACTAAATCATAGGAATTTAATTATCCTAATCCCTTATTAGCTTTTCTATTATAATTAAAATTTAAGATTATCTTAAATAAAATCAATAATTGTAAAACCTTATATTGTTTTATAGGTATTAAGCAATATAAATTATGCTGTCACTAAATTTGATTTATATATCCTCTGTATTATAGTAATGTATTAAATAGATATATAGTTTCCGTAGTTCATGCTTAATCAGTATCAAGATTTAAAATATAAGATGATTTAAAGTTGATAATTATAAAGCTATGAAGCCGAGCCAATAGGCACGATAATATTGCTATGCCTTTTTCTAAATAAAAAGGTAAAAATATATTAAAATATTGATGATTTATAGATTTTATGTAAAATTTAATTATAAAAAATCCTTTCATCTTAATAAATGTAATACCATTCATTAAAGCTTCTGTTCGGCATAAAATTCTATAGTTTACTATTCACTACAATCATACTTGATGTGCTGAATGAGCAAAATTTTATGCCTAAACGGTTGAATATTAACAGTAAAGTTCAAAAATTTAAAGATTAAGTTAAATTATTTTTAATTAAAAGAGTAGGAAATGAGAAAAAGCTACACCACTGCTCACAGGCTTAGATCCATATTAGCCCGTGCCTTACCTTTTGTCATTATTATCAGTTTAGTTGTAAGTTTACATACTTATGCGCTAAGCTATGTCCGGGAAACAGGCTTATTTTCCTGGCATTTTAAAGAAAATGCGGTAAAAGGTAATTTATTTACTATAACACCATCTGTAGAGATATTACCTGCCCAGATAAAACGTACTGAAAATGCAGATAATCTAAAAGCTAAGCCTGCTTACAAAGCGCATAAAGCCAGAATTTCTCTGCCGGCAGAGGCTGATGAAGTGCCTTTGCCCTTCAACCTGACTTTTGACGGTACCGAAGAGGGTTTAGTCGACAAAAGCGGGCAAGGAACAGGCTTCACGATGGCAGATGCTTATACGGGTACCCGTTTAGCGGCAGATGGAGCACCCTCATTCGCAGCAATTGGATATGAACCGTCTAAGCTAACCATAGCAGATGGCAGGCTCAACATCGAAACCAATAAGGGAATCGCTTACCTCATAAACAACAACCAACTCAATACGCTGGGTGTTGCCGTTACGGCCAGTGATATAATCACGCTCGAAACCACGCTCATCAATCCGTATAACGGCACCAATTCAGAGCAGGGCGGCTTATGGTTCGGCCTCAATGACAAGAGCTTTGTGAAACTGGCAGTTACAGGCAATAAGATAGAATTGCGCAAGGAACTGGATGATGTTTCCTCTACCATCACGACAAATAATGGGTTGACCAATCCGGATCAGCGCATCACTACTGTTATCAGCGGGCTCAACAACCAAGCAGTACGCCTGCGCCTGGTCTTGAATCTGGTGGCAGGTACAATGGAAGGCTTTTATTCTACAGATGGTATTACTTACCTGAATGCAGGTGCGCGCTATACTACCTCTGCCATAAGCATTGCCGATATGGGTATGACCGGAAAAGTAACTTATGCCGGTATTTATACTACTCATCGCAATGCCATAACCCCCGCTACCTTTTCCTTTGATGACTTCTCTGTAAATCGGGAGACAATACCAACAATACCATTAGTAACTGCTCCATTCAGAATAAATGCGGGTGGCCCGGAACGAACAGTTGGCGCTGACCAATATAATGCAGATGCCTACTTTACGCCTGCACCCGGAGAGACTAGCAATGTAAGTTTTGATCTGACAGGTATTGATGTACCCGAGCTATACTATGAACGCCGCTTTGGTTCTAACATGAGCTATCATATTCCGATAGCGGATGGAAAGTATACTGTGAAATTACACATGGTAGAAAACTATCATACTCAAGCAGGCAAACGTGTATTTGATGTTGCGTCAGAAGGTAAAACAGTAGTAGACGATATAGATTTATACGTTGCAGGTGGCAATCAGAGCAAAGTTCTTGTTTCCAGGACTTTCGATGTCGATGTGACAGACAGGGTTCTGGATATAGATTTCATATCCTCTCTGGATAAAGCCATCATCAATGCTATTGAAATTCTTCCTGCCACTTCAGCTAACACAGCGCCGACAGTAGCTACAGCAATCGAAAATCAAAATGCCACGGTAGGCGCTGCTTACTCTTTCGCGGTGCCATCTGCTACTTTTACCGATGCGGATAACGACCAACTGACGCTTACTGCTTCGTTAGTTGATGGTACTACTCTGCCTGCATGGTTGAGCTTTAATGGAGAGGTATTTAGTGGTACACCGGCAGAAGCTGCTACTTATAGTATAAAACTGAGCGCCAGCGATAGGAAGGATTCTGTAAGCACAGAGTTCACACTGGCCGTAACATCTGAAACTATTCCTGCTAACACAGCGCCGGTATTTGCCAGCGCCTCTTATACTTTTAATGCAGAGGAAACAGCAGCCACCGGAACCGCAATAGGCACAGTTGCAGCAACAGATGCAGACGAAGATACTATAAAGTATAGTTTTTTGGCTGGAAATGAAGCGGGCAAGTTTGTTATCGACGCAACCACCGGAGTCCTTACGCTGGTCGAAACACTGGATTACACCACTACTCCTTCTTATACGCTTACTGTGCAGGCAACAGATAATGGCACTTCGGCACTTTCAGCTACTACACAGGTAACCATTCAGGTTACAACTGTGGCACTGCCTGTTAACATAGCACCGGCTGTAGCTACAGCAATCGAAAACCAAAATGCTACAGTAGGCGCTGCTTACTCTTTTGCAGTGCCAGCTGCTACTTTTACAGATGCGGATAACGACCAATTAGCACTTACTGCTTCGTTAGCTGATGGCAGCGCCTTGCCTGCATGGCTAGTCTTTGATGGAAGTGTGTTTAGTGGTACGCCAACAGAAGGTGCTACTTATACTATAAAAGTAGGTGCCAACGATGGGAAGGATTCTGTAAGCACAGAGTTCAAACTTTCCGTTAATGCCCCTACTATAGCGACATGCTCACCTTTAAGCACGTTGCCTTGCGACCAGCTTGCCATAGCATTGCCTTTAAATTTAACTTTTGACGGGACAGGAGGCGGTTTAGCGGACAAAGCCGGAAAGGGTACAGGATTTACAATGGCAGATGCTTATACCGGCACGCGCGTAGCTGCGGACGGTCCGGCTTCTTCTGAAGTCATCGGCTATGAGCCTTCCAGGCTGACGGTAACAAATGGCAGATTAAGTCTTTTGTCTAACAAAGGTATCTCTATCGTAGGGAACAACAACCAGATCAATGGGTTGGGTGTGCAAATTGATGCGAGCACCGGCAGGTTTATCATCGAAACAGCCCTCATAAATCCTTTCAGAGGTAACGATGATGAGCAAGCCGGATTATGGTTTGGCCTCAATGACCAGACTTTCGTTCGATTGGCTATCAACAATAACCGGATAGTATTGCGGACAGAAGCAAACGACCTCTCACCTATCACCAGTGATCTTAACGATCCGAGCAGGCGAAATACCACGTCTATCAGTGGGCTCGATAAGCATACAGTACGCTTGCGCCTGTTGGTGGATGCTACTGCCAACACTGTCGAAGCCTTTTACTCTGTCGATGGAACCTCTTATGTAAATGTTGGGGATCGCTATCCGGTGAAAAGCTTAAGCATTGCTGGCATGGGATTGACAGGAAATAAAGTATACGCAGGCATATTTGGTACCCACCGGAACAGCACCACGCCTGTTACTTATAATTTCGATAACTTCTCGATTGCTCCCGAAACAGGTCCAGTAAACCAGGGGCCGGTAGTAGCGACAGTTATTGAAAACCAGAGCGCTACGGTAGGAGTTGCTTATTCTTTTGCAGTTCCGTCTACTACTTTCACCGATGTGAATGGGGACCAACTAACGCTTACTGCTTCATTAACAGATGGTAGCGCCCTGCCTGCGTGGCTGGCCTTTAATGGAAGTAAATTTAGTGGTACACCGGCAGAGGCTGCTACTTATTCTATAAAAGTAAATGCCACAGACGGGCAAACTTCTACCAGCACGGAGTTCACACTTGCTGTAAATGCAGCCAATGCAGCTCCTGTAGTAGTATCTGCTCCCGAATCACAAACCCTCACGGCAGGTCAGATTTTCTCCTTTATAACCGGATCCTTCTCCGATCCGAATACAGGCGATGCACTAACCTATACTGCTTCTCTGTCTGATGGCAGTGATCTGCCGTCCTGGCTGGAATTTTCTCCGGAAAATCAGTCGTTTAATGGTACTGCGCCGCTCCAGCCAACAACTGTTAAGATACAAATAACAGCTACAGACAAAGCACAGGCTTCCGTAAGCGCTTCTTTCATGCTTGAGGTGGAAGCTGCCCCGCCGGTAGTAGCATGTTCACCGCTGAGCACTTTGCCTTGCGAGCAGCTCATGGTGTCATTGCCCTATGTGCTTAACTTTGACGGCACCGAAGACGGCTTAACTGATAAGACCGGACAAGGAACAGGTTTTACGATAGCAGATGCCTATACCGGCACCCGTTTAGCGGCAGATGGAGCACCCTCTTCCGCTGTAATTGGCTATGAACCGTCTAAGCTAACCATAGCAAATGGCAGGCTTAACATCGAAACCAACAAAGGAATTGGTTTTATCGATAACAATAACCAGCTAAATGCTTTAGGCGTTAGCGTTATAGCCAGCGGTAAAATCACGCTCGAAACCACGCTTATCAACCCGTATAACGGCACCAAGTCAGAGCAGGGCGGCTTATGGTTCGGCCTCAACGACAAGAGCTTTGTGAAACTGGTGGCAACAGGCAACAAGATAGAGTTGCGTAAAGAGCTGGATGATATCTCCTCAACCCTCACGAGCAATAATCCGGATCAGCGCATCACAGATGTCATCAGCGGGCTCAACAATCAAACAGTAAGCCTGCGCCTGGTTATAGACTTAGTGGCAGGCACAATGGAGGGTTTCTACTCTATTGATGGCACCACTTACCTGAACGCAGGAGCTAAGTATACCACTGCTGCTATACGCATAGCTGATATGAGCATGGCCGGAAAAGCAGCTTATGCTGGTATTTATGCTACCCATCGCAATAGCACTACGCCCGTTACCTTTGCCTTTGATAACTTCTCCATTACTTCAGATAATACATCCGGCAAGATATTGGCTTTTGCTCCTAATGCCCTTGATTTTACAGCTATACAAGGCGGAAAAGTCTCTGCCAAAACAACGGTACTTTCAGCGAGTGAAGGAAATCCTGCTGTAACGTTAACAAGTACTTCTGCCAGCTGGCTGACATTACCGGCTGCAAATCTGGGAAGTATGGCTTTCGGGGAAAACAATTTCAGCACTGGCCTGGCCCCAGGCATTTATGAAGCTACCGTTACAGCTACGGCGGAAGGATACGAACCAGCAAACCTGATAGTTAACCTTACTATAGCCAATCCTGCTGTAGCCCAAGAAATTAAAGTAAACTTCCAGGATCCTGCTACGGTGCCACCTGCCGGCTGGATAAAAGATTATGGTCAGCCATTCGGTCTTAAGACCGGCCAAAGCCAGGGCATTAATCTGGAATATGGCTGGAGAAAACGTTCTGACGGCAGTATACTTGATTTATCTGTGGGCGGAAATACGCCAGGTAATGGCCGTAACCGCAAAGCTCCTGCGGATGTGTTACTGGCAACCCTAATGCACATGCAGGCAGATGATATAAGCGCCACATTTAATGGTACCAAAGCAGAAGGATATTGGGAAGCAAAAGTACCGAATGGTATATACGATGTTACGGTTTCTGCCGGTGACGCTGAAATAGGTACCGTTCCGGAAATCCATAGCCTCAATGTAGAAGGCGTAAACGCTATATCCGGCTTTGTGCCCGGCGGAACTGCAGGAAGTTTAACCCGCTTTAAAACAGCTACTGTGCGTGTAACAGTAGCGGACGGATTCCTGACCATTAATGCAGATGGAGGAACGAACACAAAGATCAATTCGGCGCGAATTGTACCCATAGATATCAACCCTTACCTGCTTTGGTCTGTCAGTTCTCAAAGCCTCGTTATTGAAAAGGGAACCAGTGAAACTGATAAAACTTTCTCTTTGGAGCTGAGCCATTCTGGTGAGCAGGAAGGTTTGCCTGTTGCTTTACAGGCTTCCTATGACGGAGAAGATGCCGATTGGTTAAGCTTTGATGCAATCCATAACAGCAGCGAACCTAATATAACTTTTGATTACACCGCTGCCAAAGCCCTGCCGGAAGGTACTTATACTGCCACCGTTACCGCTTCTGCCGAAGGGTATACCAGCGCCAGTGCTTTGCTGCAAATTACAGTATTAGCGCCTGGCAGCAACCAGCCGTATGTTATTTCCTCTACGCCGGCCAACGGAGCTACAAATGTCAGCATCAACACATCCAGTATTGCGGCCAACAACCTGTATGTACCCGAGCTGCCCGGCTTTAAAGGAGGAGTGGATAATGCCACTATTACCAATGCTACAGTTAAACTGCTTAAAGTTAACGGTACTTCCACCTCTGATATCCAGGGCGTAGTACAGGGAACCGGAGGCGGCGATGCTATCAGCTTCTCTCCTGCATTTGCCCTGGAGCCTAACACCATGTATAAATTTGTAGTAACGGATCAGGTCAAATCTTACAGCGGAGCGGCCTTCCTACCCTACGAAGCATCGTTTACAACCGGAAACGTAACTACTGGTCCATCAAACCCTGTTGCGGTAGAATTTGCACCAAAGCAGGTTATTCCGGGTACTACAGGTAAAAAGTATACACGCGTAACATTTGGCCCGGATGGCAGGTTTTATGCCTTGCGTCTGGACGGGGTGATCGAGCGATTCAACGTAAATCGGGAAACCGGCATGTTATCCGCGCCGGTAGAAATCAAATCGATAACTAATAAGTATGGCGCACGCTCTTCTGTAGGTTTGGTGTTTGATCCTGCCTCTACAGCTGATAACCTGATTGCATGGGTTTCCCATTGCAGTGCAGGCCTTTCAAACGCCCCTGAATTTGATGGCAATATTTCGCGCCTTACCGGCCCTGATCTCGGAGACGAAGAACTGGTATTAACGAAACTGCCACGCTCGCAGAAAGACCACCTGGTTAACAACATGGCTTTCGGACCAGATGGCGCACTTTATTTCTGCCAGGGCAGCAACAGCTCTATGGGCAGCTATGATGGCACCTGGAAAAGGGATGAGAGCTTGTTATCGGGCACCGTGCTGCGCCTGGATCTGCAAAAGCTGGCAAGTCTGGCACTTCCGCTGGATGTGAGGACAACCGCTAACCAGAGCCTTATCAATACGGCTCCGGCAGCAGACATCAGAATGTCGGATGGCACCTATAACCCGTATGCTTCTACTTCTCCCTTAACAATATATGCTTCTGGCGTACGAAACGCTTACGACCTGGTATGGCATTCCAACGGGCAGTTGTATGTTCCTGCTAATGGCTCGGCTGCGGGTGGAAATTCACCGGCTTCCGTTGCAGGTACCCGCCGTCCTGATGGCAGCTTTTATGATGGTCCTTTTGTGCCGTCTACTACAAGTATAAAGGTTCAGAACGACTGGTTGTTCCGCGTGAACCCCCTCAAGCCCGTAGGATTCTATGGCCACCCTAACCCACTTCGCGGCCAGTATGTGACCAACCGCGGGTATCTGGATAATCCTAAATATTCTCCGACCCAAGGGCCTGATGCTGATTACCGGGGTGCCGCCTTCAACTTTGAATTAAATAAATCGCCTAACGGAGCAATTGAATACAAGAGCGACGCTTTTGGCGGTGCTTTGAAGGGCAGGCTGCTGGTTTGCCGCTTCAGCGGAGGCAGCGATATTATAATTCTTGAGCCCGGTTCTATGTCAAAAGATCTTGCTGTTAACTCTGCAAGCAGTGATGACAGAATATATGACATCATCGGTTCGCAGACAGGCTCCGGTACCAATGGAATTACGGGTCTTTCAGGATTCACCAATCCGCTTGCGCTCACGGAGGATGTACAGACTGGAAACCTGTATGTAGTTGAGTATAACTGGAATAATATTAGTGGTAAAACAGCGCAGATTGTTCTGTTAAAGGCTACCGCTCCTTCTGCACAGGTAGGCGTGGCAAGTGTGAGCCCGGCTGAAATCATTGATAATGATGTAGCAGGAGGTGCTGCCGGCAAAAATCATACTATCACGGTTGCCAACACAGGCAACAGCACCTTAACTGTAACCGGCATTACGCTGGATGGTACAGATAAAGGCCAGTTCCTGTTAACAGGGGCGCCAGCTCCGAGTGTTACTTCACCGCTTACCATCCCCCGCGGCAGCGCCATTACCTTCAACGTGGCGTTCAATCCGGCTACAGCAGGCGTAAAAACAGCAAATCTGTTTGTAAGCAGCACAAATAATCCGGTAAAAGAGGTATCGCTAAGAGGATTAGGAACTGCCGGCTTATCCGGTACAAATGAGCCTTCGCTCCAGGCTGTGCTGGATGTACATGACATCCATGTAAATGTGGGGGATGATGAAAAAAACACTAACATCATTCATAGCACTAACTACAAAGCAGCTTTATTAGGTGAGGAAGTAGCTATTCAGGCATTCCAGCGGGCAGAAGACGGGCCGGTAACAATGGAGCCGCTGTCTGTATTTGGCCCGCAGCATTCAGCTGGTACTGTAGTCGGCTTCGGCTGGTATACTTCCGGTAATGCAAACGACAAAAACGAGTTGTTTACAGTAGCGAACAATAATTACCAGACGGTGGATGTGCAAGCCAGCGGAACAATGTCTTTTGATCCGGGTGTTGCTTCGTTCGGCTTCTATTCCCGCTGGCCATACTTCGATAACCGTCACCTGTACAGTGAGGATGCGTTAAACACCTTTGCCGGCGCTGTGCCGCATCATGTGCGGGTATATCCGCTGAAAGATGCTGAAGGAACAGTAATAGAGAACGCCTATATTGTGGCTACAGAAGAGCATGTGTCCGGTTTTGATTACCAGGATGTGGTTGTGCTGGTACGGAATGTCAAGCCCGTTGCGCCGTTGGTAGCTAATGAACTCTCGTTCTCAAGCGAAGCTATCGCCTTCACACACAGTTCCAGGGCTCCTGCTGCTCCGCAAACGGTTACGCTCGCTGCTAACAACGGAACGCCAGCAATAACACTTACAAAATCAGCAAACAGCCAGTGGCTGGTGCTGCCTGAGGTGGCTTTAGGTTCCTTAACATTCAGTATAAATCAAGCAGGCCTGGCTCCAGGCACCTATTCCGCCACCGTTACAGCTTCGGCAACGGGCTATGCGGATGCCGTGCTCCCTGTTACCCTGACTGTAAGCAATATAATGGTCGCTGCACAAATCGACGTGAACAACAGCGAATTGATTTTTGACGGGTTGAAGAATACAACGACCGCTAAACGTATTACCGTAACAAATACCGGTAATCAGACGCTGGACCTTACATCCTTGAGTATAAGCGGAACGGATGCAGGCAAGTTTAGCTTACAGCCTGTAAGTATAGCAGGTGAACCTTCAGGAAATACGATTGAACCTGGTCAGAAAAAGACGCTGCAAGTTGCTTTCGCACCCGGCAGTCAGGTGAGTACCTTTAGCGCAGCTTTAGAAATTCAGAGCACCGCTACTAATTTGCCTGCGCTCAGTGTTGGGCTGTACGCCATGTCATTGAATGGATTTGAAGGAAGCAACGAACCGCCGTTACAACAGGTAGTCAACACGTTAGGATATAAAATTAACGTGGGCTGGACCAGTTTAGCGGGTGGCATTCAAGCTACTCTAAAAGGAGAAGAGGTAGCCGTTCAGCTTTTCGAAAAAGCCGGCGAAGGTGCCGTTACGATTATGCCAGTGGCACGTTACTCACCAAATCAGGAGCTGCCATTCGGCTTCTACAAGAAGACCAGTGGCGCTCCTGTGCGAAATGTGGTAGGTACGCTTTCAGGTGTATCCGGCCAGCATCAGGCCTTATTCCCGCAGATTGTGTCGGGTTCAGATCAATTTAACCCTGAATCTGATGCCTTTGGACTATATGTTATTGGCTTGGAAGATCGCCTGTCGAACACCGAAGATCAGTTAAATGCCGGAGGTCCTGCGCTGCATGCGGTACGTACATATCCGCTGAAAAACCGTGCGGGCGAACTGGTGCCAAACAGCTATCTGGTTTGTTTCGAAGATGCTTCTAACGGAGATTACCAGGACTATGTATTCGTTCTGAAAAACGTAGTAGCAGCCGGAACGCGTAAAATGCTGACGCTTAGCCAAAATAATCTCAGTTTCAATACGATAGTAAATGGTACTACGCCTGCAAAAACAGTTACGCTGGCAGCAGCCAATGGTACACCGGCTTCGGTTACGCTTACCAAAGCAAATAAGAGCAACTGGCTAATTCTGCCAACTGCAGCCTTGGGCAGCATGTCCTTCGGAGTAAACACCAGCGGTCTGGCAAAAGGCATATATACTGATACAGTTATAGCTGCTGCTGACGGTTTTGCGAATGCAAAAATGGTAGTTAACCTGCAGGTGTCTGCTTATAGTGCCAATGCTGTAAAAGTGAACTTCCAGTTGGCAACGTCCGCAACTCCTGCCGGTTTTATGGCAGATGCAGGTTTGCCTTACGACGAGAGCAGAGGCTATGGCTGGGTAAATCCGGCTACAATGCAGCCCAAAGATCATACAGCAAGTATGCGTGAGCGTACCAATACCTCTGTAGAACTTCCGCTAAGAACGCTAGCATTGATGCAGGGAACCACAAACGGTCAAACGCCGGGAAGCTGGGAGATTAAAGTAAATCCGGGACGGTATAGTATAACCCTCGGTGCAGGTGATACGGACTTCTTCGACAGCAACCATACCATCCGAGCAGAAGGTGTGCCGGTTATCACAAGCTTCATCCCGACAGCTCAGGTGCCTACCCGTGTTGCTACTGCTACAGTAGAGGTAACAGACGGAAAGCTTACCATTGATGCTACCGGCGGTACAAACACAAAAATCAACTATATAATTGTGGATGCTGCCAATGGTGAAGGCGACTTTATCTCACCGCTTGCTTCCGTTAAGTTAGAGGGCATTCAGGAGTCTCCCGGCGTGTATCGTAACCAGGTAATAGTGGCTGTAGAAGCTTCAGATGCAGGTGGATCAGGTCTGGAGCAGGTGCAGTACAGCATCAACAATGGCCCGTTCCTGGCATATGGATCTTCTATTTTAATCAATGCAGCAGGAGATTACAGTATCCGGGCTAAAGCCATCGACGGAAATAAAAATGAAACAACTACGAGTCCGGTTACCTTTAAGCTGGTGAAACCTGAACCGAGCAACACCAACATGGTAGTAGAAAATCTGGATAAATTCCCGGCAAACGACCGCCTGACGTTCTCGCTCATTCAGGTGCCTTGGCATAGAACTAACGAAGACGGATCTGTTACGCCGGATAACCGCAATCATGACCATGTGAAGATGAAAATCAGTAACAAAGGAACTGATACACTTACCATCAGCAGCCTGGGATTATCTAACCCAATTGGCTGGAAGATTGCGCAGGTAAATAACGTGGTTTATGATGCGGCTACCGCATTGCCTGTTACCGTTAGTCCTGGCAGTTCTGTAGAAGTAAGCATTCAGTTCATTGCCCAGTTCACATCCGGCCGTGTACGCATTCTGAACGACACACTTCAGATTTTCTCGAACGATGATCTGGCACCTAAAAAGAAAATTGTGCTGCATGGATTATGGCAGGCCAAAGGAGAAGGTAGTAGTGAGCCTTATGCGCAGGAGATTATCAGGGCCTTCGGCTTTAAAACTAATGTTGGTTTTAACGCTAACGATGGTTCCAGCAACCGAGGAACCAGCATCGTGCTGAATTCGGACGAGATATTCTCTTCTTTCTTCACAAGGGCAGATGCCGGCAAACCGGTCAGTGTTATCCAAATGGGAGCTTACCATGGATGCTGTGCGGCAACGGAATCCTTCCAGTGGTATGCGAAAGGGTCTACCAGCAATTCAACAGCATTTACACACAGCGCGCTGGATGGACAATCACTTTTGCCTATGCTGAACAGATCCACTACAGCATTGGCCACTGGAAACTTTAATCCGGCAGGTGCCTTTGGTTTAAAAGTAAGCGGCGCCTACTCTGACCGCACCAGAAACTCTGAAGGCAGAATAGGCCTGAGAATATGGAAGGCAGTAGATGCAAACGGAAATATTATTCCGAACTCTTACATTGTCGGGCATGACTACATTGGCAACCCTGACGTGACCAACTATGATTACCAGGATAACGTCTTTTATTTGACCAACGTTAAGCCCGAAACAGGTTCTGTAAATTACTCTGAACTGGCCGCTACACCATCAGCGCTTGACTTCGGTGCCGGACAGACAGGTAAGAACATTACACGCACAGTGGACCTGAAGAGCCTGGGCCAGACCTATGTGAATGGAAGCAGCGACCCTGTAATTACTATTAAGAAAGTAGAAGTAACAGGACCTAACCTGAACGAGTTTGCGGTGGCGCCTCTTCCGGAGACGAGCCTGCTCCCTCAGGGAACAACTACTGCCACAATAACCTTCAAGCCAGGCAGTATGGGTATAAAAAGTGCAGCACTGCTGGTGCATTACAACAATGCCGTTTCGCCGCTGCGTATCCCGCTTTATGGAATCGCGAATGATGATTGCAGTGTGCTTACGGCTGTGAAGCGTATTAAAAGTGGTGCCGATGCTAATGTAACGATCAATGGCAAAGTATGGGAAGCTGATAAGAGCTACCGTCAGGGATCTGTTCAGTTAGACAAGCCTGCTGCTACGCCGATTGCCAGTACCGACGAGGATGCGCTGTATCAGAGTTATTTGTCTTCGAGTACTGATCTGGCTGAAATCCGGTACCAAATCCCGCTGGAGAATGGTAACTACACCGTCCGGCTGCATTTTGTGGAAAATTTCTTCACAACAGTAGGCTCACGTGTGTTCAGTATCAATATGGAGAACCAGAACCGCCTGTCGAACTTCGATATATTCCGTGAAGTAGGATACAAAACAGCGATGGTAAAGGATTTTGATGTGAACCTGACAGACGGAAAGCTCGACCTGAAGTTTAATCCTACAGCGAATCGACTGGCTATTGCCGGTATCGAGATTTTTGCCGCCGCTGCCAACCCGAATGCTGTTGCCCTGACGCAGCAATCCGTAGTCGGCGCAGAATGTGGTATGGAAAACGGCTCGATTACGCTCGGAGTAACTAACTCTACAGCTACTTCCTTCCTCTACAAATCAGGATCAACCGGCGCTTACCAGGATTCGGGCGAATTCACGAATCTGGCCGCTGGATCTTATACGTTCTATGTGAAGGAAAATGTAGCAGGCGGGTGCGAGACATCTAAAGTGTTTACGATTCCAGACCGGAATAACCTGGCCTTTACAGTGAATGCTCCGGCCTTGGCATGTAGCGCCCCGACAGGTTCGGCCACGGTGAGCGACATCACTGGTGGATCAGGCAATTACACGATTACCTGGGGTACTACTCCTGTTCAAACCGGAGCAACAGCCACAGGTCTGCAGCCAGGCGTGTACACTGTAACCATACTTGATGCCTCAGGTTGTAGCAAAACGCAGGAGGTAACTGTAAGCCGCGAGGGAAACTGTACGGTTGCGCAGGCTTTGCGCATCAATGCCGGAGGAAGCAACTTCACAGCCTCAGGCAGCCGTCAGTTCATCGCCGACAAGTACTATGGCGGCACCGACCGCACCGGTTCCATCTCCAGCGGTGATATTTTAAACACAACGGATGATGTGATGTACCGCACAGAGCGTTCGGCACCTTCCTTCAACTACAGCATACCAGTGCAGAACGGAACGGTGAACGTGGTGCTGCATTTTGCAGAGACCTGGTGGGGTGTTCCGGGCAGAGGAAAAGGAGGCGCAGGCAAGCGCAGCTTCCATGTGGAGATAGAAGGCAGCCGCAAGCTGACCAACTACGACATCTACGCAAAAGCGGGCGGTGCCATGCGTGCCATCCAGGAGACCTTCCCGGTAACTGTAACGGATGGTGTGCTCAACATCAGCTTCCTGAGCGGTGCAACTGATATGCCTAAAATCTCCGCTATCGAAGTGCTGCCGCAAACTGTGGCTGCTAATTCAGCGCCTGTACTTTCTTCGATAGGTGACAAGACAGCAACAGTAGGGCAGGAGCTGACATTTACGGCTACGGCTACGGATGCGGATGCCGGACAGAGCAAGACTTTCTCGCTCGTTAGCGCTCCATTTGGTGCAACCATAAATGCTGCTTCCGGTTCCTTCAGTTGGACGCCTACTGCTGTTGGTGTTTATACTTTCACCGTGCGGGTAACGGATAACGGCTCTCCTATTAAATCAGATGAGCAGCAGTTTACGGTGAGGGTGAACAATACAGCAGCGCAGGCTTTGCGCATCAATGCCGGAGGAAGCAACTTCACAGCCTCAGGCAGCCGGCAGTTCATCGCCGACACCTACTATGGCGGTGTTAACCGCACCGGTTCCATCTCCAGCGGTGATATTTTAAACACGACGGATGATGTGATGTACCGCACAGAGCGTTCGGCACCTTCCTTCAACTACAGCATACCAGTGCAGAACGGAACGGTGAACGTGGTGCTGCATTTTGCAGAGACCTGGTGGGGTGTTCCGGGCAGAGGAAAAGGAGGCGCAGGCAAGCGCAGCTTCCATGTGGAGATAGAAGGCAGCCGCAAGCTGACCAACTACGACATCTACGCAAAAGCGGGCGGTGCCCTGCGTGCCATTCAGGAAACCTTCCCGGTAACGGTAACAGATGGGGTGCTCAACCTCAGCTTCCTGAGCGGTGCAGCAGACATGCCTAAAGTATCGGCTATCGAAGTGTTGCCGCAAACTTCTTCTCTGTCTGCCGCAACTACGTCGAATCTATCTGCTGGCAGTGCATCCAGTGATTTGGTTGCGGAAAATGGTGAAGCTTCGCTCTCCGTTTATCCGAATCCTAACCCTGGCGATAAGGTAGCCATCGAAATCAGCGACTTTGGAAAGGATGAAAAAGTAACGCTTGTCTTTTATGATATCCGAGGCCGTGCTATCCAGACGAAAACCATTGTTGCAGATAGTGACGGATCTATCCATACCAATGTGCTGTTTAGCAGCAGCATGGCCAGGGGAGTTTACATGGTAGTAGCTACTTCTGAAACCACTAAAGTTAGTACGAAGTTGGTGGTTTGGTAAAATAATCCGCTTTACCCCTCAAAAAAAAGAGCTGCATAATTGCAGCTCTTTTTTTTGACATTTTTTATAGAATTCCAATTGCCAGTTATAAAACTATCACCGGCTTTATACTTTAACAATGATGAACAAAGTATAGGAGAGCAATAACCTCAGCAACTTGTACTTCAAAAATTGCTTATCAGGCTCAATAACCTGCAAAATCCTATATGCACTTCAAATCAATATTCATGCTGCTTGCAAAGCCTCTACTTAAACATACCTTTCAACTGCGCCAGCTTCGCTTGAAAATCGTCCATGGTCGCTTCTTCTTTTTCTTTGCGGGTGCCGCCCTTTTGGGCATTACCACCGCCTGCAGGCCGGGCTGCGTTCGGTTCGCCTTTCATACTTAGCGAAATGCGTTTGCGGTTCACGTCTACCTCCAACACGGTTACCTCTACTTTCTGACCTACTTTCACCACCTCGTGCGGGTTACTTACAAAGCGATCAGAAAGGTGGCTTACGTGTACTAACCCATCCTGGTGTACACCCAAATCTACAAAAGCCCCAAAAGCGGTAATGTTGGTTACGATGCCCGGCAGCTTCATTCCGGCACGCAAATCGCTCATCTCATTTACGCCCTCGGTAAAGCTGAATGCCTCAAAAGTCTGGCGTGGGTCGCGGCCGGGTTTGGCCAGTTCGCTCACAATATCCTGTAAAGTTGGCAAACCCACAGTATCAGTTACATACTTTTTGAGGTTAATTTGCTTCCGAAGTTCTTTTTGCTGCATCAACTCCTGAACCGTTACACCCAGGTCCCTGGCCATCTGCTCCACAACCGGGTAGCTTTCGGGATGTACGGCGGAAGCGTCTAACGGATTGGCAGCGTCACGGATGCGCAGGAAACCAGCCGCCTGCTCAAAGGCTTTATCACCTAAGCGGGCAACTTTTTTTAGTTCGGTACGCGTGCGGAAAGGGCCATTCTGGTTGCGGTAATCCATAATGTTCTGCGCCAGCGCCGGGCCCAGGCCAGATACATACGTCAGAAGTTGTTTGCTGGCGGTGTTCACTTCCACACCCACCGCATTCACGCAACTCATCACTACGTCGTCCAGGGAGTGCTTCAATGCCGATTGATCTACGTCGTGCTGGTACTGGCCAACACCAATAGATTTGGGGTCGAGTTTTACCAGTTCGGCCAGCGGGTCCATCAAACGGCGGCCTATAGAAACGGCGCCACGCACGGTTACATCCTGATCCGGAAACTCTTCACGAGCCACATCAGAGGCAGAATATATGGAAGCACCGCTTTCGTTCACCATTACTACCTGCACCGAAGCAGGCAGTTTCAGGTTTTTCACAAAGGCTTCTGTTTCGCGACTTGCAGTGCCGTTACCGATAGCGATGGCCTCTACCTGATACTTATCTACTAGGCTTTTTATACTTTGCCTGGCTTCCTGCGCCTTGTGTTGCCCGGTGTGCGGGTACACGTTTTCATTGTGCAGCAGCTTGCCCTGTTTGTCGAGCACCACCAGTTTGCAGCCTGTCCGGAAGCCAGGATCCAAA
>Ga0210040_10002191_pt1 | contig 27888 bp, 35 predicted proteins | sample CryGeyCG12114_NA_FD_185462 | JGI IMG/M metagenome (GOLD analysis project Ga0210040, IMG submission 185462) | Groundwater microbial communities from aquifer - Crystal Geyser CG19_WC_8/21/14_NA (SPAdes) (version 2) | ecosystem: Environmental > Aquatic > Deep subsurface > Groundwater | place: USA... | reverse complement strand
ATAGCACGCTATGCTCTGCCCATGTTCTTGTTCTGTTTTGTGCCAATACAAACTCTAGGTGGTGCTTACACCGATCCTCTGCCATAGCAAAAAGCTCATCCAGTCTTTTCCGAAGATTGTCCTCCGCCGCCTTGATATAGGTCAATTCGAGTTCCTCTTCTTCTGTTCCTTCTATCTCCATGCTATTTTCCCTGATTGTTGAATTTTGCGGTTATCATGAATTCAGACCAAGTTTACGTCCAAGCGGAATTCATGATAACCGCTAGGAGAAGTGATGTAAATCAAGTCTTGCTGCAATGCTAAAAATTTGGTGTTTTTCGCTTTTTTTGCCAATTTTTGCCCATTATTTACGTATCCCGCGAAAATGTCACCAATGGAATCAAAGGGTTACGTATCCCGCGAAAATGTCACCAATGGAATCAAAGGGTTACGTATCCCGCGAAAATGTCACCAATGGAATCAAAGGGTTACGTATCCCGCGAAAATGTCACCAATGGAATCAAAGGGTTACGTATCCCGCGAAAATGTCACCAATGGAATCAAAGCTATTTTAGATAGTCCATGGAAGTGTGTCCGTCCTCTGGTGCCATGCAAAGAACATTATCTTGTTGCTCATCTACCGAAAACCAGTAATTAGCTAGATTGCCTTGAATTTTCATTAGTGAATTTTTGAAGTGGCGGAATTCCTGCTGTTTACCAGTCCTCATCCATAGTTCTTTTGTAGTGAAAATATATGGGGTTGTTGCATTGTCCTCGTAACTACAAAAGGTCACAAAGACGCTGTATATCGCGCGTTGAAATAGAGTTAGGTCAAAATATCTATGATCCAGCACTAAAACTCCTTCGCTGTTATTGAATTCAAGAGCGATCTGATGAAAACGCGGGTTCATTTCAATGATCACGTCAGTTATTACGCCGTTTCCGTTGCGTTGGGTTGAGTATGCGTTGATATAGCCAAAGGTGAGCACTTCTTCCTCGCCTTCTCCTTTCCCTTCCATGAAATCAGGGTGGATATTGGTAACGATTTTGCTGCCCACCAACCGCTCAAGTGATTCCACTATTTCATCTGCACGCCTTCCGTTTTTATCGCGTTTTGCAAATGCCATGAAATCGTTGATTTTGAACCGAACAAACGGGCTTTTACAGCCTTCCATTTTTAATCGTGCGGCATGATTAAGCCAGGTCGCACAATAGGTAATAATGTCGGAATCACAGTACGTTGGCAGCCCTAATGAACTTGGTCGCAATTCAAGATACCAGTCTTTGTATGCAATGCGCCGTACACCCATAGCATTGATCCTTGCGGAGTAAAGAGATACCTCAAGATTGGGAGCATGATAAAACTTGTCAAACTCCTCTCTCCAAGTGTCGGGGTTGTCTTTGTATATAGCCCCTATAAATTGGCGATGAAGCTGATCAAAAAGAATCGCGTAGTGTAGTTTGCTGTTCTCTATCGTTGCTAGTTGCTGATTTTCCATGGTGGACATCCTATTGGTTGTGTTGGGGCATCAATTCTGCACGTCTTTTTTTTCAATGTGGAAAACTACTGAGCAAAATCGTTAAGCAATTTGCTACATGAGGCATTTTTTTCTGTAACACTGCGCTTTGTATTGATGCAAAAAAAGCCTGATTGGTTGTTCTGCAAATGTTCTGTAAATGTTCTGTCTTTGAGTGATTTTTTTAGCAGGATTGAAACACGGTATTTATGTGGATATAGGTGGTTTGCAGATGCGCTACAAAACTCCTGTTTTTTGCTGAATCAATTGCGTGTTTGTTTTTCTTGTCATTGATTTTATTATGGTTTATTATCTGATTATGTTCTGTGGATGTTTTGTGATGAGGTGCTTATTCGCTGATTTCATTAAGTGTTCTGTAGCATGTTTGTGAGTTGCCTGTTTGATGTTCTGTGAGCGGTATGCGGGCGTTTTTGGTTTGTGATTTATTTTTGTTGTTCTGCGAGTGGTCTGTGGAACATTTGTATTTGTTAATCATTTTTAAGGAGAAAGTAATGCAAATAGTCGGTATGGATATTGGGTACTCAAATCTGAAGCTGGCTTACGGTGACAGCGATGGTTCGGCCAGTTTGGCTATCCGACCTGCGGGTGCTGCGCCAATAGAAAACATCGGACATCGAATCATGGGGAGCGATGACTCTTTGCGTGTCTTGGTTGATGGGCGCGAGTTTGTGTCCGCAGTCAGTCATGACCGTATTGAAAACTGGCCGCGTGAGCTGCATAAGGATTATGCGTCCACTGATTCTTATCGTGCTTTGTTCCACGCTGGGCTGCTGTTGTCTGAGCAAACCGAAATTGATCTGGTAGTGACTGGGTTACCAACTAATCAGTATTTTGATGAGGAACTTCGCAACAGATTAGCCAGGACATTAACTGGGGAGCATCAGATTACCGCCAAGAAAAATGTGCTTGTGAGGGATGTCAAAATTGTGCCTCAGCCCTTGGGTGGGTTTGTGGATTATCTGAATGGCTTGAGCGACCCAGACCAACTTGAAGATGCGAGTGTGCTCGTTGTTGACCCTGGCTTTTTCTCAGTGGATTGGGTTTTGTTGATGAATGGTGAATTCAAGCGCGCTTCATCTGGTACCAGCCTTGATGCGTCGTCGGTTATTCTCGATAAAGCCGCAGACATGATTGCTGTGGATTTTGGAGGCAACCCTGGACGCAGCAAACTGGAAAATGCAATTCGAGCAGGCCGCAGCACTGTCACTGTTTTTGGGGAGCGCGTAGAGGTAGCCAAATATCTTGATGCCGCATCTGCCGCTGTCGGACATATCGTTTGCGCACAGCTACAAGAGTCCCTGCGCAAAGAGGATGCCGCGATTGATGCAATCGTGCTAGTGGGTGGCGGTGCGCCCTTCTATCAAACCTCTATCAAAGAAGTGTTTGGCAAGACACCTGTTACTGTTGCGGCCAATTCCGTCTTTGCCAATGTGCGCGGCTTCTGGTTGGGCGGCGCAGCCAAATAATCAGGAGAATTGTCATGCGGATTAACGTAAATTTTTTTGAAGGGCATACTGAACTGGAAGAAGAGCTGGCCAAATACCCGACGCGCGCAAGGGCTGGGCGGCTAAGAATGTTGGCTTCGCTGGGTCTGGCAACTTTGAGGGGCAACAAAACAAAGTCAGCCCGTAAAGTGACGCAGCCAAAAGCCAACGTTCAGACTGTTGCGCATACGCCAGCTCCAACCTATTTGCCTGCTGCACCAGAAAATCCGAACCATGAAACATCGGCTTCCGAATCAACTACCGATTCTTCAGTAAGAGCATCAGGGGCGGTGAAAGCATCAGGGGCGGTGAAAAATTATTTTGGACAAGTGTAATGCGGCTAACTACATGGACAGGCAAACGGATTGATTACAACGCGCCATCGCCAGATCAGATAGACATTAAGGATATTGCTATCGCTTTGTCTCGTGAGTGTCGGTATGCGGGGCATGTGCGTGAATTCTACTCGGTAGCGCAACACTCGGCTCTGTGCAGTGCGATTGTGGATGATGAGTTGGCATTGGAGGCGTTGTTGCACGATGCCTCCGAAGCCTATCTGAAAGATATACCCTCCCCACTCAAGGCGTTGCTACCCGACTATAAGGCGATTGAAGCAAGGTTCGATAAGGTTATTCGGCGGTATTTTGGGTTACCTGAATTAGGTAGCGAGCAAGTTAAGGCAGCCGATATTGTCGTATTGGCAACGGAAATCCGCGACTTAATCGAGCCAGGAATGATCCGACCGCCATTTGGGGTTGAGCCCCTGAAGCTGAGAATCGTTCCAGAGCATCCAGAGAACGCCCGTGATGCCTTTTTAAGGCGATTCAACTATTTGACGAAAGGCAGATGATTGATGGAAATGCTTGAGTGGATTGGCTGTGTCACGGGGCTGCTAGGGGCTGCGCTACTATCCGCGAACAATCGCTATTCAGGCTGGGGGTTCGCGCTGTTTCTTATATCCAACATCGCATGGATAGGATTCGGTTGGTTTACCCACGCAATAGGCATGGTGGTGATGCAGCTTGGGTTTACGCTCACGAGTCTGTGGGGGGTTTGGAATTGGTTGATTGCCAAATCTGGCAAAAACCTTTGATGTTCTGTGAGCGGTGTGCAGGTGTTTTGGGTTTGTGATTTATTTTTGTTGTTCTGCGAGTGGTCTGTGGAACATTTGTATGGCATTCAATACAAGGAGACTGACAAATGGAACAAGATACAAAAAATAATGTTTCAGCAACAAACGAACTTGTCCCTGTTTCTGAGGGGAAAGTCGGTGGGGTGACGTGCAATGTGTGTGATGCGCGCGCCTTGCATACCTTTTTGGGAGCTAGAAAAGACTTCACAAACTGGATCAAGGATCGCATCGCCAGGTATCAATTTCTTGAGAATCAAGACTTTACGATTTATTCGCCAAATTTGGCGAGCAAACCTTCTGATTGCTCGCCAAATTTGGCGAGCAAACGCGGAGGCCACAACCGCACCAACTACCTTTTGACCCTCGATATGGCAAAAGAGCTGGCGATGGTAGAGAACAACGAGAAGGGGCGGCAGGCGCGGCGCTACTTCATCGAGTGCGAGAAAAAAGCGCGTGGTGCAACTTCTGGGATTCAACAACCTCAACTTGGTAACGCCGCCCTACCCTACGATGTAGAGAAGGCCTGTGACTTCGCGGCTATTCGCCTTTCTAACGAATTGCATCATCAGGCCATGGCTCTCATGGGGGGTACATTGCATGATGGTGATGAAGAGTTGGTGTTTCATTGCACGTTCCTCCTAAAACGCCGTGTGCAAGATAGGCTGGTCTCATTTGCCAAGGATCGGCTGAGCAAGAATGTGTCACCTGAAGAAGTAGTGGAAGCGGTGATGTCGTGGAGACCACTTGGTCTATCTGGGTTAGCTCATTGAGGTTGTCCACAAAAATTGTGGCTAATTCTGTGGACAAACTGGTTTTTGCTAGATGGATCAAAGAGAAAGGTGGCTGACGCTTTTTTTGGCAAGAGCGAACTGTGAGGTACGGTTGAATTGGCTGGATTTGGTGGAGAAAATGAGACTAGACTTTAGATCATCACGACGCGGTTATGTGCTGGAATTGAGCCGGGATTTGCTAGGCGACTACGTTCTCAGACGACATTGGTTTGGGCTGAACAACAGACGAGGCGGAATGAAACAGCAGGTCTTTGTTGAAGAAGAGGATGCTATGCGTGAGGTTGCAAAAATTGAGCGCAATCGAGCGAAGCATGGGTATCAACCAATCTCAACGCCCCCCCCTCGCGGTTAGCCTAAATATCACCAGCCAATAGCGGCATAAAAACCCGCTTCAAGAAAATAAGAGACGTAAAATGCCATGTGACCATGAAAATGAAGCAATTGAACAACTTGAGCAGCGTATCGCCTTTTTGTACAAAGAATTGATTAAAGCTGAAATCAGCGTTTTCATGAAGAGGATCGAGGCTAAACGTGAGGCGAGTTTTGAGGCGGCTGATTTAGTTTATGCACGCTCACAAAAGAAAATGTCATAGGTACGGCGCTTAATTAGCGTGATATGAGATGTTCTGTCATCTGTTATGAATAACGGTTGTTGTTATTCATAACAGATGATATTATGTTACCGTAAACATTGATAACGAAGTACAACAATCAAAGGAGCGTTGTTATGGCACGAACCACAAGCCTAACTTATGAGCAGATCGCAGGTGCGGCTGACGCTATCACGGTGCGCGGCGAGAGAGTGACGACCCGTAGCGTTCGGGACGAATTGGGGTCTGGCAGCATGGCGACAGTATTGCGGTTTTTGCAGGACTGGCGCAATCGGTCGAATCGGCAAGGACAGGCTGTTGATGAAATGCTTGATCTAGCCGTGATCAAGGCGATTAACACGCATATTGGCTTGCGCGTCCGGGATGCAACCGCTTCCGCTTCTGAACGAAACGCCGAACTCCTGACCGAGATTGACGGTTTACTTGTTGAAAACGAGAAGCAGGCCAGCACAATCGAGGAGCAAGCGGGCAATATTGAATCCTGGAAAACAAGCCATGCCGCTGTTTCTGCACGGGTTGGCGAACTGGAAAACACCGTGGCGCGGCTAACTGAGGAGCTGCTGGGCGAACGACAAACTGGCGAGCAGGCGCGTATTGCTTTGGCAAAAGCGGAATTGCGTCTGGAGGCTGTGCCACGATTCGAGACGGAAGTTGCTCAGTTGCGCGCTGAATTGTTACAGTCACAAAAAGAGGCGGCTACATATCACGAGGCTGCGGCAGTGGCACAGGCACGACTTGAGACATCCGTTGTGAAAAAATAGGAGAAGCAAATGGACAAATTATCTGTTTTAACTACAACCAATTCTGATGGCACGTTCAATACGCGCTGGCAGTGGTGGCAGAATATCAATTTGACACATGAGAAGCCTTGGTTGCCAAAGGCGGGGGGGGTGATTGCGCTTTCACTTGCCCCGAAATGGACTGAGGATCGTGCAATACTGGCCGAGGTTTGCGCAATCCATCATTTACTGTGTATAGAGCAAATTCATGGCGCACACCGACTAGGTGTCAACATGGAGATCGAGGTTTCGTTTGGCGCGATACGCAAGGCTTTACTCAAAGGCTCGCTCAAGAAAACAAGCAAAGGCGAAACCGATAAACAGCATGTGGCGTTGTTTACAAAATTTCTGGCGACCAAGTACTTTGAGGCGAATATCAGTGTGCTGCGCCAGGACAAATGGATGGACATCGAGGCACAGAAAACAAAAAACTTTTCAGTTTTGGTCAACAGCGTACCTTTGGTATCTATTGAGACTATCGCTGGCAGTGTTAGCATCAGCCGCCACGCCTTAAATCGCATAGTTGAAAGACGTATAGCCAAAGACCTTATTCAAGATGCGGACGATCTGACCAGCGTGCCTGACGAAAAGTGGACACGAGCATGGAAATTTCTTGAGTTGGTATTACCGGCATCCACGCAGGTAAAAATTCCAACCAAAGAGCTTCACAGAATTTCAAGGAGGTACGGGCAAGGCACAACAGTTTTATGGCATCAGTCGTCCCAGTGCGTATTCATCCTGAAGTGGGAGCCTCACGGCTTGGAAATGGTCACAATGACTAACGATAACGAGTACAACAAAATTACTGCTGGACATAAAGCCCCTCGACAATACGGTCAGCAGCTTGTGTACGACAGGGCATAATTCAAGGAGAATATTTTGAAAAATCTATCAATCATCGCAATTGGACTGTTTACGGTAGCTGTAAGCGGTTGCACGTCGGTCAAAGATGAAAATGGGAAAACAGTCGGAACTTGCTTTGGTGCGCCCTGCTTGCTTCGGGCGGCTTTTGATGCGAATACGGTTGATACCAAGACGGGTTTAATGCGAGGCCAAATTCCTCTTTTCAGTGTAGGAGGAACAGCACCGACCAGCGCACCGGCTGACGCTGCCACGATGGAGAAGGCGACAGATGTACCTGTTGCGGCCACAACTGCCAACCCTGATACCTCTGCTTCTAAATAGCTGGAATGACGCAGTTGGCTGGGCGACTACGTTCTCAGACGACATTGGTTTGGGCTGACCAACAGACGAGGCGGAATGAAACAGCAGGTCTTTGTTGAATAATGAGGTTGCTAAAATTGAGCGCAATCGAGGTGTGTTGTAGATGTTCCCTACAAGTCTCCGAAGTGTTCTGCATAACGCCCTTGCGGCTCGTTCGCTTACTTGTATTTCGCAACACGTCACTAATGTTTCGTGGATGTTTTGCGGGTGTTCTGGTATATTCAACAACGTGAATCGTATATGTATGTATTATATGCGTTTATTTGAAAGTAAATGTTCTATGGTTGTTGTGTATTATCTGTTGATTGTTATGCTTCGCAGATGTTTTACTGGACGTTTTACAACCGCAGAACAAATGTTTTGTAGATGTTTTGTTGGCTTGTTTGTTTTATGCGAAGATGTATAATGTTCTATAGATGTTCTATAGATGTTCTGTGAGGTGTTCTATAGGTGTTCTATAGGTGTTCTATAGGTGTTTTATAGATGCTTTTGCTAAATGCTCTGTAGATGTTCTGGTTATGGAGGTGTGAAATGGGAATTGCTATTTTAATTGTGTTTTCTATTGGGATTTACTTCACTGGCAAGATGTTGGTGTTGTGGGTAATTCGATTGTTGAGAAAGCCCGCTGAAAGCGCGCAGACATATATTCAGCCCAAGATGCCTGAATCGGCTGCGCCTGCGCCTGCAACTCAGACGCGTAGACGCGATGTTTACATTGATGGCAATCTGGTTGATTGGGATATTCTGCCTAAATACACGGGGCGGACGGGGTGGTTCGGGCTTCCCAAGTATGAGGATGTGATTTATGGATACCATCGTGTCTTTGAAAGCGAAAAGTACATGGACACTGCGTTCAAACAGTATGTCTATGATGTGATGTCGGCGATCAAACAACTTAATAATGATTGTCATAGCACCAACAGAACAACGCGCCAAGAGGCAAAAATGATTTGGTTTGTGCTTGTTTTTGCGCTGCCGTTTTTAGGGTGGATAGTTTTTAATGGGAGCGTAATCGGAATAATCCTGGGGGCAATGATTAGTCCGATCGGGGTATTTTTTATTCTTAACCCTTACGGACAGCGCGCTGGCCGCAATATGGCATACAGCTTTAGAAGCCTTACCCGTGATGATTGGGATCGGGTGGATATAAATGTGATGGAATCAATCGCGAGGGAGGAGGAAATGGCGCGTGCTTTCCGTCGAAGTGGAATTTCTGGACGCTGGTATTCGTAAACGGCGAAAGTATCAAAACTGAGACCAGCCCTTGGGGGCTGGTTTTTTTATGGGGTCGCTGTTGATCGATGAGCGGGCATGACGAGTTTCATTGTCGGGGGCGGCCAGCGACAACTTGTATGATCTTCCTGCTTAACGCTTAATAACCCCCTCTACTACTTGCCTGGCCTGATTTACACCATCTTTAGTAATGTCCTCTGCATCCGAGTTAATCTGTTTTGCCTTGTCTAGCGCGGCAGGTATCGCCCCAGCAATAGGTTCGGTTATGTGCTGGCGCAACAAACCGTCCTCGCTCGTTACCGAATGTGCAACCCCAACCCCTGCGGCTGTGCCCGCAATAGCCCCCAGTTTTGGCACAGTTTTTTCGACGAGAACTTGGGCTTTTGCGCCCGCATTTGATGCGGTGTTAAAGGTTGTGGTTTGTTTGGCTGCGGCCGCCGCAGCCAACTCTTGTTCTGTTTTAACGGCAGCCTGACCGAAGGTGTTCTGGGCGGCAGCCTTAGCTTCGAGCGCGGTGAGTCTCTGTCCTGCAACTTCGGCTGTGCGCAGGGCGGTTTGTTCGGCGGCATTACCAGCGGCCTCCCCTAGCCCTAGCTCTATTTCCGCCGCCTTGCCTATCCCCCTGCCCGCAACTCCACCCACAAACATCGAACCCACCTCGACGACTGCGCCAAGGGCGTGTTCTCCAACCGTTCCGCCTCGATTATCCGCATTGGTTGCTGCGGAGCTTGCATCTGGCAGTATTCCTGCATCATTTGCAAGGCTTGTTACGTTCGGCAAAACGCTGTCCGCTGTATTAGCAACAACATTCAACACGTTGCTGGTCTTGTTTGGATCTGTAAATTCCTTCGCTTTCGTCACAATGGGATCACCTTCTTTGTTGATATTCCCTAGTCCCTTGTTAATTTGCCCGTCCGCTTGCTTTTGGGAGGCAGCAACTTGAGGGGCAACAGTGTTTGCAGGTTTATTATCGGGGTTAACGCCATATTGATTCTGTTGGGTTTTCACCTTATTCCTGTTTGCTGCTGCTTGTTTCCGAACGGAATCGGCATCTGGTATTGATGCCATATTTTCACTGTTGACGCTGGCCACGTCATTGACTGGCGTTGGAATACCCTCGCGCTCTACTGCGGCTCGAAGATCTGATTCAATAAAGTCTCTTCTGAGATTATCAAATCTGGTTTCTAAATTTGTGTCGTAACTAACTGACATTTGCGCAATTTTTTCTGGGGTGTATTTTTCATTTGTATCTGCATCTATCCTATCGGTTGCAAAATCCATAAATTTTTGTGTGGCATTGCGATCATAGGATGCACCAGCTTGTTGTGTGGATTTAGCCTCCTTGCTGTAAGCCAAAGATTTTTCATGGCTGGCTTGTGATGACCTAACATGGGAGGCACTTTCGTCAAGGCTTTCTCTAAGCCCCTTAGCCGCCCTGTCTGCGCCGGAATCTCCTTGGGCGAAGGAGTTGGAGTGCATGGCTGTATTGGTTTTGTTTACCGCTTCCGCGTACTTTTTGTTGTCCGTGAGTTTTGTCAGCATTCCATTCATTTGCTTGGCAGCACTGATTTGTGCTGCTGACATCCCTGCGCCAACTTCCACAAAAGGTGTTCCACCTATGCGCGCATGAGCTTCAACTTCTGCTTTTTGCGTTTGGTTTAAGTCAAACCCTTCACTGGCCTCTTCTACAAAGTTTTTTTCTGTCGCGTATGATTGAAGAGCCTGCGTAGCTGATGATGTTTGGTCTATTGTTTGAGCGTTAAGCTCTTTGCTGCGTCCACGCTCAAACGATGAAAATTGGCTATTTGCTGCCGTTATGCTGTTGGCTGCCTGCTTATTTTCCTGGCGTGATGTGCGCTCGGCATCTACACTTTTCAGCTCGGCAGCGGCAGTTCTTGAGCCTGATAGCTTAAAGTTTGTTCCGAGGTTACTGATTGACCCCGAAGTATCGGCTATGGTTGTTGAACTACCATTGGCATTTGTCCCATGAAAGTATTTCGTGCCATCACTACCTGCATGGCTGTAACCACCTTGGGTGATCGTGGGTCTTGTATTAACCTGCCCCATGCTCAAATTGTCAGCCGACTGGCTATTCAAGGATGCGTTGCCCATCTGGAGGTTACCAGACGCTGCGGCTGATGCAAATTTTTCCGATTCACGCGCCGATGATGTTGCTGGGGACATCGCGGATACCGCTGCGGCAGCCCCGCCACTCACAATTGCCCATGCAATACCGGGAATGGCAGTGGCAGACAGCATCCCTGCTATCGCTTCGTCGCTAATGTAGGCGTTGTTAACTCGGCTGTACTCTGACATAGACAAGCCTAAATGAGCGGTCGTCTGGGCTAATTCTTGCGCGTGTACTGTCATGATCATGTGCATAATCGCGTAAAGCGGCGGCCATAGCTGCACCCACATTAAAATCAATATCCACCCTTTGAATGCAGCACCTCCTTTATGTCCAAGCATAAGAACGATCAGCAAAATGATCGGGAAAACCGCATAGGCCACTATCTCGACAAAGGATTTGATTTTCGGCATAGTGCTTTCTGCCATTTTTGCCATCATCTTGTAACTTTCAGATGTTGAGCGTATGGCCTGCGCTTGCGCCAAATTGGATGCCGCACCAGCCGCATCTCCTATTTGCGCTGGCAGCAGGTACTGGGCATCAATCATGAAGTTGCTCATGGCTGTTTGCCTGACCGCCTGTGTCGCTGCGGTTGATATTCCCAGAATATAATTTGTTGAGGTCTGAATAACCCCTTGGACTTGCGCGTTTGCCGCTGCGGTTGGTAAGCCAGGGTACAGGCTATGCCCTAATGAATTCATCTGCTTTAGAACGTCTGCTGAGATTTGCCCTGTCAGTTGATAATATGCGTTGTCGCAATTGTAGGTATTGCCAACCACAGGTGAGCCTGGCATTGCGCGAATTGTGACTAGGCGACCTGGGTTGGTTTTTCCGTTTAGATATGTCCAAATATCGTTGGATTTAGACATATCTGCGGCTGAGACATTCCCTGTTGCAAACTCTGGCAAAACGCACTCTCGGTAGAACTCCAGCAGATTGCTGCTTAGGATTGGATTCTGGAATTTTTGATGTAACATTTCTTGCTGAACGCGATGTCCCCACAGCGTGCCGTTGGTGCGAAACTGCATATCGGCTGGAAGCGAAAAAACCGTCTCAAAAGTTGTTGTTAGCCAATTCCCTGTATGACTTATAGAATGCGCGAATGCTGCTAAACCTAACGGCACATTTGCAACGGTGACGGGCGGCTGCGTGCCTGTCTGGTCGGTGATAACAACAGTGACCTTGGGAACGAGTAGGATTGCGTTGAAAACCGCGAGCATAATGATCCAGCGACCAAAATCAGGAAGCTGAGACATGCCAGCCAGCACCGCCATTGCCAGCGAAATCATTCCGACCAACGCTAAAGTTCGCATCAGCCCCAGATAATCGCTACTACCAACAACTGAGGCTACCGCGTTGAATACTAGATGTAGTTCGTGGACATTCCAGTATGAGAAAACTTCAAATGTTGGCATAATTCTTTATTTACCAAAGACAATCATAGAGTTTGCGGCTTGGAGCGGGATGCTGTTTACCATGGTCTGATGAAGCAATTGAAGCTCCCTCTCCATTTCAATAGAAGCAATTTTTTTGTTGTACGCGGCAATGCGAGCCGTATTGGCTTCGGCCATCACTTGATCAAGATGGGCAATTATGTCCTTGAGCGAGGTGGCTGCGATGGGTGATTTCCACGAATTTTCAGCCGAACTTAGGGATAATTTGGCCTGATTTTGTAAATCCCTGAAGTATTCGTAGGCTATCTCGGCTGCAATGAGTGGCTCGTAATCATCAATCATGTTTGGGTTGGTTGCTGCTGAAACAGATATGATTTTCCAGACTGGAACGGTGATCGTTGCGTCCACCAGCTTAAAATCGTTGATCGCTTGCACTCCTCTCGTCTGCAAATTTGTTTTTAGTCTGGTTATTGCGGCATGAACGCTTTTAAGGAAAGTCGGAGGCGCTGGGTTAAGCGTTACAAGGGTAGGATTCAAGCATTCCGGGTCTGCCCCGCAAGAATATACTTTGAAATTTACGACATCCGCGCTGCTTTGGCCTACGAATGATTTAACATCTATTGGCAACGGTGATATATAGGTGGGCTGCTCGTTATCGCCAACAATGATAGTGCCAGAAATAGACATCAATATCTCTTTGTCTGGTTTGCTCAGCCAGATGGATTTGCCCAAGGCTGTCCAGACTATATTTCCTGGCTTAACATTTTCTTTACTGCTGGGGTCCATAGCTACCGCTGCCTTTTTTGCTCGAATCCTGTCTGGCAAAGATGTTAGAGTGGTTTTCATTGACTCCATAGCATCTGTAAAGATATTGCTATAGCTTCCCGCAACATGCGCCGCAGCTCGTCCGACATTTTCTGAAAGTGCCGCCTTATCATCTACAACAGAGGTAACTCCCTCCGCCATCTGGCAGGCGTTGATTTGCATCCCGTTGACCTTGTTGGCGACAGACTGCAAATACTCGAACAAACTTGCCATTTCAGGCATAGACGACTTAACAGCCAGCAGGAATGCGTAGCTGATTGATGTACCGATGTTCTGGAACAGAGCGGTGAGCGTGCTTTTGTTGATGAATGAAAATGCGCCAGCCGTAAAATCAATCCCGCCGCAGCCGATGTTAAGCGAAGGTGGGGTCATAGAGGCGAGTTGATAGGTTTTTACTGGCACGCGCGCATAAAAACCGCCTGCCGAGTAGCCGTTCATTGTCTGCCCCTTGTAGGACGATGGCGGTGTAGTATTGGAAAACCCACCCATACTGTTAAACATTTGCTGCATACCCGTCCCGACATTAGCGTTTGCCGACACGGATACCATACAAGTCGCGGCAAGCGCGGAAATAAGTATTTTTTTGTAGCGCATGTTGAAATCCTTTTATAGATCGCCTGGGGTGGTTTGGGTTAGCACATAAATCCGCTCAACGAAGTCCTGCAACGACAATACGCCTGAACCAAGAATGACCATTTTGTGTGTTTTGATATTACCCAGCACAAACAACGGCACTACATCCACACCAAGTTTTGCGGCGATGCCGTTGTCTCTGACTGCGGGGGGCAGTCCTTCAATCTTAGAGCCGTCCATGCTGATAGGCATGATGGTCATATCATATTCGCGGGTTAGCCATTGCAATGTCGGGATCATGTGCTTGCAATAGGGGCAGTCACCCCGAAAGAAGAAAAACACCCCCCATTCCTTTGCTAGATCGGTCATTGTTTTAGTTTCTTTTTCGGAGCGGTCTTTTTTGGCAACTCGGATTGCCGAATTATTCATTGGGTTTTTCAGCTCGAAGTTCAGTTCGGCGTTTTGCCACAACACACGCCGCCAAACATCCGCATAATAGGCTGCGCGCTCAATCTCTACTTTCTGGGCGGCCATGTATGCCTTGATATTATCTGGTGTGGGATGCACGACCGAGAGGGCTCTTTTGGCATCCAGGTCTTTGCGGATTTTTTCTAATTCCTTGACGGCGCGCTCTTCTTTGGTAAGCTCAGAATCATCAGGCGTATCGGTGGATTCCTTGGCTTCTTTGGGCTTCTTGACGGGCTTAACTTCTTCTTCGCAATACCAATTGAATTTCTCTTGCCCGTGGCACGCCCAGGCTGACGAATAATCTGTTCCAGGTGCGTAATCGCGGCCTTCCATCGCGGCAAATACTGATCCCTGTGCAAAGACCATAAGCAATATAAAAAACACGCGCGAGAAAGATGGCATGGTTACTTGTAACTCGTGATGATCTCGACAACCCTTTGGGTGTAGTCGCGGGTGGCGTTTTGCGAGTCTTTTACAATGGCCGCTGAATTGATGAGCGTACAGTTGCATTCGGTAGCAACTTGAGTAAGCGCGGTATCGAGTTGTTTGCCGAATTTTGAGGCGGAAGCAATCAACTCGGCTTGTGCTTTTTCGTCCATGTCGGGCTTTAATTTTGCCGACAAGCTTTTTTGTTGATTGGTGACAATGCCAATGATGTCCACCTTATTCAAGGTGGGTGCAGGTCTATAATACTGCCACCCTGCCATAATTGTGATCGCGGCAGCGGTAGATACCAGCCCCGTTAAAAGTTGTGCGCGTATTGTCATTGGCTGTTTACCTCAGATTTATGTGAAAAGCCCGTCGTTCAGGGCGGGGATGATGTCAACTGTAGAGGCGAATTTGTACGCCTTCGTGTGTGTCGAAGAAAACAACGTCTTCACAAAAGCAAAAAGAGGCAACAAACACTAAATATCCTGCCTCCTTGAGTGCTTTAGCTATCTCTTTGGATCTTTTCCCTTCGGTTTTATAACGTTCAACCAGACGACGCACGACTGTACTTTTCATATTGTTTGCCATTTTTTATGCTCCTTTGAGGTTATAGGTTACGTTCCGATGGTGTGCTTGATTGATGCCCCAAATCATCTTCTTTGGGTTGCGGTGTTGGTTGGCGTGATGCTGTAGGTCGTATCTCACGTATAAAATACCTGTCCATTTCACGCTGACTGACGCTATCCTCTAAACGACGCATGGCGTGCTGCCCAGAAATAACTGCTGTGTATTGATTAAGCGTCACCCCCATGAGAGTCCACCCCTGAAAAACTCGCGTCACCAACGACACCACTCTGCCAGTTTTGTCTTGCTCAACCAACACTCGATCATGCCCACAGAATGCTGCGCGTTGTGGGCCATTTACCAATCCCAGGATGCCAAAATGGTCACACAGAATTTCCCCTAACCCAGGCCGATAAATAGCCACTGAATTACCGCGCCCTAATGCTATGGCAATATACTTTTTGGCAATCTCATCATCATCGGCGTTAGACATATATCGGTCGAACCATCCCTCCGCTGCATTCATATTCATTATCTCGCCTGCCCTTTTTTTGAATGCAATTTCCGCAGCGTCAATGCCGCTTAGCGCAAACCCGCCATTTTTAATATCTTCGGCAATGGTTTCGATTTTCCCATCTTGCGATAGGCTATAAAAACCACTCACGAGCTGTTTGTCCTCGATTGCCTGGTACATTTTTAACTTGTGCTCAGGCGAGTTAAAACCAGTAATATTGCCAACCAGCTCATCCATAAAGCCAGCCTGACTTGATGTGCTAAACATCATCAAGACAAGAGGTAATAAACAGATTGATGTAGCTTTCCTTAAATAATTAAACATGCGATTCTCCATTTCTTTAATCAAATAGTGGCATTTCTTCTGTCCACACGTTTGCGCCTGTCGTTCTTAATTCTTTCGTTGAGCAGAACCTCGATAGCCTGCTCGGTTGTCATGCTGTTTTGCTCGCGCATATTCTTGATTTTCTCAAAATCTTCGGGGCGCGTAGAGAACAGCATCATCGAGAACGGATCAAGCAGTAAGCGACCAATCCCGGATCCCATCGGGCTATGCACAAAAATTTCCGAATAGTTGCCGTGGTCGGTCGTAATAGATGATAGCTGGCGTTTCATCCACTCATCTATGGTGAGCTTGCCTTCTTTGCCTAGACGGTCAATGTTTTCCGGCTTCTGCCGCAGCAAGAACAGCCAGTCCGCATTGTTGATGGTTGCTTTGGTTGCTTCCGTCTTGTAGTAGTCGTCCACGCTTTGGGTGATCGTACCGAATGCGCCGCCGTACTTTCTTGCCCTGCGATAACCGGCTTCGATGAAGTGTCCGCTGCTGCCGCTCCCCATCAAGTCCCACGCCTCATCAATAATCACGATCTTGCGCCGGGAGCGATCCAGATACATTTCCTGGGTAATGCGATACATGATGATCTGCATCACAACGGCTTGCAGATCAGGCTTGCTTTTTAGCTCTTCCAGCTCCAGAACGATGAAATCCTTGTTGAATTCGATATTTGCTTGTCCTTCAAAGTAGCTGGCATACACGCCATATTTTGTGTACGGCTCAAGCGCTACAGACATGTGAGTTAGCTCGATCTCGCTTGCTCCGTCCTCGTATATTTTGCCTATGCGTAACAGGTTATAAATATCGGTTACGGTAGCCTCGCTGCCTTTTGCGTCCCATACTTGCTTAATGGCGGAAGACAGTGATGTATAGCAAAAATTGTTTAGTGGCTCTCTTGGACTTGCCATTTCCGCCAACAATGGCAACAACATTTCCATGTCGTTGTTGATGTCTTGCACCATAGAGAACGGATTGAGACATAGATTGTTGTCTCGCTCGTCGGCAAATTCAATAAATTCGCCATCCATCAATTCGCATAAATTCTTGTAGCTGCGGCCTACGTCAATAATCCAGACTTTCGCGCCAGCGGCACGATAGCGATAGGCCATTTCGTTGACAAACACCGATTTACCCGAACCAGATAACGCGGCCACCGCAAAATTATAGTTACCACCCTTGTTGTCGAACAAGTCAAAGCCCAATGGCTGACCGCGCCGTCCAAAAAGCGTGATCATCGGGGTTTCTGTACCTTTCCATTCGGCAAGCAGCGGCGATGTCATCACTGCGTTATCGAGGGTCTTTGTGTAAGAGCGTCCAAATGATCCGAGGTCTTTCTGCATGGGCTTGGTAAGCGTCATGGGCAAGGATGAAGCCAGTGCCTGATGTTGCAAATAATAGTCGCGGGTAATGTCGTAACCTCGTGACCGCCACACGGCTCGGATGGCGTGTTCTGATTTGGATGCGTCCTGGATTGATGATAATAGGCAGATTTGATGATACATGAGCACGGTACTCTTGCCGTCATCAAAACTTTTTACAACTATATCCCAGTCCCGCTTGCGATCTTGTAGGTCTGGCTGAAATTTTGCCATGTACGAGGCCGCGTTCTGTGTGGCGCGAGCGGATTTAAGTTGCGCGTAGGTGCGAGCCGATTCGTGGTCTTGAATTATCGCGCCCATTGTCACAAGAAATGGGCATGGAATAGATAGAGCGGTTTGGTAAGGATCGCCAATAATGTTCTCCATTTGCGCGAGGCGACCAAATTTCGGATAATTTCTTACCGAAAAAAATTGCATAACCGTTTCGCCGCCGCCGCTCTTGCTTTGGCGTATCCCTTCGTCGCTTACACAGGATGCTATCTCTCGGTCAGACAACTGTTCCCGTAAAATCTGATCTGGGTTGTATTCTTTAGGCGCTAAGTTAGCGCTGCCTTTATTGAATATCCGCTCGTGGTCATAAAAGTCACCCACAAAATTCAACAAATGGTCTGGATTCCAATCGAAGCCGTCCAGGTACGTTGAGCGGAGCGTTGCGTGCACACTTTCGCGCGTCCTAATAGCCTCTTCCACATCAGTAGGGTTGAATGGCGATAGGGGTAACGCCAAGGAGATAACGCATCTAAAATCTCTGAGCAGATAACTCGCATTATTGAGCAGGGATTCGGTCGCGCCTCCTTTGTAATATTTGCTGCGGCGTTGTGCAATTCCTAGTAGCTCCATTTCTTTTACCAAGGCAAGCTGGGCATCTAGTACCGGGCTAATGTCTGGACTGGCATATAGGCTGATTTGCACGCCTGTATGTACAGGGCAATAGGCAAATAAGCTGGTAAGTATTTTTTCCATCTCATCGGTTGCGCCAGTTTGGGGGGCGATCTCAATCGCAAAACCTATTGAAAATGTCTCGGTTTTGCCAAACCCTCCTTGATCCAATATGAACATTCGCTCATCTGACATCCATCCAACATAGGGTAGCAATGCGGCCAACTTTGGCAATTCGGTAAATTGATCAATTAGATGACGCGGCATAGCGTCCGCTCTGTCGTACCGTTCGTGGAAAAATATTTTCTTTAGTGCTGTTCCAAATGACATACCTAGCTGCCTTTTTTTCTTGATAGGAGACTGGTTATAGATGCTAATAGGCTTTTTGTAGTCCGTTCGATTTTGTCTGCTCGTTCTATTGCTTCCACTACTGAAAGTTCCTCAAGAATCCCATTTTTCAAATCGTTAATACAAATTGAAACGGCATAACGCTCTCTCATCCAGCCAGCCGTGTCCTCTCGTGAAATGGTTTTGCGCTTTGATTCGATTATCCAAGGTAGATTTTTTATTGCCGCAGCTATTCTCAACCGATTGAAGGCGTTGAATGCTTGCTGATCAGTTCGATAGGATTCCACATTAACACCGTGCAGCATGGTCTTACTTAACCCTTGAAACATGAATCTGGCAATACAGGTGCGATGGTTTCCATCACCGTTTATGTGCCACCCCGAGTTATCTATCTCGATGTAGTACATTGTTGGCAGCTTGACGGCTTCGTCCAGGTAATAGATTGGATTGGATTGTTGGAGCTGCAAATTCTGCCTCATGCGCTTGCCCTTCTCCAGAAATTCCAACCAGCACATCCCTTGATAGTCTGGATGCGCCGTGCCAACCACTTCAAACACATTGATGGAATGCTGGGAAGACCAGTATTTCTCGTTCACAAATGGTTGTTTGGCACGAAAATCGTTCTCATCCCATGCTTTCAAGGTATGGCTCGCCCAATGCGGGGTATCGGCACATATGGACGCAATTAAATCGGTCTTCGGGCTGTTGGGCAACATGCTATTTTTGCCCTTGCGTAACGGCTGCCTGCTGATCTGTTTGCGGCAGCTCATATTGTGCTTGCCCGGCCTTTGGGTTTGGTTCTGGCTGCTGCTGAGCAGCGGGTGCTAACACGCGATATTGGTTGGCGATTTTTTTCTTACTGTGCGCTATCTGCCAGTGGCCTGGATCGGCAACGGCATAAAGAAATGCTTGGTCATGCAATACCTTGTTGCGATCTTCCCAGGGCGCAACCCATACCCGTAGTACAGATGGTGTGCTCAACAAGGGTGTGCCATTGCCAGGTGCTGCACCCACGATGCCCTGCTGCGCCGCTTTAGCGTACACGCCTGTTGATTTGTTAGTGACCGAACCGGGTAGGTTATCCGCGACCGCATTGGCGTATACACCAGATAAAGACGAGCAACTAATACCTGCGGGTGCTTTACAGGCAAATGATTTTTTAGCATCCAGACCCGAATCCAAGCCCAGCAAAGAGCATCCACTCGCACTTATACAGAGGGCTACTAATGCCAACATGGTTTTAGTGTTCATCTTTGCCCCCATTATCATCAAGCCATTTCTCAAGCTGTTCTAATGGTGCTGCGCCTGGCATTACTCGACCATTGGCGGCAATCAGTGTGGGTGTGCCGTTGATGCCTAGTTTTTGTCCAAGCTGTACATTGCGTTCGATCGGGCTGTCGCAGTGTTTGTCTGTCACGGGGGATTTGTCGTGCAGCATGTAGTCACGCCACGCGGCTGACTTGTCGGTTGAACACCATATCCCCTTTGCTTTTTTGGATGCCTCTGGATGCAGCCCGTCCAAGGGCATCAGGAAGGTATAGATCGTCACATTGTTCAGTTTGGGTAGCTCTTGCTCCAGCTTCTTGCAATACGGGCAGTCTGGGTCTGAAAATACGGCCATGACACGCTTGCCATTCCCATTAACCGTTTTAATCGCATCTTTGAGCGGCAGGTCACTAAAACTAATGACATTCAACGTATCTAGCCGTTGCTGTGTGATGTCTTGTTGGTGCTGCATATCAAATATGTGCCCAAAGATAAAAAACTTGCCATCTTGGTTTGTGTAACCTATATTTTTACCCATATCCACTTCGTACAATCCATTAAGGGGAGATTTATGGACTCCTGTAAAAGTAGTGGATGGATATAGGTTTTGCAGTGTCTTGGTCAGCTTTTCTTCTTCGGTGGCAGCCATAGACTGCCCTGCAAGGATTAACGCACTTATTCCATAGAGTATTTTTTTGCGCATAATGTCTTTTTCCTTTTGAATTTAATTGTCGTTCAACGGTTTGCCTGCGAAAGCGCGGCCACGTCTCCAATACTCGGTGACCGTTCCGTCAATACTGTTACTGTCGGTTTCTAGTGAGAAACCTTTGGTGAAGACCACCTCAACCGTTCGCCCTGCGTCAATTTCGATGACTGGGAAAAGTTTTTCGGCAAGGTCTATGTAGTATTTGCTTAGACGATCTAACGCCTTGCCAACGCCTGAGCCAATCCCATTTTGGAATTGCTGTCCCGCATTTACGGTAGATGTTGTCCCCAATGCGCTAATGGAGTTGGTTTGCGAGCCGCTTTGGAATGCTTGACCTATACCTGCCCCAATTCCAGCCAAGAGCGCATTGGCAAGAACCTGTCCTTGTTTGCTTATCAAACGTCCTCTCATACCTGCTTTGCCATCTTCGCCTACGACATAGCCTTTGACCGCTATGTCAACTGAGCTGCCGTCACGCTTAACGCAAGAAAGATTTTCCAGTCGGCCAAACGCTCTCTCGGAACTCATGTCCCCAAAGCTCGATGCTAAAAGGAAACATTCCTTAATTGCGAATCTAAAGCGGTTGGGTAAAAAGGCGTTATCTTGCGTGCGCATCAAAATCGGAATGGGATTGCTTTGCGCTTGCCCGCCAGTGGGCGCGTCTAATCCGCCCAATAGCGCTACACGAACGAATGAACCTGCTGGAACATAGCCTGCTTTGGTTTCTGCACGAGTATCTACTTTCTTTTCCGCCTTGCTTACTTCAAAAGAAGCAATGCCGCTTTCATGTGGCTGCATTTTCTCCTCTGTCTCTGGTAATGGTGGTAACGGGCTTGGCGGCTGAGGATTGTCCTGCTGCTGAGTTGGTTGTATCGGCGGCAATGGCGGCAATACAGATTCCTGTGGTTTGTTTAAGTTCTCCTCTGATTGTTTCTTGCTTGCCTCCTCCATCTGGCCTTTTAGTTCCTTAATGACATTATCCATCTGCCGCATCTGATCACTGGATTGGGTCATCCACACTTCTTTGGGGTCAATGGGAGAGCCTGGGGTGGCGATATTGGTTGCAGACTCTTCCGTGCTTACTGGAGCTACTGCCTGCGGTTGTGGCGTACTGTCCATTAGAGCCACGCTGCCAAACACCAGCCCCAGCAAAACGGTTGATGCTCCTCCGAGCATGATGTACTGCCGTGTCTTTGGAGATAGATTTGCGAATTTTTCTGTAATGGATGCCATCTTTATTCGATCTCGGTGATAACAAATACTTGTGTGGACTCGCCAGCGGACAAGATAGGTTTTTCAATAGCTATTGCCTGCACACCATCGCGATAAAGCTCTCGTTCATCCGCCACTATTTCTTTGTCGGATGTATTCGTTAAAACATAAGCCTCACCGCGAATACCTTGTAGCTCCAAAACCCTCACAAGCTCAAACTTAGTGCCTTTCCATAAAGGAATTACTTCCGTTTTTTTATCCCCCTCGCCGTCATACAAGGCTAAGATTGCGGCCAATAACTCTTCGTTTCGAGGTTCGTTTTTTTGGCTATACGCATCGCGCACTGGCTCGTTCTTGCCCTTTACGATAATGGTTTCTGCGGGTATGTCCTCTACTTTCAAAAGCAGCTTAAAGTGCTGGCCAGTTTCGTCGGTGATAAAAATACTCATCAATGGCTTATCGGTCAGTGGCTTTAGCCAAGCAACGCCAGTCTCCTCTTCTGGGGTTACTGTAAACAACCCCTCAGCCCCATAAATGCGAGTAATTTTGTGTTTATCCACCTTAATCATGTTTGGCTCGTTGCGGGACACGGTTGCAACCGTAGACTCTGTTGGCGAGCCTTGAAATAAAATTTGCGCAGCAGTTACCTGATTGCTACTTAGCAGCAGGAGTGCTAGTGCCGTAGATGTCTTTATCATTGGTTTCCTTAAATTCGCTGACATAGAGCCTGGAGTTCAAATACTTGAACGAAATCGCATAAAAAATTATTTTGTTTGATACGCGCTTGTCCCCGATAAAAGTTGATAAATCCCCAGAGATAGATACTTTCATAGCATTTTCATCGGCACTTATTGTCAGCGCAGCAAATTGAGTGGATGCGTTGTTCTGTTTTAAGTAATCAATGCGATTATCCATTTCTTTGGACAGCCGCCCTGTGTCGGTCGGAGTTGCATAGCGCAAAAACATCTGTTTTTGATATTCTCCTGTATAGGGACTCGCGTTTAGCACGAGCCCTGCGTACCAGTAGGCCATTTGTTCCAGATAATCCTTTGATACCGAATTGCTTGTGACCCAAAATGACTTGTTCACTTCTGGCGGCAACACGACAGTTTTTTCCATACCGAGAGTTTTTTGGATGATCAATCCCTCGATGACAATAGCCACCAACATGGCGGCCACGGTTAATCTAAGGAAGGTGATCTCGCTTGCCTTGTTGCTATTGGTCGTTAAATATTTTTTTACTAACACTGTTATCCCAAAAAATATCGTATATGTGATGGTGGTGTGACTTGGGTTTTAGCAAAAACATCACTTGGAAGCCACCAATAAAGTGTGTGGATTGCAAATTTTGGATGTTTGCCTGCTTTGAGTTTGCCGTACTGCCACGCGGCTAGACCTCCACACACCAAGCCACTGAGCAACATCCCAGAAGAAACGCCGACCCCAATAATCATCACCGCGATGACAAATTGGTCAACTTCCCAAAGCAAAAATTTTTCTAATTGATCGAGGGTTCTTGGGATATAGCCAGCTTCGTTCAACTTTGCTTGCTCCCTTTTTTGCCGTCAATGAGTGTTTTAATTAGCCAAGCGATGCCTGCCCCTGTGGCAATACCAGATACGTTTGATGCAAAACCATCTGTGCTCATTAACGACGATCCGGGTGTTAAAAAGCCAATAGCAAAAAATACTCCAGCAACAATAAGGTTAAAGACAAGTTCTTTAGAGTTTTTCATAGATTTCCTTTTTGTAATCAAGGGGGATAACCCCCCTTGATTACAAATAAATTAAATTGTTGAAGTTAAAATACCGTTGATAATCGTTGGTGTGTAGCTCAGGAACACAGCAAACCCAATACCCACCAAAATGGGAATAGGGTTTGATTTGGCTACCGACATCAACGCTCCCATCGCAACAGAAGCAATTGCAATGGCACGACCGAAGTAACCTGACACAATCCCGTTAATCCAGTTGTAGAATGGTCGGAATTCGTTACCTGTTGTTCCTGCAAATGCAAATGTTGGGGAACACAGCACTGCCACAATTGCTAATGCACGAAGATTTTCGCGTGTTTTTGATTTCATAAATTTCCTTTTTGTAAAGTTTATTTGAGTGGTTTTTTGCGCGCTTACTTGATGTGTGTTTTCAATTCTCTCCTTCTTGGCTACTTGGCTGTACTTTCACCTCTGCACGGCGTTGTTTAATCAAGGCCGCTTCTGTTTTCAAATAGGGCATCGGGTGACAGCATTCCCCTTTGCTTTCGACAGAAATTTTTGACTCAACACCGTGCTTTTGTAGCCACTTTGCTACATAGTGCGCTCTAGCGAATGCCAGGCTATCGTTGTACTTCTTTGTGCCAATGTTGTCGGTCGTGCCAAATATGGCGATGGACTCCGCTGTTTTGGCTGGTTCAAGCAAGCTCGACAAAACCTTGAATCCCTCTTTTGTCGGAATGCTCTTGCCAAATTTGAAAGTGATAACAAATTGCCTGGTTTGGGCTAAATAGCCAGTTCCAGACATCGCTTGGCTAATTGAGCTTGTTATTGCGCGACTATCTTCAGGATGCGCAATGGAGGTGGCTGTAGGCGGCAATACAGGCTCGCTATCATCTAAGGTTTTGGGTGTTCTTTGCGGGCACTCATCGCGGCATATGCGGTACTTCTCGCTAACAAAACCAATGTTTGGAGCGGCGACAATCTTGCTTTTTTTTGTAACAGAAAGGTTTTGGCAGCCAGCCAATAGGCTTGCCAAAGCAATTATCGCTACTGCGGTTTGTGTAAACGGCTTATTCAACTAACACCTCTTCTTTACGCATGTTGGTCGCTACTTTCCTGGCATACCTTATTGCTTTGTTTGGTGAGCGCGCGTTGTAGGCTCCCACGGCACGCCAGTTGTATCCGTATTGCCTGAAATTACTCGCCAGTATCCATGCGCCTACATGTGTATTGGTGCAGGGCGAATTGATCAAGTTTGCCTGAGTGATACCAAACTTAGATAAGGTTGGTAGCCATGCTGAATTGATCTGCATATGCCCGATGTCGTAAGTACCATTCTTGTTACGTCCCATAGCTGCGTTATTTCCACCAGACTCCGTGCGAGAGATGGATTTGAGTAGAACGACAGGGATGCCATAACGCTGCGACGCGCTTTCAAAACATGCCTTGTCTTTGTGTGGTGCGGCATTTGTGATGTGTGATACGCACAATGATAGTGCCAAAAACAGGAGTCGAAATCTCATGCCGCCGCCTTGATATATTTATGTCCTACGCCTCCGCAGAATGGACATGCGCAAGTAGTTTTGTGATCGCCTTTGATGTAATGCGCCGAACACTCTTCACACTCAACCCAAAGCACGATTCCCGCTTTAACATCGCGTATGGCATACCAGACTGTGTTAATGTCTGTGTCTATTGAAAATGTTTTTGCAATATCCCAGCATTCTAAAAATGCAGCGGGAATGTCTTTGTTGCGTTTTTCCAAAGCGAAGAAAGCGGCAACCGCAGTCGCAAGTGTTATAGGTGATTGGCCTTTTTCAAGATTTGACAATACTGTCATCGGCAATCTGCCTGGCAGCACCTCGTTTCCATGAATTTCTTTCCACTGATTGCGCAACGCCCTCAAAGGGATACCTGTCAGTGAATGTACGAGCGGCGTTCTCAGCCCTGCTTTGATTAGGGCTAGTGCTTGGCTCTGCTTCTTTAATGTTGAGTTATAGATGTTGTTATCCATTCACTTTGTTCTGCTCAAAAGTACGTTGGTCATATATGCGTGCCTATTTTCACTGGTGTTGCTTGCACAGAACTGCTTAAAAGTTTTCTCCGTGAAACCGAATGAAAAGCAGGGGGCAATCATCGCTTCTGCCAGAAGCTCAATTTCGTCATAGGTCATCCGCTTAACTTGGTTAGCAATCTCGCTTGGAACACCTAGAATTAGCCCCCCCCTCCCTTGCGTCTGGGCGGCCAGTTGCCTGACGAGGAGCAAGTAGCGTTTGTTCAGGGCAATAATGTCTTTAGCGATAGCGGAATTCACTTGCTTGCCTCCCTCAGTTTGTTCGACCGTATCCTTTCGAGCGCGCTTCTGATGCCGAACGGTAATTTGCTAGGATCGTCGCTCTGCTGGTCTGCTGGATGCGTGTTTGTTTCGTCCGTCGCTTCAAGGTGACGCAACATTTCCCGTTGCTTGGCTATTCCCTCCCCTGCCTCAAGGTGAAATTGTCTTGCAGCGGCACGACACGCCATGCTTCTGGCATAGCCTATCGGGTTCTTGATGGTTCGACTAAGCTGTGCTCCGTGCAGCTCGTCCAGGATGGCTTGCCAGTCGTTCGTGCCTAAACCGATCCGCTCGAATTCCGAAACGATGGCTTTGCGCTGCTCTTGCGTGGTTTGAGGGGGAAAAATTAAATCATCTACCACCACCACGGTTTCCTCTGGCGGGGATTCCGCCTCCGCAAGGTCGGATTTTTCGCTACCCGGTAAAACCGTGGTGGTTGTTATGGTGGTTGTATATGGTGGTTGGGGTGCAGTAGCTATTGCACCCCTGATTGCGCCAGATTGCACCCCTGATTGCGCCAGATTGCACCCCTGATTGCGCCAGATTGCACCCCTGGCTGAAATGTCATCGTTTTCAGATGATTTCAGGGGTGCAGCTTTTGCACCCCTGCCTGTATCGCTTGTATCTGCTTGGGTTTCTGGCAGGGGTGCAACTTCTGCACCCCTGATTTTGGCTTCATTTTTGGCCGCAATTTCTTGGAAAAACGAAAGATTGATGCGGTATTCGTTAGCACGATATTTTTTCCCCTCGCGCCCTCCTGCCTCAACTAACGTCAAGAAACCATTGGCTATCATTTTCTGAAGTTGATATTGGACGCTACGAATGGACTGGCGAGTTTTTTTGGCGAGCGCGGCGACGCTTGGGTATATCTGCGTGCCGGTATCATTGGAAAAATCTGCAAGGGCTAGAGCTAACAGCATTTCACTACCGCCCTCTGGGTAGTGCTTAAACACCATGCTCATGACTTCGACGCTCATTTTGAAAAATTGAGGCCGATATTTTCTGGGAAGTCCCAGAAATTTTTGAAGAGGTGAACGCGCGGCAGCGTTACAGTCCGTGCCACCCAAAGCTCTCGCCGTAACTCAAACTTAAAGGGAAAAGGAGACACCGTTACAGAGTCAAACCCCAAGCCTGATTTGCGCGCGTTCAATTTGATTGTACAACAGTTCATGTTCATTACCCATCCCTGCCCTACGTTTTATTGGGTGAGCGCAGCGTGTTCCTGTTCAGGGCAACCCTACCCTTCCCAGAAACTCAAACAAAGCCAGGAGGAAGGAGAACTCACTTTGTTTGTTACGCGCTCAATTCTTTGTTATCACAGCGTCAGACTGTTGCTGACGTTGAGAAAAATCCTTGGTACTGCAAAGCATTTTTGTTGCGCTTGTTGCTTTTTTGTTGGTTTGGTGGTGCAATAGAGGCGCAAATTAGTTGCGCCTTAAAAGCGAGGCTAATCATATAGCCGTTAATTTACGGCTGTCAAGATATTATTTAGAGGGTTACTTATGGAGCTTAAAAAGTTCATCGAGGCGGCAGAGGTAGCGGTGGGTAGCCAAAAGTCTCTCGGATTGTTGATTGGGCAAAGTCCAAGCAAAATTCGGGATGCAAAATCAGGAAGATGTGGCCTCCCCACCTACGCCTGTGTAATGATTGCCGATCTGATTGGAGAGGATCACACGAGCGTGATTGCGGCCAGTGAATTGGTGACGGAAAAAAAGTCTGAAAGGCGGGCTTTTTGGGAAAAAAAACTTGAGGCTTTGGCGGCTGGTGTAGCCGTGGTGTCTGTAGCCACTGTCACTTTGATAGTGACACCCTCCCCCGCCAAAGCCTCGTCCTTACAGGAAGTAGATGCGTACAGCATGTATATTATGTCAAATTGATGATTGATACAGTCCAGCAATCGTTACACTTTTTGCATGTTTAACTCTAGCAGCCTCTACTCACCCAGCGTCGCGCGTTCGAGGTAATCGGGGATGCTGCACGGCCAGTGCAATTCTTCTTCAATGCGATGGCGCAGCGCGTCTGCCGCTTCCGGCTCGCCGTGAGTAATGAA
>Ga0210040_10002190_pt1 | contig 27897 bp, 19 predicted proteins | sample CryGeyCG12114_NA_FD_185462 | JGI IMG/M metagenome (GOLD analysis project Ga0210040, IMG submission 185462) | Groundwater microbial communities from aquifer - Crystal Geyser CG19_WC_8/21/14_NA (SPAdes) (version 2) | ecosystem: Environmental > Aquatic > Deep subsurface > Groundwater | place: USA... | reverse complement strand
TATCTTTCTTTTGATGAAAAAGTTCAATTCAGTGGTTGCTAACCAAAAATTGGTCTGATAACAAACACAAAATTTTGATTTTTCTGTCTCATTTGCGTTGCTATACAAGATTTTAAATTAGTTTGTGATATATCCCCTTTTTCGTCGAAGCCATTATTTTGTTGATTTAACAGTTGAAATTCGTATGTACTTGAGGGATTGTTCTTTTACGTGGGTGAAAGGGTTAGATAGATTCTGAATGCGTTTAGATGCAGTAGCGTTTATTTAGTGGGAAATGTGGAGTTGACATTCGTGAAGTAAATGAGGTTATGACGGACGACTGAGCCGAGAAAGGAAGTGAAGAGTCCTGTTTCAATATAAAATTTATGGGCTGTAGTTAGTTGGTTAGAGCGTCTTCAGAACAATACAATGATTTTATTGTAGATAGTTTGATGTGTTATGTGTATGAACCGAAATGTATAGAGGTGGTAAATAATAATTTTACCGGTTGCTCTAGTATGATTGTCTTATTGTGATCAATAAGTAACTAACTAACTCTGCTTGGAATCCAATGTAGGCTAATATGTACATATCTAGAATTTGAATCGATGACAAGGGTTGTTATTGAAGAACTTGTTTTGATTAAAATGTTAGTTAGTTATTGAGTAGAGGGTTGGTTCCTTAAGAAAATAATTGGCGGACGACCATCGCATAGCTTTATTGTATTGTATATTGTATCTATGGCAGGCATTGTTGTACACATTGAGTACTGTATAGTTTTAAAATGGGTGTCAGAGTATCAATTGGGAAAATCTAATTGATACTAACTAATGGATGCCTTCAAGCTGTTATATGGTTGATTGGACGTTTTTGTTGAGAGTTTTGGCAGCTATTCTCATTTTATGGGTTCTTTGTTTGACAATGCTTTTTTGATCGTTTGACATGTGATGTAAGGGTGTAATTTGTGTAATTTTGTTTTCATTTTTGTGATGGTTGATTTCTTGAGAAATGGTTTATAGTTGTGAAGGGTATTAAAATTTGCTGTGAAATTTAATGCCTTCGCCTTGCAACAGGCATTTTTTTCTTTTTTGATTTGCGTATGCTAAATAGCTGTGGAAGGTTATTGCATTTATATTTTACGAATTTCACCATGCGAAAATGTTATTATGCGGACAGGCGCTGTACCAGAAGGAAACTATTTTGGAAAGTTTTTTAAGAAATAGCATTTTTTGCATTAGGGTTTATGAAGTCGGGAAAATTCTTCTCCTTATTTTAAGCCATCGATGTGTTCCCAAGATTTCATGCACATTATTTTTATACAAACACTTTACATATGTTTTCCAATACTAATCAGAATTGTTTTCTCTGGTTTTTAGAGCCCTACGCCTCGGCCTATTAAGCCAAGACCAAGTGGACAGTTGTGATCCAGCGCTCATGTTCACCATTCCCCGCCTGGCAATTGTGGCGGGTCTGCTCATCTTCCCAGACGGCCCGCTTTGCCTAGAACGCGGTGACCTTTCCGAAATGTTCCGTCCCTTCCGTTCTCTACTGTACAAAATCCGAGAACTCCTGTGGACTCTAAGTCGCCCGGAACTACTTGCCCTAGAACGCGCCCTTTGCTCTGTAGATGAACCTAGCCTAGGACCAACCCCTGCACACTTGGCCGATCATCTTTGCGCTTTGGAACCGAAAGAAAAAGAGGACACTTGCAATGCACTCATCTCGACAAGTCCACTTCCCTCCCATGCCATTCAGGACTACCTAGACCAATTCTACAAAGATAATCCTCACTGCAAAGACTTCATAAGTGATCTACATGTGCACACAACTAATGCTGAGGAGAACGAAACGTCCTCATCCCTGGAAGACGCTAATCGAAGCATGGCTGAATTGGCTCGAGTTGTGAGCACCGACCTGGTCCTAACTCCACCATCCGCCTCCTCCTCACTAAATGAAAGTACCAACAGTTCCCTGTTCCCACCGGCCAATAGTCACGCGAACTTGGACCTGCATCTGATTGCGAACGCCATTGCCAGTAACGTGGGCATAAATAATAACAACAATAGCAACAACCACAATAATAATCACAACAACAATCATAACCATAGAAGCGGCAGTCACTACGGGAACTCGGGAGGTTCGAATTCCCGCAAAAGAAAGGGCTCTATGCGGAGCAGTGGGAGCAGCAGCAGTAGTAGTAGTTCCAATACCACGAGTAGTTGTAGCAGTAGTAGCAGCAGTAGTAGCGGTGACAACCATCAGAACAATACTAGCAACTCCTGTGTGTCTTCCAGAACCGCCAACCAACAGACAGAACGGTCCGATAGCCGTGGTCGTAGTGGAAACTTCTCGTCTGCACCCGTCTCTCCGCTCACTTGCTCGAATGCAAGCTCAGTGGCCAGCTTCTGTGATTGGTACCGATCGGTGGATCTGGAACGCGACAATAGTAGCACTGATAGTAGTGGAAGCAGTATTAGTGGAGGAAATAGTCGACCTCATGGAATAATTGCCCACAATCGAGAACAGGCAGACTGGTCCCACAGGGGGAGTCAGAGAGATGGGACTAGTGGGTTGATGGACGAAGTTGCTATTCCTGTCAACTCCAATTCCCATAGTAGTAGTCGAGATTCGGGACTGAGTAGCATGGCTGAACCTTTGGTTTCGCCGTCAGAGGGTGCTCAAGTGGCCAAGACCAATGGCGATCAAGTGCCTGTACCGCCAGTAGTCAGTGTGGTGCTTCAACGGAGGGAAAGTGATAGCAGGAGGGATGGAACAGATAAGAAAAAGAAGGGGAAACAAGTGCAGAGTTTGGCTGCTGGGGATGGGGATGCTCAGTTGATGTTGTTATCGTCTTCCCATGCCAGTTTGGAGTCCAAGAGGGATTCTAGTGGAGTTGTGGGTCGGCCTACTTTGGAATTGGAGTGTGCTTTGTAAGTGAATTGGAGGTTTTGAGACCGTTTGAATGAATTTGGATTAATTTGACATATTTTTGTTATTTTAGGGGAGATGGAAGCACATTTAGCCCTTTTTCTTTTGGAGTGGAGTGCCAAGATGATGCAGAGATTGCTTTGGCCATGCAAGCCCAAGAGATTGCCTCAAGAAATGAAGCCAGATCTCGTTTCAAGTATGCAAATTGTTTTCTTATTCAGTTCATAATGCATGCAGAATTAATTATTGACTAACGATTTGTTCCTTTGTGAATTACAGGAGCAGTTCTGACCTAATCCATAAACTGTTCATCTGTATTTCGGGAGCGGCCGATCAACTGCAGACGAATTATGCAGCGGATCTTCGAACGACTTTGAAGTGTGTGTTCGCTATCAATGCATGTCCAGGGGAGGAGCTGGTTAGTGACGGAGATGGGGCCAGTAGTTGTGATAATACGACTGGACTTGACGTCACTCCAGAGCCATCTTTGGATGGGGAGGAGGGGAGCATGATAGAGTCTCCTACTCCCGAGTCGGAGCACCACATTCACCAAGTGGCTATTAACAATACCGCTAATAGTAACCTAAGTCATCATCCTGTGGATAGTGGAAATCATCATAGTTTCCACAGGAACAACCATGAAAACAGGAGCCACAACAATAGTAGCTCTTTGGAACAATCCTCAGTGGAAGTGATTAGTCCCCCCACGTGGGTCCCAGATGATCTTGCTCCTCAGTGCATGTCATGTTCGGCTGCTTTTACTGTTGTCCGGCGTCGCCATCATTGTCGCAATTGTGGCAAGGTAATAAATTCGAAACGACAGTATTATGTAGTATATGACGCCATATTTTATATTTGTGACGATCATGCTATTATGCATGTTTTTTTGTGTGTATGCAGGTATTCTGTGGAAAATGCAGTGGCAACTCAGTACCTTTGCCCAGATATGGTCATTTGAAACCCGTGCGCGTTTGCAACCGTTGTTTTATGTATAGCGTGACTCCATTCACAGTGCCCGCTAGTGCAACTACCGGCTCGGATTCATAACACGCGGAGAACGGCTTCATTTTGTAGAAGGGAAATGGGTGATTTTATTTTGACAATATGAATTTTCCAGAAAACAAACTTGTCTCCATGTATTATGATGATGCACTAAAGTATTTTTCTCGTATTGGGTTGTATACCTGTACTAACTAATTATGTTTGTATTTTTTTGGTGGTAAAAGTTTATTGAAGCTGTTATGTTTCTTCTGTTCTCGTTTCGTTTGAGGGGAGCTAGTTTCTGAGCCTCAAGCTTGAATATGAATTCGACGGAGGAAAGGCGAAAATTTTTGTGTGATTTATAATAAATAATTAAGCAGTCATTTTTTTTAGTCATTATTGGCTTAAGTTGATGATGGATTCAGTCAAGTTTGTGTCGGACTAAAAGCTACTTTTTGTTGCTCTTCATAATTTCTGTATTCATCGATTATTGCATAAGTTAAATATAATAATGGGTTTAATAATTGCTGATACTTGAATCTTTTTCTTACGGAGGTTTATACATAGAGTATGCATACTGTATGTATGAAAAAAGTGTGATCCTATATATTAAGCAATCTTACATTATGTCATGATATCGTTTTTAAATTGTGGTCATAACTGTTGTGTGTATGGTTAATTGTTGGTTTGAGTAAGTTTATCGCCTTTCATTCATCTTGTTATATGAACTGAACTAAGTCTGATGATTATTTGAGAGTTAGGATTAAAAGGTAAAAACCTGGGTAACTTTTTTGACTGAATATTATGTGTGTTTGCTAAAATGACCGTTGTGTATTGTTAGCCTATCATATAAGTGATCAAACAGTGGATTTATTAGTTTATCGTATGCCATGCTTTTGTTATGCGAGTAATTCATGATTTTCTTTACATTCATGAGAATTGTTTGACTGGATCTGGTTCAGTTTAATCAGTTTTTGAAGGAATAGTTTTGGTTGATGGTTACAGGATAATGGGAATGCATTGCATTCGTTTGCTTGTGCTTTTTAATCAGTTTTCGTTGATTACTACAATTGTCGTTTCTTGCTGGTAAAGACAAAATGTACCTTGGGATTATGATAGTAATGTAAGAAGATGAATTATTCTATTCAACTAAATTAACGAATCCATTTGCAGTTGAATGTGAGCATTAATGTACGGAAAATAAAATTTACTACGGCAAGTTACTCATTAGTTATTTATTCTGTTCACTTCATAGCACAAAAAAACAGGCTGTACAAAAATCTACTGTAGTTCATCTTCATCGTCTTCCTCTGCTGGTTCCAACCAGCGATAGAATAAAGAACCAGGTCTAGGGGCTGGCATCATCATTTGTCGCAGGTAAGCAGCGGCCATCGCTATAAAATGTTGTCTTCGATTCTCTTCGAAGCTATTTTTTTCTATAGCCCAGGGTATTACCTGAAAATTCAAATAAAAAACTAGTCAGTAAAGGTGCCTAATATTAGAATTTTACACGAATCATCAATCATGCAATATCGTTAGTTTCCCGTGGAAATGGAGCCATAATCGAACAAGTTCAACTTCACACAAACCATATGCCATATACCCATCCAGTAATGAAAAAAACGCTACAGATTAAATAAAACTAACTTTTATAATAATAATATCACTCACTATCTATGAAATATGCAAAATATATTGTTAGAAGAACCAAATACTTGCTGCACAAGTGTGCTGAACTGACTGTGAGTTGGTTCTACTGAAAAAAAATATATATTTTTATGCCTATACCCTTAGGTACACAGCAGTGAAGTCCATATCTAAACTTGTCAGCGATTGACAGGTTTTCTGAATTTCTGGCTGCAGCTCTTAAATCTGGTAACTTTATTCCGATTAATAAATGTACTGAGGTACAATTAAAGTTAGTAATCCGGATTCCCAAATTTAAGAAATACTCACACACTCAAGTGGATTCACGAGCAATAAAGTCAACTGCGTAATAAAATGTACTTAACGCTACGCTATCACAATATATCGGATCCTGTTAGAAAAAAACCTCTCTGCCTCGATCTCTCTACACAGAATGACAATGAGATCTTCATGTAAAAGTAAAATTTTATAAAACCGTAGAACGGAACGGAGCAGGACTTAACAAAGCCAGGAGAGGAGGAGCAAACAATATCTTTACATAAAATTCGTATAAATTTGAACGTTCTGATTGGGTCAAGTAAGACGCCATTTTATGTTTTGGCGATTTTGGTCACGCGGAACCCCGGAAGTACTCAAGTAAGTCCCCGCCCCATACCTTCCTTCATATTTGGTGACTTAAATGTGGAATTTAGGTGGAAATCGGAACTATATGCTGACCATAGATCACCACACCATAAGCTTCCTTCCGTTCTATTACTCGCACACTATGCATACTACACTTACACGTTGTCTTTGTCAGCCAAACTTTTACTCACTTCATTACTTGTTTGGCTTTCGGATGAGTTAGACGCGGCTTTTGCTCAGTTGAGTTTGTGTAATTTTTGTGGCCTAACCTAGGAAAATTTTGTCTTATGCTGGATACAGTTTATAATTCTAGCTAAAGCTTCAGCTTGAAGATGTTTTCTAAACATAGAGACCCGGTTCCAGAAGTCCCTGAAAATTGGGAAGAAGAATCTGACATTGATAGCGAGGATGGACGACCGGTTAGTATTCCTTAATCATAAAGATGAATTTGCTCTGCTGAAGACGCACATTTCTATTCACTCTTCACTCAAGCTTGGTTCGTAAATTAAGTGATATTAAATAAGGGTAGGTTTGATTAAATTCGGTTTGGCATTGCCGGTTAAAATGGGCCCCTTTTTCTGTTTGGTGAGGATACTTCAGCATTTACTTGCAAGTCGCAACTAAAGCAATTCAATTTAGTTCGTTAATGAAGAATAAAGTTTTAGAATTTCGGTGGATTAGATTAGCCACGTTCTGATTTTCGATAATTTATATGAACTGTTACTGTTAGTGATATTTTTGGTATCCCACTTAGCTTTGTTCTCACTTAAATGCTCTATTGTTCGTTGTAGAATTTATCTTATTTCGAAATCTGCGCTCTTTGCTTCCATTGTTCATTGACTCAGATGAAAATTTCTCAAAATTAGTGAGAAAATTAGAAACTCCAGTGGTTTTCAATATGGCGATTCAAACGGCAGGGTCTCCATTATAGTCAGTTTTAGGGCAATGGTTTTCTCTGTCATAAAAAGGCGGAGATAAAGTTTGGAAAACCCCTCTCCTTCTATCTTCTCGGATTTTTTAACACACAAGTCATGTACGATTTGCACCACTACTGCTCTTTTGAGGCTAATAATTTCTGTGGAAGCTCTTTGGTTCGTTTCGTTCTATGCAGCAAAGGATAAAATAAGGCGCGAGAGTTGGCACCAAAAATTTGAATTTTAAATTTCTTTCAGTAGTTGTAAATCTTTTTATCATCAATTCAATTGATTTTCTTGGTTCGTGGGATAGGTTTCCTTTATTTATTGAAGTGAATGAGAACATTGAATATGTCAGTTTCAAATAGTTAGTCGAGTGTTGAAAATTTCAAGTAAATTGTAACTCATTGTCATATCAGTGTTAGACAAAATTATTTTGTGCATTGATCCTAATCGTACGATTTTAATAATTGGAAGTATTTTATTTATTTCTCATCATTTTCATAAGCAGTATTGTTGAAAGATGGTTGGTAACCTTTATACATTTAAATGGGGTTTGTGTTGTTTAATTGGACGGTAATAATTGTATATTTTTAATAGGAGGTAGAGTCACTTCATGGAGAGACGCAGGAGTCGGAAAGTGATGAAGATTGGGATGCACATAAATCTGCTCGTGATTATGCCTTGGCTGTGATGGTAAGTTTTGTAGTCTTTCTTGTGCAATGTGACTAATTACCATCGATTTTGACTTCGTTAGTTATTAGTTTCTTGTCTTTTTTCCGTGGATATTTAGACAGCACTTCATGACAGTCCCACCGCTGAGGAGAGAAAGGTTGCAAATAGCTACTGCATCGAATTCCGAAATAGAAGTGGTGGAAACAGTCTTATTAAGATGGGCAAAATCATCATTGAAGAAAAAAAGGATCCTCAACTTATAATGGCTGGATTGCAGTTAATTGAACATGCCGTTCGTTTCAGATGGCCACAGTGTCACAGCCGTGCTGACACGCGGGTAAATTTTTTTTTAATTGTTAACTATGGTTTAGTTTGGAAGGAGGAAATTATTTTTTGGTTGTTTACTATGTGTTTAGGATCTGATCATGAATTATTCCATGAATGGGTTTCCTCATCTTCCAAATCCTTTCCCTTGCTTTTTGGAAGAGGCAATTGTCCGGTATGAGTACGATTGTTTTTTAAATTACACATAATGATAGTGTTGACATTTAATTCTTATTATTCCAAAAGTTTGCTCGTGGAGATGGCAAAGAGAGAGTGGCCACAAAAATGGGACGATTTTTTACCACTTTTGTATGCTCATTGGCAAGTTAACACGGTACCAATGAGGGTACTTCGGCGATTCCCCGAAGATATTATTACTCTTCAAGTATGCAATTTCTCATTATGGCTATAGTTCGTTGCTTAACGTTCGAGTTTTCTTAGAGTTCGTTTCATTCAGTTTTTAATATATCGACTTTTGTACACAGATAATTGACGCGCCAGAAAGAAAAAAGGAGCTGACGCAAGCTTTGAATGTCAGTTCGCATCAAATTTTAGCCACTCTGTTCAGCGAGATAAGAAGCTTCCCTTATGAAGGTGGCTCAGGGGATTTATACGAATATTTGTGCTATCGCCTAAGAATTGCTGTGGATACGCTGCTACCTTACGCTCAGTGGGTGCAGCCTACCATTTTGGTTAATATGCATTTCGTGGAGATCTTAGCACCCCTTATTTTGATAGAAGAGTACGCCTTGGATATAGTGAATTTGTTTGTTGAGGTTAAAATATATAAAAAAAATAATCAGAATAGATGAACTATATTGTTACTAATTTGTCTTTGTATCTTACTTAGCTAACCGAAAATAAAAATATGAAGAAGGAACTCAGAGGACAGGTGTTCAGTGCCATTCTGACATCAGATGTCACAGAGAAATTGTTGTATTTCCTACACACCGCGGATGACACCGATGAAGATGTTTTCGATAAAGTTGCTGATTGGTGTCACACTCTGGCAACTGCAATTTTTATGGGGACATTGGAGTTTAACAACTTGATGCGGTTGACCATCGCAATTACCAAGCGCAAAACTTTCCACACAATTCGAAGGGGCATTTCTTTTATATTGCATGCGCTAAACCAGCCCAGAAATATCGAGTTTTTAAATGGACCCAACAGTAACGGGACAAAAGAAGGTTTAATCTTGTAAGTATTGGTGTATGAATTCCATATCTAATTATGAGTTATCCTTTGTAGGATAGAAGATTTGCAATTTTTTAACTAATTCAGATATATTGAGGAAACCTATAAAATTTTACGCGGGTGCCAAAGTGGAGACAGTGGGTCTGGTCGTCAAGCCAGGCAGGCCCGAACGGAGTTGTCCAAATTAGTGAAAACTTTTGGACAATTTCATGAGATTATGTACCAAAGAGTGCATCATTGGTTCCTGACAATATTATGCAATGTGGATGAGCGTTATAATGGCTTAAATTGCTATGGTTGGGAAGTAGTTGCATCAGTGTTCGAAGGCGGTATCGGCACTGTAAAGCCGGTACGTCTTCTGTTTCAAAGAATATATGCTTTTTTTGGTTATACCTGTGAGGGCACTGTTCACTTAATTTACTTTTCCTTTTTACAGAATGATTTGGTGGCCATTAATTTAGGTTTAGAAGATTTCAAAAAATGCTTTCAAGCATACAAAAGATGTGATGATTATAAAATGAAATCGGCAATGTTGTCCACTGTTAGTGCCACCTTCAAATTTCTTCATCTTTATGTCATGGCGACCAATGACTTCGCCTGTTCAGTCAAAGCATTCCTACTATCTGTGTTGGCTAAAATAATTGCCGATTTTGCGTGCCCGAACAAAACTTTGAAAGATCACAGTATTTATCTTTTTATCAAGGTAATGTATTTGTATTGGACAATCATAGAGGTAAATAACTATACTTTCAACTATATCAACTATATTAGTAATTTGTCTTGTTAGATCTCGAATTTATATCCTGACTTGCTTGTTCAAATTTTTGACGAGTTGGAAGTGGAAATTGCTAAGATTTGGGGTAAACTTTACAACCTTGATTGTTTTCAAGCTCTGGAATCACTTATTATTTTGACCAACAAATGGTACTTACTCTTACTTTTTTTCTCTTCACTGGTTACTATACTATTGAAGACAGGTTGAATTTTTAAAACTCCTATTTGATTTTTTAGGGATCCTGAGCGACAGATTGCTTACTTTGCGAACAAGTTTGATGACAACCAGTGGAATATAATGTCGGCTCATTTCAACGACCAGGAGTGGTTCGTAAAAATGCTGGCATACGAAGCTAACATGGACTATGAAAAATGTTTAAAGGAGTTTAGACTCGTGGAGACGATTTTGCGGCGGGTCGCCCCTGAAGAAGAAAGGCTAAATAGACTGCTGCATTATTTGCAACCAAAGTATCCTGTTGTTTTTATGTGTATTAAGATGATCCATTCATTTGACGGGAATCCGAAACTGAGCTATATGACTGTCCTAAATGAGTTAGAGCGGGGAAATCTTTGTGTCACCCAATTTAGTAATGAATGGTCATATGAGGAACTAGAGGCCAGGAAAGCCAAATACAATCTTTCTAAACAACCTCGCTGTACGGAAAAGGTATGCACGGGCAACAGACTTATAATTAAACTTTTTCAAGTACATCCGAAATGTTGGGGAAAACCGAAGATTTTTTATTCATTGTATTTACAGATTGGAGCTCGATGTCTCAAAAACGTAGCTTACGCTGTCATTGCCCACTCTTGTAGACTATTCAAGGAAAAGTGGATGCGTATTCCACGTATATCTCATATTATGATTGAATATATTGGCCATGGGATCAACCATTTTGATATTTTTAGCTTGAATTTTGTTATGAAGCAAGTATTCCGTCCGTTTGTTCTCAATTGTCCTGTAGAGTATGGCGATGCTCTAGTACCCTTTATGGCATCCTTTATGCCATTTGGTAAGTAGAAGAGTTTCGTGAGTGATAAAATAATTTTACCTACTGTTAGCTCATGGAATGTTCTTTAAAAATATTTTGCAGCCGTTATACGAGTCATCGACATGAATCAGAAGTGGCCGCTGATAGCTTTCCCAGACACTGACCAGGAATGCTTCTACCATATTAATTTAGTCAGTACGTGCAGGGAGTTACTGGAGATCACCGAAAAATGTTTAGTGTTGAAGCCCCAAACTGCCAACAAGGCTGGCACTGCAGAAGCCGCTACATCCAACGACTTTGGTCATGCAGACGCTTCGGCCGCTGACAATGATGATGAACAGGAGTCTATGGAAGTAGAACAGGGAAGAAATGAAAATGAAACCAGACAGTTCGGTAATAGTTTTACTTTGGGCCCGGTTGGAATGATCTTGGTGAGAGAAGTAAAAGTATTCGAACCAATATTTTGGTTGTTCTGCTCGTAAGTGACTTATTTCTTCCTATTGAGTATTCAACAAAGAACTAAAGGACTCACAGAAATCGATATTATTTTTCCAGAGGGGTTACTTGGGATGATAGTCTTGCTGCGGCAAGAGCCACTAAATGCTGGCATATGATCCTTCCATGTTATTGTGAAAATGCTCCTCTTATTCGAATTGCTTTACAACGACTGTTGCCAGCTCTTATGACGTTCCACGACCGTCCCGCAGTATTTGACCCCCAATTGAAGCTTATCGAAGCTTTGCTGAAATGCTCGTATCCGCGCATCCCAGAAAATTTTCAGGTAATGATTTGAGATCGCCTGATTTATTAGATAGTATATGTGCGTTGGTTTGGAGGAGATAACTAATGTTTACGGATTGTAGTTACTTTTAACCTGGGGAGCTCCTCAGGTTGAAGTGGACAAGCTGTTGAAGTTATACGAGACAGGGGCAAGTGAAAAACGTAAACGAGAGGTGATTAAGAAAGTTGCTACTGCTATGCATGTGAATCTAAATGGTGCACCTCCGAGACCCCAATGGCTGTCAGACTTACCTCGATTGCAATTTGCGGCAAAACCGACTGGAGGGAGCTTTATTGATCTGAACGAATGTTTCACTCAGCTCCACAATTGACCAATATAGAGAGGAATGTTCACCTGTATCTTCTGTTTTTTAATGTTTGTGCTTTTTTATGAGCTCACTTTTTTAGCGTCCATATGGCTGTACTATTTTTTTGTTATTGCAAGTGCTGCTTTGTTTTTGTAACGAAAGTCCAAATGAATTCTTGTGCTGAAACTTTTTCGTTGTCTCTCTTTCTTGTTATGTTTGGGTATGAGGCTATCTACCGAGCTTATAATGTTGATCAGTCAGTTCAGGTTTTCATTTTTGGTATTAAAATGAATTTCACAAAGATTCCATCGTCTAATTTTAAGTACTCTAGTTTTTACTAGGATGTGTATTCTGTACTATCTATTCTGAATGAATTGGCTAATGTAAGTTTGTATTCTCTTCATCGACTGTTAAAATACAAATTAAAAATGAACACTTTTTTAGACTCTGAATTTTTTATATTTTAGGTGCATTTAGTTTTATAGTATAGATTGAATTCAACAGGGTATAACATTGTCTTTTATTTTTCCAGCATTTAAAAAATAATTATATTATGACTAGATAGGAAACTACGAAGCATATTTTTGCTTCACGAAAGAAACAACCAAAACAATTTTAAGGTGTTCCATCCGTAAGGAGATATTTGTTATAAAAATTGAAGGAGCGAATTTAGCGAGGATTTTGGCCACCATTTCAGTTCGTTAAATAGTTGTACTCTTACAGCAGAAACTTATTTATGCATTGAATACATATAAGGTGAAGTTTTCCGTAGTTTTCGCAAGCCCCACACATTTTTAGGATCACAGGATACTCACAAGACTGGTAGATAGTTAGTCCTGTTTTCTAATACTGGCGTACTAATCAAGCTTCACACATATACTTGTCCAATTATTTCCTATGTCAAATATATACTTGAATCATTAACTTTCTGGATCGCATTCGTAAACCCTAAAAAATACATTTACTAGCTAACTAATTAAAAGGATACATATACACATTACTGACACCGTAAAAGTCTGCGTGTATGCAATTGTCAGCTTCTTCAAATGTACGATTTTTCTACTGCTCTAGTACTATCTAACTATCGGTAACAAACAATATGAGAAAAAACATAACACTCATCCAATACACGCAGTATCACAATTTCGCTTCATATCACTCATACAATGTAATTACGCTTCGAAAAAGGGGGATTAGTCCACTTGGGACTAAAAAACGAATTTTCAGCGACTTTTGCAGTCTAGTTGGTATGTAGTACTCCCAAGATGACAATGTAATCCAGGCTCAAATAATCTGTGCCGTGTGTAGCTTACAATTTCATACAGAACTGAAATTGTGTGCTGGCTCTGGATGGCCCAGAAGTTTAATTATTCTTTGAGACCTCCATGATCCATATAAGATTCAGGTATCAGAGTAATAAATAGAAAATGTCAACTAATCGCCCGTTACTAGGAAAAATTGAATACACTTTTTCGTTCAACACCAAGAGAAACATGCAATAAATAAATAGCATTAGGGTACGTTGAGTTTATATTGGTTGGTAAGTTAGTTTAGCAATGTGATCTCTACATGCATCCATGCATGCAATCTGAGTCAGGGCTTTATAAAAATAAAGAGTATGCAAAAAATTACAACAAACTAAGTAACTGACTATCCATGGAACTTAATATATCACGAAGCAAACAAGTAAATTAGTTGAATGTAGTGTGAACAGTTATGTTTTAATATATTATAACCTCGCTCGCCTGATTTCACAAATAAAGTCCTTTCGCATGTGTTGTGTTTTGGGCTTGTATCGAATTATCAGTCTTGAACTAGTTTTCAGATATCCATGGGCAGGAGTATGACTGGATAGATTACCATAGTCATATGCATATTACTTTTTGTTGAGTCGTTGAGTGGGATGGGTACAACACACATGTATTATTATTTAGTTGGTTTCACTTAATACACCATTTGGGTGAAATTGAGACACAGCTGATGATCCCGTACATCACCCCATCCGCCATTCCCTTTTTTGAGTTTGATTTTTTTGCCAGTCCGGGGCTCGTATCGTAAACGATCGGGGAATAGCAGGGTTTGATACTTTTGTATCCCATTGTCAATCAAGTTGGCTGCGGCTCGCGGATCACATTGCTGCTTTTTGTGGTGCACTCCACTATACGTGTACACAAACATAAAACAATTGCTCTGAAATATAATATGTTAACCAACAACTATAATCCAAAAATGAGCTTGCTTACCAGTCACCAATGTGAAATATTCTAGGGGCTTTTGGATACACCACTTTGAGGGGACTATTTAAACATTTATTTGACACTTCCATCAGACTCCAGTCCCAATTATAATCATCATACCTACAGAACTTGTTTGCACATGCCTTAAATCTTGTCCAAAGCGTACGATTAAATCCCATGCCCATGTTGTGTAGACTTGAAATCCAGTTTGACATCACGGCCTGTGGTCAATCAAGCAAAACAAGGGGGACCCATTAGCATCCATTATTTATTCAGGTTTGGATTCCGCACACACAAATTATTTGAATCCAAAATTAAATGGTACATGCTACTAGACTACTATGGGTACAACTACTGTGCTACAGCATTTTACCTACTTACATAGGTTTCGACTCCCTCTCATATTCAGAATTGCATAATGTAAAGGCTGATAAGGGGATAGATAGTACATCCCATTTGAAGAAGCATCAATTCATTGCACCGTCATAAATATTCCATTGTCATTTCAAGGAATTTCTACCATGCAAATGTAAGGGCCAGGATTGGAAAGCATTATTATAATTGCAGTCAATAGTTGGTTCAATTAGTAAACGCTCATGTCCAAGGTTCGAGGCAGTGATAATTATTTTTGCATATAACCAAGCAAACGATTGTATACCAGTGAGCGTAAAAGCAGTAAGCGTTGAACACATATGCAACAGGAATTTAAAAAAGCCACGTTAGAAATGTTAGTAACCTGGTCAGCATTATTTCTCATCCAATTGGATACCATTTGCGAAGGGTAGAAGTAGGAAATAGGCCGCAAAATGGTGGGCAGCTAAATTTTCAAACAAATACATATTCCGTGATATATTTCCCATATTACTAGCTCCCACGAATTAATATTCTCTCTCTTATTACGAATTCATTCATTAGACCATATTGTTTCCCCCACCAGTTCATTCTAATATGCATGGCTCAAGTTTTTTCTACCAATGTTTGTTACTTTCCCTAATATCCCTATAATAATGTCATACTAAATAATTCAATCTAGATAGATTGGATAACTCTAAAAGTCAATTCGTCTTCCCAAACGGAAATACATAAGACTGTGTGTGTGTACGTACATGTGAGCTCATTCACTCATGGTGGCAACTAAATTTCCATTTATAGATTGCAAAGAAGGTTAGCGTGTGAAAGTGAATTTTTTTCGTAATTTTCCAATGTTTCTCAAGATGCTCTTTTGTCATGCACCTATGTTATATTGTATATCCACATTTTATGAGTCACGCATAGGTTACCACTACCACTGCTCTTCATTTCATAATGTATTTTCTGCGGCACAAATGCATATCATCATATCGATAACTTCCCTTACTTAACTCACTGTTTCAAAATCCAGTCTTTTTAGTGGTACCTAAAAACTCACAAATGAATTCTGCACCGTTTTCTATCTGCAGGTTTGCCTATTTAACATAGCGTTATATAGTATAATCTACTTCTATGTGCTACAGATATTGTATACTCCCAGCTAGGTGGAACAAATTATTTATTCATGTATATACAAAGTTCCAATTTCATAAATATTTTACACTTGAGGACTGTACGCATGAGAAAACGCTGGATCGTTTTATCGTTAGTTTCGTCAGGAATGAAAACTGCTCATTGGGTTCCCTGCATGCTAAATTCCTATGCAGAGACAAAACTTTTTGAAGCATGAGAGATCTAATCTAATCTAAACAAATTTGATTATCAGACACACTAAAAGCCAAACTATGAGCACGTTTTATGATTTGGGCCAAAATTTGTGATACAAGCCATTTTTACAGTTCGTATCCCCTTAGTGATGATCTTAATAATATCATTTTTATCGCAGCTAAAATTCCATCCATAAAATATCCAGTTTTTTTTACTGGTGATGATAGTGCTGTACTATTTGTAGCTATACCAGTACCTTAACGATAGAATTCAACTGTGAGCCCTTATCGTATAATTAATTTACTAGCTATGACTGTTATTTAGAACAGCTCTCGTAACTAAATGTGAACGAACGTTAGGAGATAAAAGGATGCTATGGTAAACTCCCGTTTGTGGCTCCATGCATGGTCATTAGTAGAGATAAAGGTTAATACAACGGGCTGAATGATACATCTCTCAACCCGTGCCATAATCAGTTTCAATGACGGAGTTAATAACACAATAGAGAGCCAATCTATTATTTATATCTCACGTCAAAATCTAGTGCGTACAAAACGGATGTCCGCCTGCAGAAAAAAAAAAGTTCAATGCTCGCTGCGAATAACAAACTCTAGTTCACCCTTGGTCTATACGCTGCTGTGATTTTAATGAAAATACTTATTGAAAACTTCAAAATTGATTCTAATAATTTGAGTCAGCAACCCGAAGTTAATCCGATGTTTCATCAAATACATTGACTGAGAATAGAAATTCGGAGTCCTATATTTTATTTTAGTGTGCATACAAAAACAAGGTGAAAAAAAACCGTCGATTGTTATTATGCATATTTTTAACGGATGCCAAAAGCGATGCGATAATGATTGGTGCATTTGTGCAGTTCCACAAAATGCTCCTGTCTGGCTATGTAGACTGTAGACACAAAACTTGTCTATAATCATTCATGAGGTGGGAAACCGTCCAGATTCACAAAATGATCATTTAGACCACTTTTGTAGGGAATTTTCATCACCACTTCCAATAGAATTAGTGTTTTGGGATTAGCGTATCACATAAAGGAAACACTTGAAAAAATGCTGCAAACAGTAGATACTAGGTTAATGCACCCTAGAATACGTAAATGGTGAATTTGGTTACTAACTATAGCTAGCATACTACAGCACAGATTCCCCTCATAAACCGAATGTACCAAATACCTAATAATCGTATCAGTGATATGGGATGATACAAGTCTGAATTAAGATTTGATGGGATTAATCATTTAGTCAACGTAGTGCCAACAGGACAGATTTTACTGGTGTAATTTATGCCTGTGTTTCACTTGTACAGTTTTTTTGGCGCGCTGTAAACATTCCCATTTTGCACTTTGTTTACATGTAGCCTACAAGCTCTCTAGTTAGTTAGTCAATATTATCCATTGGGTTTAGTTAGTTACGCAAGGTCGCAAGTTAATCAGTTCATTTCATATTGCATTGGAAATCAAAGGCTTCCATGAAATGAGTTAGTCAGTGCCATTATTAGTTATTTTAGAAGGGAGCAAGCTAACGAACTAGCTAAAGACTTGTGTGAAGCAATCTTGAATATTATTATGTTAATTGAATCCTCTATTCCCAGTCACTAACTAACTAACTAAATAACCTCAAGCAGTATGCATGTCCCTTAATTAACCAACTATAACGTAACGTCTGTATCAGGCCATCGTACTAATCGGAGAGCTACGTGCATACATTGGATTACGATAACGAAATCATTGAACGAAACTAGCTATACGTTGGTATAGCATTACAAAAGCCTTGAGAGAAGCTATAGCTGATGTCTTATATTTGTCCGTGGCTTAAAATGCACCAGGGTAAAGCTTAACGGAGAGGGAAAGGAGTCTTTTGTCTTTTCCATAAAATTCCTCCACATGTTTTTTGGCGATAAGTAAAGATTCTCCGTCTGCATACTTGACTGCCACAAATCTCTTAAGCACGTGCATTTTTTCTATTCTTTCTTCCACGACTAGACGAGCAAATAATTTACAATACTTACTAGCTGGTTGGTGTCTATGTCTATAGTTAGTTAGTTAAGCGTTTGGTTTAAGGTTTAGCAAATAACTAACGAACATTTTCCGCTAATAGTTATACTTTTAAAGCCCGGTTTCCTATGGTGCTAATTGCTAACAACTAACTAACTAAAAGTTTCTAAAACCACCTACTAGTGTTTGGGTACTACTCATTCTCACTCACTAACTATAGACTAAAATGCTGAAAACTATTGTGGTTGGTTTCGGTATTTTTGGATTGGTTGCTAGATTTATGTAATAGTTCAGTATATACTCAATGAAACGGGATTTTTTTACTATATACCTTGGCGCTGGATGAATACAGGTTCCAGGTCTTCAAATATGTTCCCATTGCCAAAATATTACAGCCTTGGCACTCTTCGTGGATCATATCAGTCTCAAGTAGGTTCATCACCCACAGGAAATCCGGTGTCACGTAATGATCTTCTTCCAGAAATAACACCATACCTGTTGAGTTGAAGAAACAATGAAAATCACTAATCACAAGTATTGACCAAAAACACAACTCAGGCAGCTAAACTGTTGAAAAATGGAGCCAAATGTGATGACAAACTTAGTTGGAAACATTTACAATATTATTGACTGCAATTTATGCTACTTGGTAACTTACCTACAAACTACATTGATGGGGATGGGGACTGGAAACGGAGGTTTGCTATTTTCTGGTATATATTTTCTATTCATGCAGCGTATTTAAAAACCGTATAGGCCTCAACCAATGTAAAACTAATTTCACCGATTACTTTGCCTTGGGTGTATGAAAAAAACAAGCAAAGGCCCCAATGCGATAACTGAGCATTGCCATATTGTGGTGAGCGAACGGAGTAAACTGACAATGCAACTGATGACACTCAAAATTTGGAATTTACGAATTTTAATATTTCCATCAGACGCATAGTTGTTAAAACTTGTGATTATAAATAGTCATCGTATATACAATGTGACCAGTGTGACCTTCCTTTTTGGAGTCCTTTTCATTGACGAAAAAGCCCACAGTATTTTTCACCAAAAATGCCATGCCACACAACATACATTTTAAACAATTCATTGTGACGGTAGTGAACTAAAACAATAGAAGGTGGGGACGTAAAAAATCTTTGTGCTTACCAGTGTAATTGGCGAGAGCTCGAATCTTATCAAAAACGAAATTGGCTTTCCACCACCAATGATGTTTGGTTTGAGTGTATCTAGCTTCACGATAATGACCGTGAATATCAGGACTTTCGGCATTACGGCATTTAGTGGCTCTAGCCCTGTAAAAAACACGAGTTTATAATTGTTCGTTAGTTAACGTTGCTATTAGTTACGCATGTGCGTTGTGAAAAGCATAGTCATCATCATCGTTCATCTAACTACACCATTTTGCCCATAAGGTAAGTTATAAAGTTAGGTAGTAATTTTCATTGTTAGTCTAAATTTGAGTCCTTTACAATTCTTTAGTTTTTTGTCTAGCAGAAATCATTTTTATAGATGTAATTGTGTTCAGGATCATAAAAGTAGTACAGTTCAGTTCAGAAAATCGATAAGTTTATTTGTAAAATGTTTTATGGATTTGAGACGCAGAGTGCGCGTGTACATTTATTGTTTCCGGGCAATACTGAAATCCTACAGACTGGCCAATTTGTCAGGACAATGTTAGATTTATGGGGAATATTTTTAGTCCTGGATAGGGTTGGTTGTGCTGCTCTAATATATAGTAGATTATTTCCTCCTGTTTCACTTGGTCATCCCCGTATTGTAAGGTGTGCAATAATGTGTTCGATTATTATTATGATGGATTGAGTAGAGTCACAATAAAATGAGAACCGTTAAATTGTGATTTGTGAAATCCTGCAGCTGCTGGATGATAGCTTTTACAAAAAGTATATGAACTAACTAAGCTTTGATCAACTGAAATAAACACTATTATTATTTCCATCAGTCCAGGGCTTATCACTGATACATTTCAAAAGAGCGTTCTGTTTGGTTTGGATCAAACAGGAGCATGAATTGTTTTACAGTACAGTGTCGGCAGTATATTTAATTTTTATATTGTGTTGGCATTTGTATTTAGGAGACTGACGTGCTTTTATTGCAGAATTCCGTTGAAAAATGGAGTCTGTCGAGTGTGACCATCAAGAAGTTAACTCCATGTCAAATTTCATAGATATGATGGATGAGATCAAAGCTCTATGGACTAGCGAGTCAGTAAGCGACTCAACGAACACAGTTATGGTTACTAGAAGGGTATTGGGCTTCGTATATGTGCATGCTCGAGCACATTACATAAATATTTAAACAAGCTAAACGTGTGTTTTTCTCTTTCAGCATTAGCAGATTGTTTGCCACCGACATATCTTGTTGGCTACTCCATTGCCTGCTTGTTGAATTGTTTCTTGTGTTTTCCTATAACGAAGCCGCCCCTTTACTGCCTACTTTTTTAAACATCCTGGAAAATGCTGAAACTGCTAATTAACAATTAGTGAGCTGGTTAGTTACTTTTAGTTTGCTTCTTGTGTTCTGATGCGTAACTACATATATTAGCATGAAAATGAAATGGGACATACTCATTTATTGTAACATCTCTCGGGCAGTCGTCAGGACTTTGTCCAGGGAATGAGTTTGGATTGAGCTGAAGCGAGTCTGGATAAAAAATTTGCATGACAGGAGCAAAGTCAATATGTCGAATGGCATCATTCAGCTCCGGTATGAATAGATCATGGGAAAAGATGATGAGTGCATTCTCAATGGACGTGACTCGGGACAAGCTGTCAATTAGTAAGCTTAAATACTCGACTCGGGAGTGTACTTGAATCACTATCACGTACGTCCCTGATTTAACTCCTCCAAATTTCTCTGAGTTATAGATTTTCTGCAAAAAAAATATGCATATTAAGTGTATACATATCGCAAACAAGGACGCCACGCTAAATAATATAAGTAACCCAAACCAATTTTTTTGCCGTCCGGGTACAGAGCTAGTTTGTTAGTTAGTTAATAAGTACGACAATGGCACTAAAGTGTATTTTTCCCTCTACACTTGTATTATTTCCATACCTAAAAATATACAGAAGGAAGCACAGGACAGTGTAGAGGGTAATTTCGAATGCATGAAAAACAGCCTGCACTAATATAATTTCACTGTGTATTATTCATGGTTATCTGCTAAAGTAGATTTCACGTAAATTCGTGATGTGATAAATATTGCGTACTTTGGCTGATATCATTTGCCATACAATATTTTCGTGAGTGACCCGTTGGCAATGAAATCTATCGTCTTCAATTTTCACGGCTCAGTTACCAAACGCGTGTGTGTACTGATCTGCTTGTCATTTGTTATCATCATGTTTTGAATGGATGAGTGCACAATTTCTTTGACATCCTATTTTTGCATACAAATTTTTCACACTGTACATAGGATTGAGGGAATGGTGCGCCATTCAATCAACTTCCCTACTATTAATGATTTGTATGCTCTATTTTTGTGTTGCTATTACAGTATATCAATGTGCATAGAAGAAAATCAAGCCCACCTAGATTCTTGAAAGGTACAGCCAAGTTGTTCACTTATATTTTTATCACAAGGAATTAAGATAACAGTAAGTTAATATGTTTACCTGCCCAAAATCATTTGTCTCTCATCGTCTATGAAATTGTTATGAGGATGTGTATGCAGAGTGTTAATAAAAACCTTCGCCACATGATGTTTATTATTATTGTTATCTGTCAAAGGAAAAGTGCACCCTTGTTTAGACTTTGATGCATCTGGTTAAGGTCAATACAAGTACTAGTATAACCTGGATATAGTAGCCGTTTTATGTCCCGTTCTCATTATTTTCCCTATTCTTCTTTTTTCAATATATAATAACATTAGCATTCACATGCAGTGAGGCAGCACGTTGCGCGAAATTGGGTTTGTGATATAAAACTTTATAATGAAGGAGAATTAGAGTATGTACACCTTTAAGGCAAATACGAATCTACCATAGGACAACCTAAAACTTTTTTATTAAAAAGTCTCTTTCCTATTCATTAAATAATTTTCTCATTAAACTTCGCTTTAGAAATTCTTTTCTCAAGTACCAGTTCTTGAGAAATGTTAAGAAAAACATGTAAAGTTTAGCTTTATCCAAAATTTGAAAGAAAAACACAGCTGCTTACATAAGAATGTCTTCACTCGTTAACTCTACACTTGAATAGGGAATCTCTCACTAGTTCCGTTACTTGTGTGAATACTTACAAAATGTTCAATATGCACGGTGAAAACTTATATTTAGGTTTCATATGGGCTTTTTATGCAGTCCAATGAACAACGCTACCCAGCATCCGACGTTCATGTTTGAACCTCCGTCATACCGAATATCTAGTCATAACGCTACGTAAAATGCAGTTAAAAACTATAGGTCCGTCCTTAGTTTTTATGTTTTCAAATCCATATGAATCATATTGTTGCGGAACTTCAGAATATTCAGCTTTACTTTGTTCTGGTAATGTCCATTGTGGTCCCGTAACCCCATTAATACCTTGCACTTGTGTATGCTTGCTCCTAAATACTCAATCGGGATGAACCAATTGTGTAAATACACACAAATATGCATGCACGCCAGTAAGAAATAGGCAGATATAGAAACAAGTGTAGCCAAATTCGATAAGTAAGACAAACTTACACAAGTGTGCCCCAACACTTTTTTCACCGTGCATTCGCGCCCCGTCTAATTTTCTAAAGCGAAAAGAAACTAATTCCTTCTTCAGTTAGTAAAAGAATTACTAACTAACTAAGCTAACTAACTATGCAGTATGTATGAAAGCCCATGGAATTACATTGTAAACATCATTATGGTCCGGCAGCCATATTCTTTTGGAACCATACAGAAACTTACTTGATGCTGATTTTCCTTTGAAGAGAGACGAGAATAAAAGATGCTATCCAGACAAGTTATATGATCTCCCTCATTCCCCTAACAAACGCTCCTTTCATTTCCAATCTAGCTTGTTTTCTCCTAAGTGCATGCAATTTGCTTTTTTGCACGTTTTCTTGACATATTACATAAACAAATGCTGAAAAAGTGATCTCTGCAGCCCGTGTTCTCCGAAATTGAGTTACGTGGGTAGTCTTTTCTTCCCCATATGGTGGGAAATGTAAATTCCCATTCCATCGAAAGTTATTTGTTTAGTTCGTTACTTTATAGTTACTTATACTTAAGACGATGTCATACATTTTCCATCTGTATCATCATCTTATTGATTTCCGTACCTACCTTTCCCAAAGTGCTTTTTGGGTGAATAAACGGACCGAAAGAAAAGTAAATATACCTGAGAAAGTAGGGGTGAGTGTAAGTAAAGTGACTGGCTTGGAAATTTTTACCTGTTCTTCATTGAGGTATGAGATCTCCGTAGAAATGTTATTGATTTCTTCTGCCGACAAGAGACTAGGGGCGGGAAGATTCACAAAGCCTGGAGTGCCATGTCTTCCCATCAAATCATTGTTATTATTGTTATTAAAGCTGGAAAATGGCGTTGAATTTGACTGCCTTCTGTCAGCCGTGTCCAACCGTTTTCTGCAAAACCAAATACAATGTAATGCATGAAAATCCTATTTATTTGTAGTTGACTTGTTTTACTATCTGACTGTGTCTCATTCTCAATTGACCAAAATGAAGTATGAAAGAAAAAAGCTCAATATTATTTAACTTGCTTTATACGGATAGGAATAGAAATCACAAGTTGAATATTGATTGAAAATGCAATTCTATCGCTTTAATGGACACAAATGTGGTGCTAGCTGCTAGCAACTATAGTATTTTTTACGAAGTATTTTTACTACAATTTTTTTGTACAGCTTCAGTTTGTGGGTATAAGCTTTTAGATAGTAATTGATGGTTAGGTAAAAAAAAAGAAACATTTTTGGGTTTGCGTTTGTTTGGGATTAAGGACACAAAGTTAGTTAGTTTCAATTGCCACTTGCGTGTGTGTGCATAAGTGCAGTGTAGTCCTGATCATATGTTATTAGATGTAAAGGACCCAATAATGTTTAGTTTTTTAGGTGGCGACACCGTTGTCTTTGTCCCTATGAAAACGAGATTTTTTTGACAAGTTATATTATATATATTTGGTATAACAAACTAGAAGGATGCAATCCCTAGTGGAGATTTGAATGCCCATTTTTACTGGAAACGGCAAAATTGGCTATAAAATCACATTTTGTGACTAAAAATCGGCATCATAAGTGTTCTGTGCGTGCACATAATATGATTGTGAAACAAAATGTCGTCATTCTTTGGCCAAAAGGTGTGTTTGTTACCGCATGTACCAATGTTTGCAAATTGCATTGCACGAGGGTTTGTTACAGGAACATAATTGGTTACCAAAGTCTAGCGATAGTTAAGGTTAGAATGAAACTGGTTTTTGTAATCCACTCAGGATAGTAGCTTTCATGTATGAAAGTGGTGAAAACTAGTACATGATTTGTGTTTACGTAAAAGATATATCCAAACCGCACAATAATATAGTCTGTTGAAACCATTCACGATAGGTATTTACGGTTTTTGCGCACTCATTTTTGTTTGTCTATGCAATCATCAGTCATAATTGTAAGTTTTGTTAGTAAATATAACACACTCACAGACAGCACGGGAAGTAGCTTTTTTTCGAAACACCTTTAGTTTTGCTTTTTCAACGTGTAAATTACCACTCAAGGTGTTTCACCAAATGTGCTAATAGCGTGTGCTAATCTACCGCGCTAAACAAATGCATGGAAGTAGCAAGTATTATTCTAGAATCTGTTTTTCGCATTTAACTTGAATGCTGAAAATTGCGTTGATATCTATCAACTCGATCTCGCGAATACGCATCCCAATATTTATGATAATCTACTTATGGAAATGTGTTAAACAATTTGCTGTACCCAATGGTTTTATTTTATGAACTACATACATGTTTAATTAGCCTTTGCAGCTGGATAGTAAATTCTAGATTTTTTTGAACTTGTTAGGAACAAAAGAATATTTGGGCTTAGTCCACGAACAAATTTATTGTTTCGCTGGACCACTGGCTGGAACATGTACACGAAATTTTATCAAGATCTAAGTTATTTTGTACCATAACAAATGCGAGCGGACAGACGGAAACATATACACTGCGTTTTCATAAAGTAGCGGATATCTTCTGCGACTTAAACATAAAATTAAAGATCTTGAATTGTGGTGTGTCTATTTTTGTGCCATATGCACATAGAAAAGCACGTAACTAACTAACTAATTGGATAGAAAAAAAAATAATAAAGCTATGCAAGATTATTGTATAAGATTACCACATCAAATTCGGAAGCATCATATTCGGAACGCATTATATTCGGAATCTGTAATTATCAGAATGGGCTATCTGCGGAACTTACGAAAGGCATCATATTCGGAGAATCTTTTGGCTCGGTTTACTAATTTACAACTTGCCGGACCCCCTGACCTTCAGCCAGACTCACACTTACGAATAAATTTGGCGGCATTTTCAATGATCCGCAACTTTTCTGACCTGACCTACGGCAAGTTTTTATAAAATGCAAGAGACAGACGTATACAATGGGTCTCTGAAGTGTGGGCCTCGTACTTTCATGAAAATGAGCAAAGAGGATGTGAGAAAGACGCTGCAATAATTAATATCTGAAAATATTGGCTCCCAATTAATCATATTCAAATTTTCATGTAACCTAAGTTGACCAAACAAATTTAAAATTAGTTTTAACAAAAATAAAAACAGTTTTAAATTAGTAAAACGAATAAAGTTTTTTTTTTGCTTGAAGAATGTAATTGAGTGTGTCAATTGTGGTTGTTTTAACATTACTTTTTATGGTTTTCCAAAAACGATGCTCCCGAAAATCATGTTTCCGAATTTAATGTGAATTATATAAGTGCGTAGTTTTACATAATTTAGCCAAGAATATTTAATAATTAAGAAACACGAATGTCGATCATTAAAATATAGTTATGTGTGTCAACACTTCGCGACTTTGCGCCGGTGATGGTAGGGATGTAATATGCATAAGTTGGGGCAAAACGCAAAACATTACGTTGAATATTTTACTAGTTTGGGGAAATTCTTCCAGCCGTCTCATTAAAAATTGCCTACAGTACGAAAAAGCTTTTAATATTCCTACTACAGCTTATGAAGAAGTTTAACTTTGAACTTGTATAGTGTATTATTCAAAATATATTACTTATGGTTTCTTCTAATGTAACCATAACCATACTAAATTGTTTCCTATCAAAGGCGTACAGAAAAGAACACAAATTTGTTTCAATATCCCAGGATTGTGAAGAATTCAAGGGGAAAATCTACAATCCAAACTAAAGCTCACAATAACTTAACATGGAATAGAATTGTATTGTTCTCCTTTGGTGAAAAAAAGTATGAAAGGTTTGGCTCCGCATATTGGTAATAATAAAGCCTGCTCTTTAAAGTCCGGCCATGATAGATTAAATTGTGCACGTTTTGCCCATTTCATGTAGTAGTATTTTCTTTGAACCACAAAAAAGTGACGATCATCGTAATGTGAGCCCATAAATAACATTTACACACTACTTAGGCCTATCTAAGCAAATAAGAAACTAGGTAAAACTGGTAGCTCAGGGGCAATAAAAAAGGTTGTGAAAAACAAGAAAATCCTGGTGGAGAACATAGCCGGGAACCTTATTTGCATCCTAACGTCCCTAAAACTCTTGTCCATAAAATGTGCGAAACTACTTTCGTTCCGCACAAACACCCCTGGAAATAGTCTTAAACTGGGAACTCTATCGTAAACCTAATTTTAGAATTATTGTACATAGTACTTTCTGCACAAAAACCCAAGTCTTAATTAATGTGCGAGTGTGAGCAATGAAAAAGAACACACAATTTTATTCTTATAACAGTCCTTTTAGCAAAATCTAAATTAAAAAGTTGTGTGCGCAGGTCTACCTATGTATTATAGATGATCGTAAGAAAAGTAAAGTTGAAACAAAAACTGCACAGCCAACTCAAAACTTAATATAATATTTAATACGGAACAAAAATGTGTTCGTTAGTTAGTATATTTTATCACGGGTCTATTTCTTGTTGTCAGCACAAAATAGCATTCCTTTTAGGTTCAAATTTCAGCAGTGTTAAAAAACCGCGATAACCTTTCTGTTTATGCCATAATCGACTCGTAAAACATGGATTTGAGAGTTCAGAGATTACATAGGACGAAATATTGGATGCCTTTAGTTAGCTAGTTCGTATAGCTTAGTTAGTACCGGAAATTTTCTAAGCTTGCTACACATTGATCTAGTATATATTTGTCTCGTACATGGAGAAGAACGCATCCACTTTTAACTGACATGTTTTTTACTGTGAGAATGGTAGAAACGTGCAAATGTTCCAATCAAATGAATAGTAAACAGCATGAGGAAAAGGGGTCAGTTTATGTTGCTTTTCGAGTGACAATTCACCCATATTGTTCATTTGACTTTTGCATGTTCTCTACCTGAGTGGAACATAAGGTTTTACCCACTTGAGTCCTGTCTCACTAAATTTCTAATGAGCCAGCTAACTACTTTTTTAACCTACACAGTTGTAACTAACTATGGTTTATGTGTGTAAACTACCTTGTGTGTGGAATTAAAAACTGCTACATACAATATAGCCAAAAAAAACTGCCTATATTTGCATTAATTTTTCTGGTGAATCTTAGTAATCCCTGTCTCCCTGTGTAATAGTGTGCTCAACGAGCGCGGTCCAGCTCGAAAAAGCTTGAGTGAGCCGGGCATGAGCCGAACAGCCATTTTCACAGCTTTACAGCCTCCAGGC
>Ga0210040_10002189_pt1 | contig 27916 bp, 20 predicted proteins | sample CryGeyCG12114_NA_FD_185462 | JGI IMG/M metagenome (GOLD analysis project Ga0210040, IMG submission 185462) | Groundwater microbial communities from aquifer - Crystal Geyser CG19_WC_8/21/14_NA (SPAdes) (version 2) | ecosystem: Environmental > Aquatic > Deep subsurface > Groundwater | place: USA... | reverse complement strand
GTCACAAACCAGAGAAAATTGCACTGACTATTTGGAAAGCATTTCTAGGACTGCTATACCGCTGAATAATGCATGACTATCACTTAAACTTGTGGCGTTTAATTTTGCTCCATTGTGACTTTAAAAATAGATTATTTTGCACTACCTTTTTTGCAAGGCACAGTTAAGAATAATAAATTCACCAGTGTATTAAAGTTGCTATTGAGCCTGTTGCTTAAAACTTTCTGGCTTGCACTTTTGCATACAATCAGCTCCAATGTTTTTTGTAGTGCATAATTTTAAAAGAAAGTTGAAGGCTTTGGCAAAAAGGTTTTTTTCTCGATGTTATACTGATGCATATGGTACTATCTAGAATTGCATGTGTTCACTAGCGTGAAGTTGAGAACAAGTCAGTTATAAATCTTCTAATGCCCCTGCCACTTTTTGTTTTCGTGAACTAAAATGTTAGATAGAAATTGGAATGTGTTTACGTTCATCGGATTTGCGAGTTTAACTTCATTCTGAATGATTGTTATCTAGAATGGATTATAGAGACAGAATTGCACTTTAATTGAATTGTTGTGAACTGGAACGAGAAAAATAGGTTGCAAAAATTTAATCATTTGTTTACTTGAAATCTATCGAGATAATAAATGCATAAAACATTGTGGTCCTCACTGGCTTACGTAAACAATTTGGTTGCCAACTTTTATTTGGACTCATTTGGTTGGCAGGTTTCTTAAAGAGAGAGGAAAAGGAAAACCATTAGGAAAATTGAATTGATTAATTGATTTTCATTTCACTGTTGGAGGTTGGTCATAGAGCTTATTAAAATTGAAAACAACAAGCAATTTAAACTTTTGTGTGGGCTGTTGGTATTATCGTTGCTAAGTTAGTAAGCTCAACTGTTGCATTTTTTATAGTGCCTGTTCAAATTGCCAACATCTCTTATATTTGTTCATTTCTTTTTAAACGACCAAGAGAGTTGTAGCCCTTTTTTTGGCATCCAATGAAATTGCGTTGGTTGAATCTACAAACCAATGTGAATGGTAAGTTTTTGGGGCTGGGCAAATTCTTTTAGATACACATCGTATGTGTGTAATGGTTGGTACACTATTTCTATGTATGAGATCATAAAAAAACAGAGCTCATGTTTTCAGTACGGATGATAAATTGGTCATATATTCACACTTTCTATCTATTGCACTCACGATAGAAACAAATACTGGGGATTTGTTACGCCTCTGCACATTCTTGGAAAGTACATTTACCTTGGAGAAAGCCTTGCTTATGCTCACTAGCCAATAATATATTAGCTTCGCCTTGAGCAAGTTGAAAGTGAAATCTATTAACTGCTGTATCTCAGTATCTTATCCTCCACATAATAAGTTAGTGGGAACATGCGGTTTTATGTTTCTACAGCTCAATGTTATATCGTAAATGCTTTTATTTCTTTTTTCAGATTGAGTCTAGCCCTGTAGCATCGGAGTCAAGGTCTGAGAGACGGAATGTACACACTGGCAGTAGTAGTTGTGGAGCGAAAGACTCTCCCAGCAATACAACTTTTTCATCATCACCATCATTGTCAACTTTGCTCAAAAGTGTCCTTGACAAAGAAGGAGCCACTGAGTACAAAGAGAAGGGTCGACCAAGTGGTCCCAGGGATCGGTCACCTACTATAACTACTATTACTGTGCTAGAGTCCAATGGCTCTGTTTCAATGTGTGATAGGAAACGAAAGGAACGGCATGAGAGCACTACTCAGGAACATGAGAACAAAGTGATCAAGTGAGTTTTGGTTCCTTTGTGTTTTTTTTTTTTGCATCTGGTATGGAAATATTGGGCTTTTATGTCGTATTGTGTGTGGGCTGGAAATCGGTATGCATTTTGTTATGAGTTTCATTGATGATCTATAAATATAAAAAGGAAGTGCTTTGTAAATTCTTTTGTCAGTTATATAAGTATTGGCCATTGGCGATTGTTGATTGTAAATGTTTGGAATTTAAAGTTAACTAGTAAGTTAACAGTAGGTAAGGATAGAAAGATGTGAAGAATTTTCTTACATACTTAGTTTGGAGAGAAAGGAAAAGTACTTTGATGTATTATCAGTTGCTATGTACGAATGTACGAAGGGAATTTTCTCCAATTCAGCTGTGAAAGCATTTATTTTTAGGTTTGAATGAGTTAGTCGTTAGTAACTGAATAGCAAATTGCTCGAAGTATAGAAACAAGTCACGCAATTTTGTTTGTATGTTTGTCTGGTTGATAAGTTGAGGAAGTCTTATATCTGTGATGTCACTACCAATTTAAGTGGACCAGTTGACTGTCCTTTTTAGGTAGTGAAAGCACATGACTGTAGGGAAAATATTTATTTTAAGAGCAATATGACATTATTTTTTGGCTTTGGTGGATTTTTTGGCTGGAAGGTACCATTAGTTAATTGAAAAAATGACAGAATGTAGAAATAGGAAGATTATAAATATCCAGCCAAAACTGCTTTGAGTTGTACTAGAGTTAGTTAGAGAATAAACTGTTTGCTTTGTTAAGCTTTTTCCTCCAATTAGTCCACTGCTATCTGAGGAACGATAAACGTAGAACATAAGGATAAACAATAAAGAATAAATAGGCACAAATGCATATTGTAATGTATTCTCTCCTGTGTGTCTTGAAGGTCGGGCCGAGAAAAGAAACCTGAAGGAAGCGAAAGCGTTAAGACACCCTGCAAACAACTTGTGAACTCCACCGGAGCAACAGTCTGTGACATTGCTAGCAAAAAGATTGTGGAAGATGTGCAGCTAAAAACAAATGCAACGGTGGCGACTCCTTTGGCTGCAGATAAAAAGGTAAATACAAGTTGGAACTAACTAATCATCAAATTGTTTGCTTATTTCATCAACACATAGACTGCTGGACAATGGTGGCAGTTAATTTCTCTTTTCTTCAGTATCTCCAAAAGTACACAAAACTAATGAGAATTTTCACAATAACATTGTAGCTGTTTGTCTAGAAAGCTTTGTTTCCTTTCTATCCTGTACAAATAATAAATAATATTTAAGTTTAACCCTCAGAGACAATCTTTTGTCTGTCCAGAAAATGCCACTGTCCAGAATCTAATTGGATTGGAGTTTATGTGTTAGGATATTGTTGTCGCCGGGAAAATAATATGATGTTTGCTTTTGTTTTTTCACAGGAAATGAGAGAAGAGTCTCCAGGCTGTGTTCCATATCCAGCTCATATTGAAAGCAATAAAGGGAACACATCTTGTTTGGTCCATCCCAAAGAGCCTTCCATGACAAAACCCATATCAGCGTCTGTTCCTGTTCTATATACTCCGTTGACAAACATGCCTTCACGGTCGGAGGCCGAAGCCCAAAGGGAGTTTGAGAGGTCAGCAGACTGGATGAATGCTGGCGTGGGAATGAAAGTTCACAAGAAAGGAGGACATCGTCGAAAACATCGGAGTGGGAGTAGCAATAGCAGTAGTAGTCGAAGAAGTGACATCTTGGATGAACTCTTAGTGGCCAGTAGTGAGAGCAGTGCAGAATCCTCAGTTGAGGAGGATTCACAGAATGCGAGCTCCTCAAGCAATTCCTCTTCTTCTAATTCCAACTCGATCGAGGACAGTTCTTCCTCGTCTTTGGTAAGCGGATCTTTTTATTACAAACGAAAGGCATAGGAGAAAAGATGAAGGTGCAAATGTTTGCAAATAGTCGCATGCAAAATTTCTAGGAACACATTATGGGGACTATGTTTTAGCACCTTATTTAACTAATCATGTTCTATTCGACACATTTGTATACGGACACTGTGTCCTGTTTTATAAGATGAAATGTTAAAACTTTCTGTATCTGAATAGAGTGGTAGAAAAGTGCGCATCTGAATGAATTAATTGTTGCCATTTCTTGTACTGCTGGCATTCAATGAGGGTTTAGTCTCTCTAGGGTGCATTTTTACAACCTTAAATGGGAAACTAAATTGGACTGACAATTGAAAGTTAATGCACTACTCACGAATATAATCGTGCTTTCAACGAATTCAAGGTTGCGTATATGTAAGACAAACGTTATTTTGAATGGGAGATGGGTAGGTAGGCAACTTGGAAGTAACTCGCCTACTCCAAACGTATACATTAAGGAATTTTGACTGTAGGAGAAAGGCACCCATTACTGCCATGGTTGGAAATTCTTTTTTAGGAGAATGTGCTTTTATTTCCCTAAAATGGGACACTGATGGTGTTCATAAATTCCTTCTACTATTATTGCATTGATATTATGCTCCATTTCTGTTCTCGTATTTGCGTCATCAAAAACAGATTGAGATCGAGCATGTTCATTTATAAAACGGAGCAAATAATTTTGTCAAGTATTCTTACTGCGTAGCACGTTTTACGTGAAAGAGCCAGTATACCGTCCGTTTGAACAATTGAATTCCACGTGGATGGAAGGAATGATGGAAAATGCTTTATGATTGTTTCCTCAGCATGCATATTTACTTACAGAAGGATATTAAGTCTTAGAGATATCAATGGAAAGTAGGTTCAAGGCCAAGGTTAATGGGATTTGCTAATGCTCATGTTTCCAAAATGAAAGTAGATAGTGATGAAATTCCTGTGTGTGAAAGCATCATAATGCTCTACGTTAAGTGCAGTGCAAGTCTGCAAGTTTGGCTTCAATGGTTAGCTTGTTCTTGCACTTACTTCTACTTCTTATGACATTATTATGTTAAACAGAATTATATATGGTGGATGATTGATGGCTACTATAAACAGTTTATTGTTATATTTTCCAGGACACTGAAGTGGAGCAAGATGTGAGTGCACTGATGAAACTTGAGGTTCCATCTCCACTAAAAATTAACGATGGCTCCGATTCTGATAAAAAATCTCCGAAGAATTCGGATCCATTACATTCCCTGGATTTCTCCACTTTGCATCATCAGGTGGAATCCAATGAACCTATTGGCTACACTCGTGTACATTTGGGAGGCTATGTAAGAATTTCCCCTGCCATTTAGTCAGTTTTCAGGAATGAGTAAATTGACGGAGAGAACTAATATTTATGTTTTATATTCGAATAGTCATTGGGCGATCAAGTGCTCTTGTCCCCGAGAAGTAGTTTCCTCATAAAAGACTCGAATGATCACAATGTGGCTCCAAGTCCACCAATCAACCAAGCTCAAATGGACCCCCCAATGAGTCGGCAAGACCTTGCGGTAGGAAATCCACTGAAACGGTTGAATGTGTTGACTCGACAAGTGAGCAACTTGAAAAGGCATTTGAAAACTTTGGAAGAGGAGTATGAGCAGCTCAGTGGCTACAAACCATCCCATGCGGATAAATTAAATAACAAGGAAATGAGAAAGTGTTTACTTCAACTGACCAAAGCAAAACGTGACCTCAAACGTGAGTTTATAGCTCTTTTATGGTATTGTTGTTTATATACTTTTCATTGGATTTCGGATTGTTTTGACTGTGGAGTTATAGTTTGTAGCGAAAGTTGTCTACAAATACTATATACTACATATCTGGGTTAGTGTATAGTTTATTTAGAAAGTTCGTGTATTGTGTGGGCGTAGGCAATTTATGTTTTTTATATGCGTTTTGGCAATCAATACTTTTTTTACTAATTCGTTTTTTTGTATTATTTTAGAACTCAGGGACGATCCTAGCTCGTTTGAATGCAACTTTTTATCCTACTCGGACACCATGCCGGCAATGGTACAGCCGCAACGCAACACACCCGATTTCATCAATAATATGACTGACTTTGTCCGGGAAATTGGATTCTTTTTGAGTGAAAAAAGACGAATGCAAGGGAGGCCAGATGAGTTGCAAGTGATGAGCTCGTTGGAACTAATGGAGGAGAAAAATGCCATGCAAAAACAGTTGCTCAGTCTCGAGAGAAAATTTGGACGTCCTAGTAGCAAGCAGGAAAAGGAAATTGTTCGGGATTTATATGATAGATATCGGTCTGTCAAAAGATTGACTAGTAAGGCCTTATCTTCTCGAGATGGCGTTGTTGATTTGGTTCCAATAATTGAAAATGTTCCACTGGAACTCGAAGATCCGGCTGACACTGTTTCCAATCTGAAGATCAACAGTAATAGTGGCAAATGCTCGTCTCCATTCATGAGTCGCCGGAGTAAAAGTTTGGATGAGATTGGAGAATACAATAATCGAGAATCAATTTCCAGCTGCAGTACTAGTAGCAACAGTAGTAATGCCACAGATCGAGCAAATGAAAGCTTCCATGATATGAATTTGTAAGTGGTAGAGTTGGATTTTTGGTTCACATAGTTCAAAATATCAAAATGGGAGTTAGTTTTTGTAATATTGTGTCTATTTTGCATTGTAGAAATGAGCTCGAGTTGCGACAAAGGCAGGCTAAAGAGGAAAAAAGAAAATTGCGAAGTCGACTAAAGAAATTTGAAGTGGATTTCCAAACAACGACTGGCCGACCTCCACAAAAGGAAGAAAAATACTACTCGGCTGAAATGGAGCTTGAGTATCAAAAGTACAAGCGATTGCGGGCCACTCTTCGGTTACTTGAAGTGCTCATCACGAAAAGGAACTTTCCACAGTTGAATAATAAAAGAGAAGATTGAATCAAATTGGAGCCGACTCTATAATATCAGTATGCGTTGGATTTGAGCAAGAATTTTCATTTTGTCTTTCTTATTTGTAAGGATCTATTGTTTGGTGAATGATGGTAGAAATAAATTATATTTGGGAACAAAAGGGAATAGCAATTAAGCGTCGACAATTTTAAAATATTGTAGTAGTACTGTCGTAGTATATAGTTGTACTTAGTTAGTCAGTTTGGTACTCAAACTTTGGTGTCTCAGGTTAAAAGAATCACCCATTTTATCTTTCCCTTTGTATCAGACTAAAGAGGGGAGTAAGACACAACAGTGAATATTAGTATTATTATATCCTTTTAAAAAGGTGTATTTATGTCTAACTTTGATACAACATGTATAACTGGATCAGATCATGCCAACTGTCTTCCGGGAAACGAATCGGATATTTGATACAAAAAATGTTTGTTTCGTTAATATTTATGTGCTGGAAAATTATCGGCATATACTTTTTGTATGCATTAAAAAAAGTAGTAAAGGTTAGTTATGCAAGAAACATGAATCTTTTGAAGTAAACAAGAAACTTGATGCATTAATTAATTAAAACGATAATCGAACGGTAGCAGTGTATAGAGTTATTTACTCGAGAAAATGAAGATATAGTAGGAAAAAATGCTGAATGTTTTCCTCGGGAAATTATATTGGAATTTATGCAAATTGGTCGCTAATTTATTGATTTCAAATTAATTGAATTCAAAACCATTGTCACAGACAGAGCTGTCCACTTATTGCCCACTTAATCTGCTCCTCCCAAGTTGAAAAAAGGGAGGTCGTGTCTAGCTTTTTCGTCCCTAGTCTTGTGCTATTCTAATTGAAACACATTCCATGTGTTGAGTAGTTAGCTGCTCATTAATTTCTCTTAGTTAGTTAGTGAGTTAGTTAAAAGAGTTTTTGATAAGTAGTTAGTAGTAACTTGGTAAAAACGTGATTTTTATTATCGTGCAACTCGCTATGAAATTTTTCCTCTTTGTGTACTATCACTATCTAGTCTGCTTAAGACTTTTACTTATCGTGTGATCTGATTTTATCCGCTTATATTTACCGTCGTTATTTTTATGGCGTCTCTCTTGTTTTGTGAACATGATCATGAATGTAGCCACCATGACCCACACTTGGAAACTATGACAAAATTATGACTGAAAGGGATTTAAAATCCTTTGAATAGGCAAATAGGCTTGCTGCTATACACTATTAAAGTATAATTATTCGTTTGAAAACTAATTTTTAAACATTTTTTTGAATTTTTAGTTTTCGTTGATCAGTTTTTTGTCTACGTTTGTGTTTCGTGAATATTTATAATTCCAACGTATTGAATCGTGTTGTTTCATCTGAAATGAAATGTAAAAGACTATCGTCTGATTTATTTCATTTGTGTCGACTTTGAAATGTTATTTATTTATTTTTTGTAGTGAGTTGATTTGTGGATACGTATTAAGTGGGGGAACCATATGAATAAGGCTATAATTGGATGGTTGCGGATTGAATTCAATACTAACTTGTAGATTGAGATACACTTTCTATAATTATTATAATATGATAGACTGATGAAAGGAGAGAGGAGAAATGTACCTTGAAAGAGAATACATTTTTGTACCAATATGGAAAAGGATCAGAATTTATATTCAATGTTAAGAATTGTAAGAGTTCTATATGCGTACTAACTTGCGAATTGACTACAGTTTTCCGGTATTTGTCTTCATTTTATTGACACCACGTATTTTGTTTCTTCCAAGTTTATTAGTTATGGCTATAGGATGATTAGGATGAATTTTTAATACACTTTTTGAATGAAATGCTTGTCACCATAGATGTTACAGGGCAAAATGAAGGGCCTTGAAGAAATTTTGAATTATTGATTGATTCCTATAATCAGTATACGATGGTGTGTATAAATGGTATAAATAAAGAAGTGCGTTGGTAGATGCTCTGACTAGAATTTTATACAGTGAATTTTACCATGGAAAATATTTTGATTTGTAAGACCAAGAAGAAGTGTACAAAAAAGAATGATAGAGTTGAAAAAACTGGAACGATTTGCTTTACTAGCTCCCGAGAGATAACTATTCGTACATTTTAGACGTGTTTAAGTGCAACTAACTAATTATTCTAAATAAAATGAATGATTGAAGAAAAAAAATTCGCTCTTTGTGTTGTAAATAGTGATACGCAAGAATTGCGTTTTAAAATACATTTGTATTGCAATAGATTTCCAAGTTATTTTTTTTTTTGGATATTCTGAACCTGTAGATAAGTATTCTGTGTCTAATGAATATTATGCAAGTTTGTATACTGCCAACAGTACAGTTTGTTTTCCGTCGTATTCTCACTTGGGTGAGTTTTTTTAGCCGCTTTCATTACGGATTTTGCAATGGACACTGGAATGCGTGCGCTTAGTTTTAATTAGGATAATTAATATATTCGGAGGGAAGAATATAGATTTGAAGAGGCACAGATCATGTGCATTTATATGCTATACTACTGCTACCTATATGTGTATTACGTCTGATCTTGTAATATAATATTTATGTATTACATACTCTGTGTACACACAATTTAATTGTATTACTGTGAAATAAATTGTCAATAGTCAAAGTTTGTTTTGTTTACACTATTGCATCTAAAAATTGCATTCATATTTAAACTGGTCTCAAAACAACTCAATTTTTAAATTGCGAAAACTAGGCCGTGCTCTTGGCCGTCTTGGCTTTGGTTTCAGAACCATCCAAATTTTTATCAGTGTCATAAAAAAAACGAGTAAACTAAATTGGGTTGTAAAAACAATGGAATAATGACCGCGTAACTGTAACATATTACTACTTATTACTACCGCTAAAAATGCTAACAGCCTTTACTTGCTTATTATGAGCGGTTGCTTGCACACCGCTTAAGTTTTTTGCTACTGTTTTGTCTATTCCTATAAAACTTGAACAAAGTATGTAACAATGAAAACCAATAACAATCATTATTGCTTACACACGTCATTTTCTGGCTAATTAATATAACATTGAATGCTCCAAGTTAGGTAGTTGGTTAGTTAGTCAGTTAGCAATTAGTCTATGTTGAGGTTGGGTTGACAGTTAGTCAGTTGTAGTTACTTACTTACTATAGACTTTGGCTGAACCACTAACGAGCTACCTCAGACATTGTTGAAGAAAAAGTAGTAGTCAAGATCTTTGCACTCGCTCTAACAAACTTTTCCTTGGAGCAATCTTTTATGAGTTTCATTCAGTCAGTCAGTAAGTTCGCTTGTCTGGATACAGTATTATAGCAACATGTTCGTGCCTGAAAACTGAATACAAGTGTACAGTAATTCTCCACATATATTCTTTTTAACTAACCAACTAACTAACTGATCAAGCTAGCAGATATTTTACCTGGTTGGTTAGTTTAAGTTAGTCAGTGTGCACATATTGTGACAACATACTTATGCATGCATGGATGAGTTCATGCTCGCGGAAATCAACAGTTGTTCATCTGCTAAACAAATAGATTTATCTGACTGACTGTGTGCATGCAATATGCCTGCCGTTAGTAGAGAAAAATCGCTATGAGTTCATTTCATTGACTTTAATTTTCGAATGCTCGTAAAAAGCTGCTGTTGTCATTAACGAACTAACTAACTGGTGATGTAGAAACGAACTAACGGGGCTTCGCATGTTTCCTACAAACGTTAGTATAAGGGAATTCAATTTAATGCCAAAATTTTGTTACTTTTTGTGCTAGCCTCAGAAAATGTTACGTAAGTTCAGTGGTTTTTTTGAGGTTTGAGTAATAGGTTGGAATTTATTTCATGCATTTGTTGGTAGTGATAGTATAGTTTGGTTACAGCTGTTGAAAATGTGTACTTAAGAAAATTTACAGTTTTTGTACACGAGAGTCAAATATTTCTGGAGAATATAAGCTCTATAGTGTATCCGGGTGAATAGGATTCGTGGAAAAAGTGTTTTTATTTGTACATCGATTGTATTAGAGTGTGAATATGTGTTGCGTGTATTAGTAATGAATGCACGGAGTGTAGTGTGTAAGTAGTGGACTATTTATTTAAAAACTACCGATATGGAAATTTATTGACAAGGCTTTGTGTTATCTCCTTCCATAGGAAGGACTATTTATATTTTAACTCCAACACTAGTACCTATTCTTAAAAGACTTAGGTTTTCAAGTGGGTTATAATCATAATATATTGGATTTAATTTGTAATGTGATAATCACTACATAGTGGAATTATTCAAAACGCAACCTGTTGTTCGAACTGTTGAAATCAGAATATTCTGGAAAAAAATTGTAACAGTGGATTGCATCAATAGTTTGTGCACACGTGCGTTCATGTTACAAAGAATGCGGCTAAAGGTAAATGTTTAGTCTATATTATTTTTAACTGGTTAGTAAGTCATTGCAACGGGAAAATTGATCAAATTTCCAACTTGAGACTCGAGCATGCTTTTTGTGCATGAAAGCATTGTCTTTTAAGTCTGTTTAAAGTTCCACTGGACTTTGTACGCAAAAATTGAGCTCATTGTCATAACCATTATCAACGGTCAACGGAATCCACGTATCCACGCGTTTATATTTACTGATCAGACGTGAGAATTCCAAACAATCTGCGTGACTATGTTGAGGTTAAAAAATTACGTGGAAACATTACTTTGCTTCCTTCTAAATTATAAAAATTCTGAGATCTTTGACTTGTCGAGAAATTCAGATTTTAAAAAAATCATGAATTGCGTTGGAAATAATTTGTTTACAATGACATTAAGTTGTGTGGTTGTGTCTAACTCACTAAACTATATATGACTTTTCAATCCTTTAGATAGCCTTTTGATTCCCAGAAGTTGGAAAAGATAACCATAGTTGTCGGTTCAAAAATGAATGTGAACGCGAGACAAGTTTAAATCTATAGACAAATGATTGTTTCTACACAAGATAAACGTTTATCAACAACTCATGGCCCTTTTAGTCAAACTTAACACAACCAGTTCATACTAAAATTACTGTCCACTCTCTATTGTATTCAAAATTTACTTACAGTTCCTCAAACATAGCTTTGATACCAATATTGTCAATCTGCACATTTATAGCACACACTGCAGCGCATCCTAATTACAACTCATCAGCTGCAGACAAATGAATTCAATGTTGTACGCGCTGACGTCTTTTCTCCGCATACAACCCAAAAAGTGGATTGTGTATAAAACTGGCAGATTTTTCGCATGAATCGATCAGTCGTTTATTTATTCCGATTTGAGTTTGATTGTTATAATCCATAAAAAAAAATTATCTTCGTTGTGATTTTTTTTTGTGTTAACAAGTGTGTTTTCAATAAAAATCTTTTATCATGTCCCGAATATATCGAGTAAGTGGTCTAACCACAAACTATATATGTTGGCATGTCTATTTTGTTTTTCCGCTTTATTGTGTATCAAATGTACCATAACTAAATCCAGTGCAGTGACAGGTTTAGTACTCATCAATTTTAGGTTTTTACTGTCGTGCAGCTCACACGCTCGTGTTCGAACATTTGTAATAGTTTATGACTAGTTATTTTGGGGAATATGTGCGTGAATTTTGATTGTAATTTAACACCATATGTATTCTGATTTTTGCAGTCAACGATGCAATCTGTTGCGACAAACGTGTTGGAGCAGAAACATCATGTTTCACGAGACAGTCGTGGGCAAATTTTGGGCCATCTTCGGGGATTCAGGGGATGCACTGTGTGGTTTACTGGTTAGCAATTTGAATACATTTTCATTGATTCTGATTTCAGAATGAAATTTGTTGATTGTGTATTCTTATTCTTTCTTATTCTTCATATTGCATTCTTATTGTTTTAGGATTGTCATGTGCTGGAAAAACGTCCATCTCCTTCGACTTGGAAGCATTTCTAGTCTCCAATGGAATCCCTGCATATGCTTTAGATGGGGACAACATCCGGACGGGGCTAAATAAGAATCTTGGTTTCACCAAGGAAGACAGGGAAGAAAATATACGAAGAGTTGCAGAAGTAGCAAAATTGTTCGCTGATAGTGGTGTTGTAGCATTATGCAGTTTCGTGTCTCCGTTTCAAAAGGTGAGAAAAATATTTAAATAACTCATTCGACTTGACTGACCTAAAATCCCCTCAAAAATTAAAAAATTAGAAAAATTATAAAAAGCTGTTAAAATCATCTGGCAAAAAAAACTTCATATTTTCTGGAATTCTGGAATTAACAAGTCCACACAGACACACGGAATGTGTTATAATTATACAGGCATGGTATATAAAAGGAGGGTATCGGAATTACATGGCCGAAAAATAAATTGAGTTGAAAACAAGTTTTTGTAGCGTTTAAAATTTAGCATCGAATGGCTATTTCAGTTTTTGATAAAAATCTAATTTTACTCCGTGGGGGGGGGGGGAATTAAAAAATGCAATGCATTGGCGAGATAGGGGAATGACTAATTTTCAAATGAAATTTTTGGAATATGTATCATTGATTTTTTATTTAACTGAACGAGTACTAATGGAAAGAGAAAAATCTAGAGAATATTTTAATAGTAAAACACCGAAGGTTTCTCCCCATCCGGGTAAGTTATGGGGTTTTGAAAAAGGGGGAATTTTATTGTACGATATTAATGACTATTTAACAGGAGAAAAATTCCCCCTTTTTCAAAACCCCATAACTTCCCCGGATAGGGAGGAACCCTCGCCGTTTTACTATTAAAATATTCTCTGAATTTTTCTCTTTCCAGCAGTACTCGTTTCAGTTAATAAATCAATTCGATGCTAAATTTTAAACGCTACAAAAAATTGCTTTCAACTTAATTTATTTTTCGGCAATGTAATTCCGATACCCTCCTTTAAAAAAATCTTTGAATAAATCTATTAGGATCGTGAATTAGCTCGAAAAATTCATGAAGAAGCACAGCTACCATTTATCGAAGTTTTCGTCAACACTCCATTAGATGTGTGCGAACAACGAGATGTTAAAGGGCATTATAAAAAGGTAATTATTTATTATGTTTTTAAGCAAATCGTAATTTATACTTTGTATCTAAAACAAATCTTTGCGTACTCATCTATAGGCACGTGAAGGAAAAATCAAGGGATTCACTGGAATCGATCAAGCATATGAAAACCCAAGCAATCCGGATTTGACAATTCGCACCGTTGGCGAAAGCATCAAAGATAGCATGATGAATGTTGTGAACCTTCTTGTAGAAAAAGTAACCGCTTGAATACTGATCGACAATTACATTACTTGATGTCATGCTCTCAACTAATTTTTATGCAACACACGTAAAATGGGTTTGATTTTTCTTAGAATGTGCTCCCTAGTGACCTGAAATCGTCTAGTAGAGTGCCTGAGCTTTTCACGCAACGTAGTTCCTCTGACATTAAAAGTTTGATGAAGTCATCACCAGCTTTAGAAATAACTAAATTGGATTTACAATGGCTTCAAGTCTTGTCTGAAGGTTGGGCTACTCCACTTACTGGGTTTATGAGAGAAGACCAGTTTCTACAGGTACATATGTTTCTATCTCGGTTAAGCTTCTTTGCAATCCATTCTACTGAATTACTTGCTCAAATTACAATGAAAAGAAATGCAAAGTGCATGTAATCGTAATCCGATTCATTCAGCTATTATTGACAAACACAACTAAATAAAGACAAGAGAAAGAAGCATAATATAAAAGTATTTTTCTAACTCAACAAATTCTAACAATAGGCTATCCACTTCAACGCTTTGGTGAAAGAAGCTATGGTGACAATGCCATTAGTGATTGCACTTCCTGTCTCCACGTCAGACAAAGAGCGACTCGCTGGAGCTAAAGAAATTGTTTTGTATTATGAGGCAAAACCTGTTGCTCTCCTCAAGAATCCAGAATTCTACGTGCATAGGAAGGAAGAGAGATGTGCTCGGCAATTCGGAACAACTTCTCCCAAGCATCCATACATTAGCGTCAGTAGTTTAAGCAATGTTTAGTTTTTAAAAGTCTGTAAAAATATAATACTTACTAATCTTTTATGATACATTTTTGTGCATACAGATGATTCTAGAGAGTGGAGATTGGCTAGCTGGGGGAGATTTGGAAGTATTTGAACGGATTAGATGGAATGACGGACTTGATGAGTATCGTCTCACACCAAATGAGATCCGTGCTAGAAGTATGGAGCTAGGAGCCGACGCAGTATTTGCATTCCAATTAAGGAATCCCATCCACAACGGTCATGCTTTGCTAATGCAGGTAAAAAAACAATTGTTTGTAATAAAATCTATCTATAGGATTCTCATGATACTGTACGTAAGTACGTACTCTACTGCGTAGGATGCAGAGTTTAGTCAAATTCAGTGCTGATTATTCCGAACTTTTTTAGCGATTTGTTGCTCAATGAGCTCGATCTCTTAATTAAGTTTGATAACTGAAATGTGTTTGCTTAATATATTATGTCTGAGTACAAAAGTGAATGTAAAATGACAGACTCGTAAAACAGATTTTAATCTGTGTGATGAGCATGGAAGATTGCTTTTAGCTGTATGAGTTCACGGTGCATAACTTTATTGCAGGACACACAAAGGAGACTAAAGGAGAACTATGGGTACAAGAAGCCAGTGCTATTATTGCATCCTTTAGGTGGTTGGACTAAAGATGATGATGTACCATTGCCTACTCGAATTCAACAGCATTTGGCTGTGTTAGATGAGAAGGTTTTAGACCCAGAGACTACAATTCTTGCCATTTTCCCATCTCCTATGATGTACGCTGGACCCACTGAAGTTCAATGGCATGCCAGGTATGCATCTTTCTTGTTAACTGACTATTTACTTGTACGTATATAATTGAGTGATTTAATCTATGACCAATGGTACTAAATGCATTTGGAGAGATAGTAGGGTGTGATAAAACTAAAAGTTAGTTTGTATATGCTCTCAGATCACGATTGAATGCAGGTGCTAATTTCTATATCGTGGGAAGAGATCCAGCTGGGCTTCCTCACCCAGAAAACAAAAGTATTGATCTCTATGAGCCCACTCATGGGTCTCGAGTCCTCAAAATGGCCACGGGACTCCCTGGCTTGGAAATCATTCCATTCAAAGTGGCTGCTTATGATAAGACGGTTAATAAAATGGCCTTCTTTGACCCGAGCAGAAAAGAAGCATTTGAATTCATTTCTGGGACAAAAATGCGCGGTAAATATAGTTCATTTAAAAAATTGGCAGAATGTTTTTGTTTTTTATTTTAATTTTGGATTTAATTTGGTGACAGGTTTGGCAAGATCAGGAGAATTGCCCCCAGATGGCTTCATGGCTCCCAAGGCTTGGCAAGTTTTATCCAACTATTACAAATCTCTAGCTGCCCAACAAACTAACTAGGAATCCAAAGGTGGTTTAGGTTTTGCCTCTTTTATTTTCGTACATTTTATTCTTCTAAAGCAACCAAAATGCATGGATTTTTGAAATTTTGACATCTACAGAATAGTGGAAATTTTAATCTTACTACAAAATATAAAAAATATATTCACGCTTTTACATAAGGGAGAGACCTCAATTTTACACTAAATTATGCAGCATTAACCGAAAGTATGAAAAATAAAAAGAATAATTTGACATTTTGACAATATAAAATATTTGTACATAATTTCAAATGTCATCTGCGAATTATTTTTAATCAAGAATTCGTTTTCTGACCACCATTGGAACTTCCAAAAATACATCCAGATATGCATTCATCATCAATAACAATCCCCTAGTAAATACATCATATTTTTCTTGAAAAAACTCGCTGAGATCTTGAAAAATTTGACTTATAAAATCAGAGTAGTTCGTTTCCTGTTCTGCACTAGTATCTGATTTGGAATTATCCACTGTAGAATTTGTATACGTGTACATGTAGCATGAAGGAAAATTGTTTATATTATGAATTTTGTGATAATTTCCACCAGTTATACGATGACTTCGCCCTTCCATGATAAAACTGTGCAAGGATAATTCATTTTTGTTAGAAATGGTCACATTCGGTTTTCCCATTTGCTCTACAAGAATTTCCCCAGAAACGATAGAAATTGTGATATTTTTTAACTCAGTTGGCATGAAATTTTCGAAATAACGATTCGGGTAGTCCGCTACAAAAACTACATCTGATGAATTTGTCCATTTTGATACTTCATTAGCAACATGATCGAAGAAAGTTTTTCGGTAATCAGAAAATTGGGTTAAGAGGGGGAATACCCATGGAGTGTTTTCAAAAGGAGACCAGGTAGCCTTCAAAATATTCACCTAAATGAAAATTTCATAATCGATTATACAATTTTAAAACCTAACAAAAATCTAGTAAACTATATACTTACCGTGGGATCAAATATTCTTTGCTGAAATCGGCCGTTCATGGATTTCCAAATGTCCATATAGATCTCAACTCCGGTCACATTGTAAGATGCCATGTTTCTCTCTGCGCATTTGGCGTATTGCTTGAAAAATAAAATGCAATACAGCATGGATGGACAATGCAAGTTAGGAATAGAGTTCGGGACAGTAAACTTTATAGCCGTAGCGTACTTACCTTGGCCATATCTGCATGCGAGCTCCATCTATCATTAGAAACCCAAACCTACAAGTATGGAAATCGCAAATGATTACTTTATATGCATTTGCTCTGAGGAATGCATGAGTACACAAGTACTAATTTAGAATGTGAAACTGCTTAAGAATGGTGAATATAATTGCATACATCAGGATCCAAGTATCTAACAGTTCCCTTTGAAGGAATTTTGACCGTAACTTTCTGATGCAGAGTTTCCCAGGAATTCACCATCATATCCCAACTGTAGCCATAAATCCCTTTGGTCCATGTATTGTATCCCTTTTGTATAAATCAAACAAAATTAAGATGGATTCGAAAAACTTAGAATTTGGCAAATCTGAATATTAAAACCTTAGTTATGAAATGTGAAAATGGAAGAAACAATTGAATAGAAACATAAATGGCTAGAAAAACAAGAATCCAGAGATTTCTTGGCTTGTTGATAGAAGAGATTTTTTCTGAGGAATATTCGGCAGTTTTAGGTTTTTTCAGTTGTTTCTTAGGAATATCCTTCACATCTTCAGCTCCATTTAATTTGTCAATGTTGAGAAATAGAATCAGTGCCACAATGCATACATATGGAAACATTCCTAGTGAAAATTAATCAATAAACTAAAAAGAGTAGCAATGCTAATGTACATAGAAATAATGCAAAAAAATACCAATGTCAAAAAGTTGAGAATTCAACCCATGAAACACAAAAGAAAGGCCGAATGCTATTTTCTTTGTGGATTCAAAGAATAGCATGAATCCAACAAAGAGGTCATAAAACAGGCCTCCTAAATGGACCATGAAATAATTAATCACTTCTTCGGGTAGGAAAAGCCTGAAAATTACATAAATCTTCAAGTACTTTGCAACATAACATTTTTCATAGAAATCAAAATTCCCCAACTAACTTTAATGGCGTAAAAACGCGGTGCTTAGACAAATTTTTCATAGAATGTCCATACAACCAGTCAGCATCTAACTTTTTAATGCCAGCAAAGAAATACAAGAGAAAAAGTTGAAATCGCAGGATACTGTAGTTCCATCTAGGCACACCTTTCACCTTTTCGTCATTCAAGTGGAGACGAAATCTTTTATCCAATGATCTGTGACAACGAAACGGGAAAATATCACATGGTAAAATACTATTTTCAAGTGCGGTTCAACAAACTTGGAGTGAATCCAAGGTTGTCTTCTCCTTTTCGTAAATCAAATTGTTCATGATTGACATCATCCTTTTCACAGAATGTTGCAAAAGCTCACAGACTATCAATATTCCAAAGAAGAAAACCTAACAAAACTTACAGATGTTTTCCCGCATCTGAGAGCATCAGGAGAAATACAAGGAGTGCAAAAAGATAGGAATGATTGTTCCATCTGGACTTGTCCAAAAGAAAAAAGTACAAGTAGGGTCCAAGGTACAGACTACATGAAAAACGAAATCTAAATCCTGTTGCTATTCCTAGAGCACCTAATTCGTATTGATATAAAGATAAATGGTTTAAAAAGTCCCTTGAAAATTAGCTTATTTTTCTACCAAGGATTACCAAGCGCCATAAAGGAGTACAGAATGCACGCATATTGAACGCCGACAGGAGTTATCCAATTAAACAAGGGGAAGAAACAGTAATTGGGATCCGCAAATCGGACATCCACGTCATCCAAGCCCCGTTCTTGAAACGTGTCCAGAAATAGGAGAAAGCCTATTCAAAATATTCACATTCAATGGATCAACATGGAAAACTACTCATTCATTCTAACCACTTGTCTAGTGTCAGTATACTATCCTAGACTAGACACACTTACCAAAGAGTATACGAAAAATGCATATCGGCGTCGGATCTTTCCATTCAAATAAATAAATCCCTGCGTGATCAATTTTGTTGAATACTGTACTTCGAAACCTACAAATGACAGAACAAAGAGTGGTCCAAACTGTCTCCATAATAATCAAGCTGGCTTTCCCACTTTCCCCGTAGTATTGATTTTTCCTTTAAACTTTATGATACTTTCTTTCCTTAGTTGTAACAGCGGTGAAGGGTGAAATGCGACATGCGACCGACCTGGACAACTGCACTATTCTGACTGACTGGAGTCCAGGATTAGTTTTCTTCTTGGGAAGCTCGCGAGTGACATTTTTATAAACTTACTTAGTTAGTGACCGGCTGACTTCGACTAATAATATGACCTGGAAGGTTCTTTATAGCCTCCTAGTAAGACTATGGAAGGAGAGAAAGGACTAAGTACACATAAAATTGCTTTCATCATCGCTACCACCATGCATATCATCGTGTACTTTTTAAATGCTTTCTCAAATATTCGCTTTCATAGGCTTTAATTAGTGTCTGACAGAACAGATTTTTCCTCGTGCTGTACAATGGCAGCAGGAAAGGGTTAACCGGAAAACCTACTACTGCTAGGGATAGTATGTGTGAAACCAAGCAAGTTAACTCTGAAACAAACAGGTTGCTTGTACAGATATAAAACAAGTGCTTGTTTCAATCGAAGTTCGTACTTTCGTACACATGAGAAAATTATAACAACAACCGTCCAGATTGAATAAAAAATGAGAAAAGCTTTATCGTTTGAAAAAAGTCTGGAAAAGTGTACTTACGTCCACGTACGTGATTTAATACCGGTGATGAAGATGACTGTTCATTTTGAAACATATTTAACTATTAGCGGGTGGACCGAATAAAGAAGATTATTATAATCTTTCCGGTCACTTACAGACTACATTATCACTGTTTCAAATGATGTAGCTTAAGCCTCTTATGTCAGTGGCAAAAGAAAGTTGCTTCTTGGCTCATAAAACTGACAGTAATAAATGGGGAAAGCTTCTTCTAGCTTCTCTGGAACAAACAAGTGCGGTACAAGATAAAATGAGGTTGATGATGCACACTAATGTGCATGGACTCTTATTAAATTGACTTTCTTGGCTCTCCGCAAATGTGTAGGAGGAATCTACGGCAGGATTTTCTCCAGGGTCGCATTTTCACCATGTTTTCAGGAAACTTAATTACATTCAATCTCAGTCAGTGTCAGTAGTCTATAATACGAAGTGTAAGTCCATATGAAACGGAAAACTGTACACTAGCTTGTTACCTATACGGTTGAAGAAAACAGTGAAATCTTCTAATTAAATCGCATCGAATTCAAGTTTATTCCCAATTTTGAATGTACATCATATCGAAACAATACTTCATAAATAATGACAGCATGCTATAAACTATTAATCATAATCTAAACTAACCAGTTAAAATTAGTAAATGATCAAAGCATAATACATTACAATAATATAATGTCGTTAATATAACTGAGTCGAAAAGCAGTAAATTCCTTACGTAATAAAACATTTAAAATGTTAGTACCTCCTCGATTAACCCTCCAAGCTAGCTCCTGAACAAGTCAAAAATAAGATTTTCGCTCATTGTCGTCCAATACTTACATAATAATAATAATACTAATATTTTCTCCAACAAGCGAATATTTCTAACGGCCGTGGAAGTTCAGAACAAAATATACTGAACGAAATATAATTCAAAATATTGACGACAATGATTCGTGTGGCAACAATATTAACCCACAAGGAAAATAATTAATACACTTACAAATGCAATTTTCCATTTTTCGGACAACAATTTCGCTCATTAGCAGAACTATCTGTTGAGTACTTTAAATGTCTATAAATATTATTAATGCAAATATTGATAATGACAAAATTAGCACAACGTAGTATTCATTCAAATAAATCTGCTAAGTGCAGAAAAAATTCGCCATTTTGGCAGTACCAATCAATCCATCTTGTATTTATTGACCTAGCACATGATGCATCAATCTGTTGAAAGTATCGCTCTGCGCAATGCGCATGGATGGCATCCCAACTGAATTCAACTGCAATGGTTGCAAAAAAAAACGCCATCATCAGCCAATGAGCTCGCTCCATTTTTTCTTGGACGGTTGCACGTACGTACGCACAGAATAAACTTACGAACTCAATTGACTTTTACTACTTCAACTTGTAACGTATTTTGATCAAACTTAATTGTTATTTTTAGTGTTTTAATTAATTTATGATTATTCAGTTGACGATTGAGTTTTAGTTTCTTTTCCAATTTTGTCAATGCTTTACAGTGTTTATTTTGTTAAGTTTTTTAGAGAGCCTGGAGTTGATAGTAATTTGCACTTCAACCTATTCCAGCTTCGAGTTGGAGCTACTACGTTTGACTTCGATTGGTATGAAATTAATTTCTGTAATTGTCTAGGTCATAGTTAGAATATTTTTGAAACTTACAAGTGTACATAGTAGTTGTTTTAACTTTTTTAATGATAATTTTTGAAAATTTCAGATTGTTTAAAAATGATAAGGTATGTAAAGTAGATTATCAGTCATATTTCTTAATTGTAACGAATCTTTTTTTCGAGGCTACTACGAAAATGGACGGATGTCAATTACATAAGCTTTTTATGAGAGAAAGGAAAACGACAACTTACATGAGCATGCGCACTAGGTGCGGTGAAGTGTGGCTGCTGCTGCCGGACTTGTTGTGGAGGAGCTTTGTAGACATTAGGAGCTTGATGTAATTGACCTGGACCTTCCTCCTCAATCAAATAACGAAATGTTGGCGAATTCTGTGGATTAAACTCCTTTGGAGCGTTTGGTGTTCGAATGATTGGAGGCTCCCTAAGAAAAAGGTTAGTACATTTCAATTCATGCGCTTAGAGGGCAAGAAAACCACACCCATGTGTTTTGTGACACGTCTATCATATTCCAAACTAATTAAGATCTTACAAGTTGACACCGGTCTGCACATATACTGCTTCTTGAACATTTTGATTGGAGTACAATGGCTTTGGTGAATTGAATTGTCTATGAACCAGTGCCTGGTTTTCATTCAGATTGGCGACCACGCTCTATTTAAATAATAATTCAGTTAATTTGCAACACTTTTTTAATGCTTGAAATCCAAGATTCAACTTACTTGTTCATCAAATGGTCTGAAACTGGCAGGTTTCCGTGACCTTCCAACTCCAATTACTTTCTGATTCAATAAATCTGGCCTGGGTTTCGCACCTGGTTGGATCAAAGGCGTCGTCCTGTAAGGCTGTAAGAATAATTTACATTGAATTAGTGTTCTGCAGCTCATTGAATTTTACTATTTCGGCTAATCCGGTTAATCAGTTTGTGTTGATGATGGAAGTAAGTATCTGGTATTTACTTGGCTTTGAATGGCTTCTTGCTCCTTTCGGGTCTCCATCATGATTTCATGAAGCATGTCCTTTGGTTCTTTGTTGGGGAACCGTGTGACTGGGAGAGATTGCATACGGGAATTGAAACTTGAGGGGAATGGTGAGGCTAGTGAAGCCATGCCGTCGAGGTCAGTTAGGACACGGTTCAGACGATAAGCACCTATTTCTGCATGAAGCAGTAATCAAAGCCACATGTACAAGAAGCATTAAAATTATGGGGAATGCTTTATTTTAATCTTTATAACCAACATATATTAGCTTTATAGAAGATTGCGCTGCAGATTGCGACAGTTGTGAATCTTTAAAACATATACTAGAATTGTATTGCATTTTCGAAACTACTCGCTTAGATTTAAATTAAAGAAATAGAGGGACCATGGTATCGCATATCCGTTCTATAATCCCGAGTGACTTTTGATGTCAATGGGATTTTGGGCTTTCAAATTCAGATATCTTTTTTTTTTAATTTTCAAGCTTTTAAGCAAGCATTTGTAAAAGTTTTTATGTCAAGATTTCAGGTTCATTGCGTAGAGTTATTTCGTAAAAACCTCTGAAATTTTACCCAATTGGTTGAAACAACGAATTGCGTAATATTTGGATTGGTATCAAGACTGTCAATTGTGAGCGAGTAAAGATAGTTATGGAATAGATTTGGAAAACAGATTAAGTAAACCTAGTCTACCAGCTAAACTAAATTCTAAGAAGTGAGCAAAAAAATATGCACATACGTAAGAAGAGAAAAGTAGTAGTGGTAGTAGTGAGAGAAATACAAAGATACAGGTGGTCACGTCACGCTCACTAATTTGATTAGACGACTGAATGGATTACTTGCTGCCTGTGAAGTCGAGCAGCACAGAACTGATTATTAATATTTTACTTTACTACAAAACTGATAGCATCTATTCATTGAGAATAAGTATTTTAACAACCACTGAATCTGTAATTAGTTTGCTTGTAAGATTTATAAAAAATTGTTAACAACTGTTACAAATGGCCATTACCTTTTCTGTATGCCAGTGTGATTTTTTTAAGGAGCCAGCAAAATTTATTTAAAATTTTCGTGGATTCGGTCGCAATTTTTCGTGAAAAGGAACTTATTTGGTGGAGAACTTATATGTTTCTGAAAATAATATTGGATACAACTTGTTCAAGTCTCAGTCTGTGTTTCAGAGTGCAGAAAGAACAGAAGCTTGCAAAAATCCGTTTTGCAAAGAAATATCTCGAATGGGTTTATTTTAGAATGGTTTTACCAATTCCAGGCGGAGCTTACAGTGTTGACGAAGTTCATATTCATTAGCATTACGTCTAAACGTCAGCAGTTTGTATACGTTTTGAACCAGTTGGCAGGATGGCTCTTCTTTTTAGAACACTACGAAAAGGGCACTGCTGTTAGTATATTTTCCCAGCTACCTTAAATAACACATTCTTCAACCTGATTCATAATTTTTCAGTGGTGCGTGTTATCACTGATTTAAAATGCAAAAATGATATTATTCATTATCGCTGGCAAATCCTTAATTTGCGGCAACATAAAAAAATATGACTAGTAATAGCATAAGTTTATTAAACTTTCTGCCATGTAAAAGCTTTTAAAACTATGAAATACGGTGAATGTAATGCAAATGTGTTTCATGACTAACATTTATGAGCTTAACGTATGTAGGCCATAGCAAATCTCCGAGAAATCGCATCAGTTAGTTAGTTAGCAAGAAATGATGCAATGTAACTGAATAGGAGTATACAGCTTGTGGTGTGGTTAAGTATTATGTCTTTAGCTGTTTAACTTGTAATGCCAGTGGAAAATTTCTTGCCAAGTGGACCGTCCTCTAAAAATAAGTTTCCTTTCATTTGACTTTTACTTGAATTTCTTTATGCTCGAGAACGCTAATTTCCCTAAAATTTAACATGTGCTGTGGTCGCATACGATTTATATAATGTGATAAATGTACCAAACAGAATTGTCGAAATAATATTGGTAAATGGTTTTTCAATGTTTGTAAAATCGTTTCAAAAATCGCATTACATACTTTTTTGTCGTTTTATGTTAATCATATGTAGCCAAATAAAACTTGGGTATTGGCTTCAGTATTAAAACTTGATAACATCAATACATGGGCTAGAAATATGTTTAAGTTGATCCATTTATCATGATCAAATTATTCATTAATTCATAAATTTTGTTTGCATAAATGGTTGGTATTATTATTTTTTTCATGATTGAGCCCCTAGATTTTTCACTTACGAAAAAAGTATTTAAACAAGATCTAGAATAAATAGAACACTGCGTAGGTGGGGGAAATGAAACCGTCAGTTTAACTTTTCATAGTTTCCGAGATGTTTGTGCGTAGTTCGTTGGTATAGCTGATTATTTTTTACTTTAAGTTACTCATTATGAATTCTTGGTATTTATTTCTAAGGCCCAAACTTCATGCTTAATAATCCAAAAAAGAGTTAGAACCAGTTTAAAAATTTTGGCAACTTTGATGATTAATTAAAAAACAGAACCGAGGAAAGCTATTTTTGTCATGAGGTGCAGTGGAAGTGGTTGATAGCAACCAATTGTGCAGTTAAATCCTGAATGCACTGATAGCTTGCCACAAGGCTGAAATTTTATAGAAGGAAAAACATGCGGAACCACTCTCATGACCCTGACTTTTTGCCGAAACAGATATTATGCATTTGCCAATTTTTTCAGTGGTGGCGAATGAAGCAAGCAGATTTACATTGCCTCATTTAAATGTTTAAAATATATCATCTGCTAAAAAAGTGAGTTTTCTGTCAATTTTTGTTTCTACTGGATGGGTTTTTTAAAGCTAAATAATTAGCTTTGCGTATAGCTCAGAGTTTTTGAAAAGATGTATGTTTTCAAGAGTATAATTTTACGATCATTCATTTCGAGTTTTCCAAAGCAATTTTCAAAATCTTGAGGCATTCAAGCGAAAATGGGAAGTCTGTGTTAAATAATTTGGTACAAAACTTGACTCATGATCAGAGACAGTCTAGTAATAAAAAAGAAAACTGTTGACCTAAATGAGCGGGTGATCTTTGGATGTGCATTATGTGCCACAGGCATAGGGTAACCTCATTTCCGAAAATTCATGCTGCATCCGTTTTTGCATTGTGTTTGGGTAACAGGTAGCCTTGACCAAATTTAGATACAAAAATTTAGCATTTTTATTGTCCGCTTCTTGCTTTTTACATATTCAACTTGTAGTAACAACATTTTATTCTTTCAGATTCACTTTCAGTCTACGAAACTTTCATGTGACATGTAGGTTGGGGACGTGCTTCCTCTAAAAATATCATTGGTGATTTAGTAAAAACAGCCAAAAAATGTTTCTCTTATACAGCTACTGCACTCTATTGACTTTAAGTATAGTGTAAGTGTGGGCTACTTCCTTTGACTTTCAATGATGGCGCTTTTTGAGAGAAAGTAAAGTTTACAATCCAACCGTAAGTACTTAGAGTCTTTGTTCTTCAGCTTTGCATTGCTACAATGTACGTTCCATTTTTCCAAGTTCAGTCCAAGTTCCATTTTTAAATGCTTTAACACTCAACACTCACAATTCAATAAATTAAATAAAAAGGGCTACTTTCCCTCCAGACGTATTTTCGTCTTTCCTGTTGGTATCTCAGTAGCAACATATAAACTAGCCGCGAATTGAATGATCCAGAACTCAACAGCACTTCTTTAATTTAATTCAGCATTAAATGAAACAGAATTTTCCATTTAAGGCTACTACAAGTTTCCATTTAATCTTTATAGGCAGTTTTTCTCATGATTACCGCATCGTTTGTCACTTTATATTTAACTTTGTATGCGCTTGAACTCACTTGTAGGAAATAATTTGATGATAGATTGCTGTATTGGTTACTAGTAAATGATCAAGTGTATGGATGCACTGAAAGTGTGGGTTTCGATGGTATAAAAGTTACCAATCAATCATCATCACAGCCCTCATTAATGATAGTTGTACAGCATAGTAAATAATAATACTGAGAGAGAAAATTAGAAGCAACATCAGAGAATGACTGTGAAAGCCTCTTCCATGCAATTTATATGGACACAAATTTTATTTTATGTATTTCGTAAATCAGTCGTGGGATTCTATTAAAATCCCAGGACGAAGTCCTAATTGTTTACGGAATATCTCCAGACATTTAGTACTATTTTGGTTGAAAAAACCATTGATACGACGATTTGCGGCCAGCTTGCTAAAGATTTGAGCAATGTTCAATGCACCCAAAGCTCTATTTTGCCTGCTGTTTATACCGTCGCTTTCTCTTGTGCCCTAGTATTTGAAGGATCGTTATAGAGTTTTTCCTGTACACAACTTGCTTCGAAAGCTTTGCAGTCGTGTGAGTGTGTGTATAAGAGAGAATAATAACAATGAATGATATGCCACGTGTTCGTATCTCCCCTACTTTTCCTCTGCCTGTACACAGCACCAATATGATGATCATCATGAAGCTCAAAAAGAAAAAGGCATCCTCTATTTGGTACACAGACAGGCCAATGGTATTACATGTATATATTAGTTTGAAAAACCTTGCACGCAGGGGAAGGACGCGTGTACAAGTGAGTCAGCGACCTTATTTTCTTTTTTATTTTAGAAGAAAAGCTTTAAAATAATTTAATAAATCGTTTATCTGGTTTCTGAACATAAATAATTTACGAAACTATGCAATTAATGATTTTTTGCCTAAATACCTTCTTGCTTGAGATATTATTTAAACCAGATAGCCCTTTAGTCACAGTGTGCCCCACTATGTAGCATATTGCAATACCAAAATCTCCTCCAAGCTTTCTATAAAAACAAATAGCACCTTCTTTTTAAATAGTTCAAAAATACTTAAATCTAAAAATCTAATGCAGGTGAAAAATCAAAATGGATTATTAAATAATTTCGGCCTTTTGTTGAAAGAAAATTGAGTATTACTGTCCATTGAAAAAAACCAGTGGTTTTGCTCGTTAGATTGTATGACAATAGTGATCCACCTGAACGGTGTGTAAGTTCTTACCTCTGTAGATTAGTAGAATTTACTCGATGGGGCCAAAAACGTAATGCTAAATCTACATTGAGTACTTCGAGTTTACACGGCAACTTTGCGGTGTACTTACGTATTACGTACTTCTATGTGCTGTTGTTGCAAGGCTCCTGATTGGTCCATTCAAGTACGCAGCTGCAAAAAGTACACAAGTACGAGTTGTTTAGGTGGACCCCCATAAAGAGTTATATACTTGGAATCCTCCTTTTAAGGGCTTTCATTTGATATATCGTATGCAAAAAGCCATTAGGGGTCCACCTGAACAGCTCGTACTTGTGTACTTGTGTACTTTGCGTACTTGAATGGACCAATCAGGAGCCTTGTAGCAAAAGTACTTACAAGTACACAAGTACACCGCACAGTTGCCGTGTAGAATCAAAGTACACAATGTAGATTTAGCATTACGTTTTTGGCCCCATCGAGTAAATTCTACTAATCTACACAAGTACGA
>Ga0210040_10002188_pt1 | contig 27919 bp, 50 predicted proteins | sample CryGeyCG12114_NA_FD_185462 | JGI IMG/M metagenome (GOLD analysis project Ga0210040, IMG submission 185462) | Groundwater microbial communities from aquifer - Crystal Geyser CG19_WC_8/21/14_NA (SPAdes) (version 2) | ecosystem: Environmental > Aquatic > Deep subsurface > Groundwater | place: USA... | reverse complement strand
GACGGTCCCTCTGTTGTCGTCGATCGGTGGAGTGTAGGCGGTAACTACCCCTATAGCATTAACTGGACTTGGTGATGGCGTTCAACGATCAAGAAGTCTCTACACAAGACAGCCGGCCGGTTGCTCTTTACTTGCTGAAGTGGGGTGCAACCGAGTGGCGCTACACGTCGGCCGATCGCCCGATCGAACGGCAGGAGCTTGTGGCTGGTGTCATGGCGACCGTTACCTATGAGCCGCGGGCGGTAAGCGATGGCGGCATGGTCCAGGGTTCGTCGTCGATGAACGATTTCACCCTGGACGGCCCAAGCGATTTGCCGATTGTCCGGCTCTTTCGCGGCACCCCGCCGAGCGAAACCATTTGGCTGACGGTGCGACGGATGCACATGGGGAGCGATGATGCTCCGATCTACTGGAAGGGAATCGTGCAGAACGTCAAGCGCCCGAGCCCTGCCCGGTGCCAAGTGATAGGCCAGCCGCTGTCCGCGTCTCTCAAGCGCACCGGCTTGCGGCTGTGCTGGACGCGCGAGTGCCCGCATTTCCTCTACGACGCCGGTTGCAAGGTCAACCCGCTCGATTATGAGATCAGCGCGAAGGTGAAGGCGCTCGGCGGCAACTCGATCACAGTCCAGTTGAAGGATGCGACACACGCCACGGCTCCGGTGATCGCTGACGCATGGTTGCGTGGTGGCTTCGTCGCTTGGTCTGCTTCAGATGAAGGAACGCTTGAACGCCGCTTCATCGAAGAACAAGTAGGCGGCGTGCTCACGATCTTCGGTGTTGTGGACTTCTTGAAGGTCGGCGACACCGTGAAGATGTATCCCGGATGTGACCGCACCCCCGAGACGTGCGACGAGAAATTCGACAACATCGACAACTATGGCGGCTTCGACAAGATGCCAGGCGAGTCGCCGTTCAACACCGCGATTTGGTAGGAGGGCACAATGCCATTGCTCGCATGGGCGGCCATCGCGCTAGTCACCAGTTACGTTGTCACCGCGCTTACCATGAAGCGTCCCGCGCCGCCAAAGGTGGCGACCTTGGACGACTTCGAAGTACCCCAGGTGGAAGACGGAACGCCGCACGCCGTTGTGTTCGGCGACGGTTGGCTGGAAGGCTGGCAAGTGCTGTGGTACGGCAACTATTCCACCACGAAGATCAAGGCTAAATCAGGGAAGAAGTAATGCCGCGCGGACGTGAACCTACTCACGGATTATCAAGCACTCGGGCCTATAAAGCTTGGGGGCACATGATGTCGCGTTGCTATAATGAGAACGACATCGGTTACGAATACTACGGTGGTCGCGGCGTCGCTGTTTGCAAGCGCTGGCGAGAGAGCGTAGCGGCGTTCTATGAAGATATGGGTGATTGCCCTCAAGGCCGAAGCTTAGAACGGAATAATGTCGATGGGGATTACGAGCCTGGTAATTGCCGATGGGCGACTAAAACAGAGCAAGCCAACAATTGCACCAACAATGTCTTCGTGGCTTGGTGCGGTGAAGAGCTAACGATAGCACAATGGGCCGAAAGGCTAGGGTTGAAATACGACACCCTTTATCGTCGTATCGTAGTACTCGGTGAGGATTTTCCTGAAGCCGGCCGTCCGTTATATACGAGGAAAGCGAAGTGATGGAAGTAACTTCGCCGCGTGTCTACATGCGGCATCTGCGCAAGGACCGTATATGCTCGGCCGGCGCACGCAGCTTCTGGACCCGGCATGGCTTGGATTGGTCGGACTTCGTTACCAATGGCATTGACGGTCAAGTGCTGCTAGATACCCGCGATCCGCGGGCGGTGCGGGTAGTCGGGATCGCGAGGGAAGAGCAATGAGCAAGGGTGGCGGTCAAACACAAGGCTATCGCTACTATATGTCGATGCTCTCCGGTTTGTGCCGTGGGCCGATTGACGAGTTGGTGGAGATCAAGGTCGGCGACAAGGAAGCATGGAACGGCCATGCGTGCTCCGACACGCCGCAATACATCGACGCACCCAACCTGTTCGGCGGTGACGACAAAGAGGGCGGCGTCCAGGGGCCGTTTGCGGTGTTTCTCGGCGACGAGGATCAGGTGTTGCCTGGTGCGCAGACCGTAGCCGCAGGCGGCGGATTAGGCAGCACTATCATCAACATCGTGAAAGGCGCGGTGGTGCGAAGCCTCCCCGACGTGCGTGCGTCAATCGGTGGTCGGGTATCACAAATGCGCGGCGTGACGACGGTGTGGTTCAACGGCTTGGTGGCCGCGATGAATCCATACCTGAAGACGTGGGCGTTCCGGGTGCGACGCGCGAAGGCTGGGTGGTACGGCGGTGTTGCTTGGTATCCTGACAAGGCGACGATCTTTCTTGGCGGCGACAACCTGACGGTGACGAGCAATCAGGCGATAGACCTGAAGGTGACGCTCAACGAGGACAGCACGCAGACGATCACCTTCGCACGCAACGTGCAGTCTGGTGACACGGTGACCGTCAATGGGATCGGGATCAGCTACGTCGAGAAGAGCGATGACGGGCCAGCGGACTTCGAGATCGTTCCGAACAAGGATCGACTGCGCAGCGTTCGCAACCTTGCCAACTACGTCAATGCGCGCTCGACTGCTTTCAAAGCAACCGCGACCTACACCGACACTACCGTTACTTTCGCCGCGAACAAGGGTGCGCAGCAAATCTATGCGATGAACCCTTCGCACATCGTTTTCCAGTGCTACACCGATCCGCTGTGGGGGCGTGGCCTGACTTGGGATGATCTGGATCAGAACGCTTTCGTCTACGCGGCCAATACGTTGTGCAACGAGGGCTTCGGCCTAGCACTGATTTGGTATCGCAAGGAAGACATCGACGTTTTCATCCAAAAGGTGTGCGATCTTGTCGGCGCAGTAACTTACACCGATCGCGAGACAGGGTTGATCGTCTTCAAGCTGGTGCGCAACGATTATGTGCTCGCCGACGTTCCGCTCTTCACCTTCGAGACAGGCTTGTTGTCGATCGACGATGATGACAGCGCGAGCAGCGACAACAGCTACAATGAAGTGATCGGCACGTCGCGCGATCCGGTAAGCAACATCGACTTCCAGGTGCGAGCGCAGAATCTGGCATCGTTCCAAGCCAAGGGCGACATCTCTTCGCTCGATCAGGACTACAAGGGCATCCCCACCAAGGGGCTGCTTGCGCGCGTCGTCACCCGCGATCTGCGTGCAATGGGCTCGGGCCTGAAGAAGTATTCGGTGACGCTGGATCGCCGTGGTTGGCGTGTGACGCCGGGATCGGTGATCCGCATCACCGCGCCCTCGCGTGGCCTTCAGGACGTAGTGCTGCGCGTCGGTGAGATCGACGACGGCAACATGGTCAACGGGCAGATCAAGCTCAAGTGTGCTATTGATGTTTTCGGCCTGCCCAACGTCACCTACCACGAAGTCGTCGATAACGGGTGGGTAGCACCGTCGAAGGTCGCAACCCCCGCGCTCGACGAACGCTTGGTGGAAGCGAGCTATCGCGATGTCTATCGGATGCAAGGTGCAGCAGAAGCAGAAGCCGTGGATGCGACCACCGCCTATATCGGCCAGCTTGCCGTTGCGCCGAACGCGACGAGCATGGAATATGATCTGCTCACCAAGGCAGAGGGCGAGGCCAGCTACGTCGATCGCGGCCGTGGCCCTTTCACCGGCTACGCCACGCTGGCGGCCGACATCGGCCCGCTAGACACCGCCGTTCCCCTTACCGCCCTGGTGATGTTCAACGAGGACAACGTGGGCCAGGGGCTGCTTATCGGCGACGAGCTTGTGCGCCTGGACGCCCTGGACACGGCCGCCGGCATCGCGACGATCGCCCGCGGGACAGGTGACACGATTCCCCGAGCACATGAAGCCGGCGATCTCCTGTGGACGATCGACGACGATCTTGTCTCTGATGGGCAGGCGTACTTCGCGGGCGAGACGGTCAACTCCCTGGTGCTCACGCGTACGTCGTCGGACTTGCTTGATCCCGAGCAGGCCGACGTGCAGGAGATCGAGCTTGCCGGCCGGCCCGCCCGCCCTTACCCGCCCGCAGGCGTCACGGTAGACGGTGCTTCCGTGTTCGGTTTGACCGGCGAACACCCCGAGCCGGCCCTGGCCTGGACAGAGCGCAACCGTGTCACGCAGCATGATGTGTTGATCGGGTATGACGAAGCAACGGTGCTCGGAGAAATTGGGCAGACGTACACGGTTCGCATCTACGATGCCAAGAGTGGGGCCTTGTTGCGCACTGTTTCTGACATTGCAGGCACCACTTGGGCATATACGGCGGACTTGAGTGCAGCCGATGGCTCGCCCTCGCGCGTAAGGATAGAGCTAGAAAGCGCGCGTGACGGGTTGGCGTCATGGCAGTGCTACAGCTTCCTCGTTGCTCTAAAAGCGGGCTGGGGCTATAGCTGGGGCTTGAATTGGGGCGGGTGATCGCTCGGAAGTAACTTCGGAGAATTGACATGGTTGCTCGCGCATTTCCTGGACTCGGCCTCAAAGGCGGTTACGCTGAAGGCGAAGACGGATGGGGTGACGATCAAAACGCGAATCTGATCCGCCTATCGGCGCTCTGCCAAGGTGGCGTGCTGGGGCGTATCGCCGCCGTACCGGCCGCCCCGGCACAAGGCGATGTGTATATCCTGACGGCAGCGCCAAATACGCAGTCGGTGGCGCTCTACGATAATGCCGCATGGGTGTACCTAGCGCCGGCAGAAGGGTGGCTGCTCTACGACAAGGGCGCAGACACCTTCGTCATGTTCGACGGTGTGGCTTGGAAGGTCCTACAGACCGGCGGCGCATCCTTTCCAGCCTTCGCAGGCAACAAGGGCAAGGTACTGGCCGTCAAGACGGACGAGTCCGGCGTGGAATGGGTTGTTCCGGCGTCGAGCGGCGGCAGCGGCAACGGTAGCACGCTGATCGGTCTAACGGCGTTGACCCTGCCGGCTGACTTCGTTGTTGGGACCGGCGCATGGCGAACGCCCGCAACTTGGGCTGTTGCGCGGGACACGTTCAATAGCTGGTCGGCAGCTAATGGAAACATTGTTGTGCCGCCGGGAGCGAAACTCGCGCGTGTCACCATCTACACCGCATGGACAGGGGTTCCTCAAGGCTACGTTCGTGTGTTCGATTCCGCCGCAGGAAGCACGACAACCTACGCAGGAGACATCAGAACCGGCATAAACGAGACTTTGAGTACCCTCACTGGCCCGCTGGTTCCTTGCACGCCAGGAAATACCATAGTCGCGCAATACAATAGTGGCAGCGGGAACGGCACCTTGGCCGGTTTGAGCGGAACAAACTTTGCTCGACCCTGCCGTCTTCAGGTAGAATGGTTTAGTGATTGGCCGGCCTGACGGAAGCAACTTCTGCTCTGCTTGACGCCAGCCCTTGAAAGGGTTAACGCACCACCCGACGTGTATCTGCTTACGAGGGTTGGCGTGCAAGCCGATAAGGACCAAAACATGATCGTCGCGACCGAGATCAGGACGACACACTGGAAACACTTTCAGGCTCGCGCACTGGAATGGCTAAATGCCGGAATCCTGATCGGTTGGGGCCTCTACCTTTTGCTCCACCCCGGCATGTTCTCGGACCCTCGCGTCTCGGCTATGTGGAGCGGCCTAGGGACGATCGCGGCACAACCGACGTGGGGCGTGGTGGCCTTGATCGGCGGGGGTGTTCGGGCCTCAGCCCTTTACATCAATGGCCGTTCGAAGCGCACACCGTTGATCCGACTGATCGCCAGCTTCTTCTCGGCCTTCATCCTGACGCAGATCACCATAGGGCTATTCAACAGCGATACGCCAAATACCGGCGTTATCGTTTACAGCGCTTTGGTTCTGGCCGATCTCTATTCGGCTTTTCGCTCTTCCGCTGATGCGATGTTCGTGGCACAGCATGGTAAAGATCAGTCGGAGCCAAGCCGTGCCGTCAGCGCTGCAACACATTCCTGATGCTACGACGGTTGCGGCCAGTGCTACGGTTTTCTTCGCGGCCATCGCTGCCGCGGTAGTCGGTGCTCTCTCCGCCGCCAAGAAGATCAAGGAAGCCGTCCTCGACAGCCACAAGAGCGACGTGACTGTCACTAAAACCGCTGTAATCGGCGGCATGATGCAGGATGCTTTCGGCCACGAAGTCACGCAGGCGATCGAAGGCAACACCTTCGCCATGGCCGAAAACAGGCGTGAGATGCGTGACCTGAATACGGCGGTGTGCGCTTTGCGTGACGAGCTTCGAGAGCAGCGCACCGAAATGCGCGAGCATCGACACGCGATTGACCGATGGATCGACAGAATGGATCGTCGCCATGACTGATGAAGTAACCCCTCGCGTCCTCCCTGATCCCCAAGACCCGTTGCCTGAAGCCAATTGGCTTTGGCGACGGGTCTTTACGTTCGTGGCTCTTTTCTTCGCGTTCGCGATCCTCGTCGGCCTGGGCTACGCCACCAACAGGATTGTCGGTAACATCGTGGGACGCATCGACAGCATGGACGCCCGCAACGTGGCGCAAATTACGGTTGTCGCGCTCGGGGTGATCGAGAAGATGTTCCGCATGATGTTCTATACCGTGCTGGTCATCATCACCTACTACATGGTAGCCCCGAGCGCCGAGCAGATCACGAAGATGATCCAAACCGCGGGCCTCCTGAAGCACGGCGTACAGATCGCCAGCCGCGCCAAATTCGAGGGTCCAGACCGCCGGGAAGAGACGCAAGCCACCATCGGGCGACCGCCGCAGCCTGTAGTGCCGCCGGAATCGGCCGGAAACGGGCCGCCAGCAGCCGATACAGTCCCTAGGGGTATGGAGACACCTGACAAGCTCCCTGATGCACCCTGGGCGGGCTCTCCGCCGCCCCCACAGCGAGGACGATAGCGCCATGACAAAGGTTCTAGTGGATAAAGCGCTCCTGGACGCAATGATTGCCTCCGTCGAGCACTATGCCGAGCCGGCGGTAGAGTCGGTGGTGCCGGAAGTCGTAACCGCCGTGATCCCGGAAGTCACTTCCACCGTGCTCGCTTGGGGGCAGAAGGTGTCGGCCACGTTTCGGGATCGTGTGCGTTGGATCGCGAACGACCTGAAGATGGACGCCAACTTCATCATGGCGTGCATCGCTTGGGAGAGCGGAGAGAAGTTTTCGGCTGGCGTGCTCAACATGGCCGGCTCCGGGGCGGTCGGGTTGATCCAATTCATGCCGGCCACCGCGGCCGAGCTTGGCACCACCACGGCGAAGCTCGCGGCGATGACGCCGGAAGACCAACTCAATTTCGTCTACAAATACTTCGTCCTTCAGATCAAGCGGCATGGCCCGTTGGTGACGTTGGAGGACTGCTACATGTCGATCCTTTGGCCGAGCGCGATCGGTAAAGATGCGAGCTATGTCCTGTTCGATGGCGCGAAGAGCCCTACCGCGTATCGACAGAACAGCGGCCTCGACATCAACAAGGATCAGAAAGTCACCAAGTACGAAGCTGCCGCGCATGTTCGCGACAAGCTCACCAAGGGCCTCAAGCTGGCCGTATGAAAGGAAGGACGATGAACCTACCGAACCTAAGTCCCTATTCCCTCGCGCTCAAGCTCGCCGGCATTGGCCTGGTGGTGCTCTTGGTCTTCGGTTTCTTCCTGTCATGGAGCCGCCGTGGGCAGGAGATCGTGCGACTGACGGCTTGGCAGAACGCCGTGGTGATCTCGGCGACTGACGCGACCGTACAGCCTGACGCGAAGGGGCTCCGTAAGTCCTTGACGGCCGAACAGGTGCCCGCAGCCATCGCGGCACTGAAGCGATCCTGGGATAGCTGCTCGGCCGCAGCCGCGGAGAACACCCGCCTAGCCGAAGAAGGCCAACAGCGCGCCGAGAACGCGGACAAGGCGCTCGCCAACGTCCAGGTGTTGATGAAGGGGCAGTACGAGTCATCGGAGAAACGGATCGAAGCCCTGGCGCACGCCAAGGCGCAGCCAACGCCGGAGCTACAGTGCCAGGCGGTCGGCGCAGACAGCAAAGCAGCATGGGAGGCGTGGAAGTGAAGGTGATCGTGCTCTTGGCCCTGGCGGGGCTCCTGGCCGGCTGTGGCGGCCCCGGCGTTGCCACCGAAACCCATATCCAGATCGAAAAGGTGCCGGTGCGGGCCAGGTGCCCCGACAAGGCAACCTACGACTCGATCAAGGCAACCCGGCCGCGGCCGTTGGCGGAGCAACCGATGCCGGCGACAGCCGATGAACGAGTGGCGAAGACATCGGCACAGCTTGGCCGCTATGAAGCGCCTGGTGGATGGGGTGATCGGGCCGTGGCGGCGCTCGATCGCTGTGCGGTAGGAGAGGACTTGACGGCTGTGCCGTGAAAGGTTAACGCCCGTCTTGCCGCGGATCGGTCCTCCGCTGGTACTCCCGGAAGCCCCGGCACCCCTCGCAACGGTGCCGGGGCTTCTTTCGTCAGAGCTTGTCGCCGCCAAGGCCAGGAGTGCCGAGACGATCGCCGCCTTGGCCGATCGCGGCGTTGGTGGCTTCGCGGGCTCGCGCGAGCACATTGCTGGTGCGGGCTGCTTCGTCAACGCGCTGGGGCGAAAACCCTTTCGTCTTGTCGAACATGGTGATCCTCCATTTGTGGAGCCTGCCGATGTAGCAGAAGGGTGGAGCGGTGCATAGACCTGTCTCGCGATGTTGAGCCCGTTGAGCCAATTCCCACCGCTCCGAAGAACCCTTGGACACTCTGCCGAAGCTGTAGTCGGCGTCTCGCTGCAATCGTGATCGAGATGGAGGCCAAGGGCTCGTCGGAAAGGTGGACCGGCGAGTTGCCCCGCCGGCCCTGTCCGATCAGATGTCCGAGTCGCCTTCGTTGTTGTCGGCGTTGCCCTTGGTCGAAGGCGGCAGGATCGCCACTTCGTCGTCCAGGCCCTCGTCCGTCACCGGCTCCGCGCCAGGGATGCCGAGATCGGTGTCGTCGGCGGTGATGTTCTCGTCATCGCCTTCCGGCTCGGGGGCAGGAGCGGGAGCCGGAGCCGCCGCCTTGGCCGTACCGCCGTGCTTCTTGGGAGCCGGCTTGTCGGAAGTTGCTTCCGCCGCCGGAGCGGGATCGCCGCCTTCCTTCGTCGCGGTGGGCTTCGTCACCGACGACTTGGTGCCGGTCTTCTTGGCGGCCGGCTTTTTCGCCGGGGCAGCGGCGACGATCGGATCAGCCGCCTTAGGCACCTGGATCGTGATCGTGATGGTGCCATCGACGGTGACGAGCTTGGCGGCCTCGTCGCCCTCGCCATCGGCCTCGTTCGGAATGTTGGCACGCAGCTTGGCGGCGGTGGCCTTGACCAATTCCTTGATGTCGGTGCCCTCGCCGATCGAGATCGTCTCGACGATCTTCTTCATCTTCGGGCCGGCATCTTCGGTGTCCTTGGCCGTGGCCTTGGCCTTGCCCGACTTGGTGGCCTTTTCGACAGCCGCGGTGATGCGCTCGACGGCCTTGAGCACCGTGTCACCCGCCTTGCGAAGCTCCTGGATCGCGAGCGTCGCCGACACCTGGCCGTTGAGAACCGCCGTGCGGATTTCCTTGGGCGAGTTGACGAGCAGCAGCACATCGTCGAGATAGCGCGGCGTCACGCCGAGCTTGCCGGCGATCGTCTTCTTGTCCGCGCCGTCTTCCTTGAGCAGCCGCTTGACGACAACGCCAAGCTCGAAAGGCGACAGCGGGCGGCCGGTGTTGTTGGTGTGCAGCATCACCGTCAGGTCCGTCAGCGACGGGGCGGTGGAGCGCACGATCACCGGCAGCTTGTCGATCTTGGTCGCGCCATCGGTGCCGTTGACCACGCTCACGGCGTCGAGCCGGGTGTGGCCGTCCGTCACGTAGATCACGTTGTCGTCGCCTTCCTTGGCGACATAACCGGCCAGGGGCTTCGTCTCGTCGAACCCGTTGGTCGCGATCGAGTCGGCGATCATATCGCGGTGGGCGCGATAGTCCGGCGAATCGACTCGGACGTTGAAGCCGGGGATCAGCTTGATCTTATCCACCGGCACCAGGAAGAGCTTGCCGGAAGCAGCGCCTGCTTCCTTCATCGCGGCAGCGGTAGCGCCAGCGGCAAGAGCGATATTCACCTTGCTCGACGGGATGGTGATCTTGTTGTTGGCAGCAGCCATGTCGATATTCCTTTTCACGGTTTCAGGGATTGTGTCAGCCGGCGCAGATGCGTTGAACCAACTTCCGGCGGGCGTCCTCGACGTTGAAGCCTTGCTGGCCGATAACCTTCCACAGCATCTTGATTTTGTCGCTGGCCTGGTTTCGCGCCGTTTCTGCTTCAATGATCTGATCCAGGAAGACGTTGAGCCGCTTTTCTTCGGACAACGCCCGGTTCTGCGTGCTCAACGCGAGCGCTGGATCATCGTTGTTGGGGCCTTTTGGCATGTCGGTCCTTGTCATCCCTCGCTGGTGACGAATCGCCTATGGGCCTATGCGTGGCGCATGTCAATCCGCGCCGCGCCCAATTCCATATTTGCGGAGCATCCATGCGCGGTTCGATGATCGGGCGCAAATTCGGCAACTGCCGTTTGGTGCTCTGATCTCGGAAGTTAGTTCGTGGCCGCGATTGCAATGTGTACGATTCGAATAAGAGCCATGTATTGTGCCAGACGCCGCTTTGATGTTGCCGCGCGGTGAACGGTATCCGCCGATAGAATTTCCGCCTTTCCGCTTATTCAACGTGGGCTTACGTTGTTTGATCTCTTTGGCTTCTATGTTGTTGGCCTTGTCGCGGTCCTTCGCGGTGCCTAAGACTTCCGCGGTAAAGCCGGCGAGAAAGCGAACGTCTTTCCGGTGCTGATCGAGTCGCCGGCTTAATGCTTGTCCGGTGACACCGACGTAGGTATCACCGGACACGTTGACCGCCAAAAGGTAGCAAGTGAACACACAAAGTTACTTCGCGTCGTCAGTGGTTAACGGGTGGTTGCACCGCTCGGCGGGGCAGTCGTTGTGGTAGCAGAAGCGGTTCTCAACTTGGCAGATGTCCTCCGCACGGCTGATCCGGCACGCGCGGCCGGCCGACTCGCGATCGGACTTTGGGTAGAGCTTGCCGTTGATCCGCGCAGCCCACAGCGGTCGATCGTAAACGTGCTCTTCCGCCTGGGGCTCGAAGGGCGTCTCGTCCTCGTCCTGCGTCATCAGGCTCTCCGGCAGCGCTTCCAAGTGCGCCTCACCTGGGGGAGCTGGCGGCGCGGATTCATCGCCGCGACGAGTGATCTTCACCGTCGTAATCAGGCCGTCCCGCAGGGCCGACATCTCGTAGTCCCGGTGCATCCGGTCCATGTCTTGCGGGCTGAAGGACACCGATGCCGATCCTGTTTCGGCCATCTCGGCGAGAGTATCGTCGCCAATCAACCGCATCAACGCCGTGGCCGCGACCATGTGGATCAGCGTCTCGGTCGTCTCGACGTGGTTCTGTTCGGCGGCGGCCACCAACTCGTAGGCGCTGGTGCCGGCCGCGGGCTGCTCAAGCTCACGCACGATCGTCTCGATCTTGATCGCGTATTGGTCAATAACACCGCGCTCTTCGCTTCGCATTGCGGCAGCGATTTGAGACAAACGAACAGCGATTGGTGAATCCGTCATTTTCTTTCTCCCAAAATGCTTCGTGGACCCGGTTGTCAGCCTTGATCGAGTCGCACGCCTTTCCATTGCGAGTGCTGCTTCAAGAGCTTGCCCATGATGGCGCGCAAGGCTTCCTGCTCTTGTGGCGTGTTGCCGCCCTCACACGCCCCGGCATCTGCTTGGCCGTCGCACACGTTGAACAGGACGCGCGCTTGAACGGGCGTAAGGTCGATCTTCATGTCAGTTTGGCAGGATGATGGAGCCGTGCTTCGGCATGAACAGGAAGGCGTGCCACGCGCTCGGCAGGATGCCCGACTTGTCGGTCTTGAAGAAGCTGCCGACATGGACCGGCGGCTCGAAAAGCGGATCGGTTTCGATGTTGATGATCTCTTCGCTCGGCACGGTGAGCATCTGTACGTCCACCGGGGCGGCCGGGTGCGACATCACCCATGCGTAGGGCACGTTGCCGGCAAAGCCCACCATCAGCACCTGGCCGCGGGCGACAAGCACCACGTCGGCGGGGAGCAGGGCAAACTTGCGGATGATAACGGGCGAGCCGCCCGCGGTTTCCATGACTTCAGGCTGTTGCATAATTCGGTCCTTGCTGGTGTCATCATAGCCGCGGAGATCGCACCCCTGCGGCGTAGGGACATCAGCCGCGCAGCTTGTTCGCTACCACGTCGAAGGCATCCTGGACGGTCTTCAGGTTCTCGGCCTCGTCTTCAGTGATTTCGATTCCGAAGCTCTCTTCAGCCTCCATCACCAACTCCACCATGTCCAGGCTGTCCGCGCCGAGATCGACGGCGAAGCTGGCGGTCGGCACCACCTTGGCCGCTTCGACGCCGAGATGCACCGCGATCAGCGCCGCGACTTTCGCCTGTTGTTCGTTGAAGAGCGGAGGAATGGGTGCTTGGTTCGGTCCGCCGTAAAGGCCGGAATCGGCTTCGATCCGTTCAAAGCCGATGGGGTTGCGAGTTGAGTCGTTCATGTGGTCCTCCTGTGGAAGTTACTTCGGTAGTGCTAAGCGTGGCGACCGTCAAGCGGTCACGTCTGCTTGCCGCCTTCCTTCATGCGGTTCTCGGGCTTGTGGTCGGCGCGCTGTGCGTTGAAGGCCAGCTTGTCGATCACCATCACGGCCACGTCCATTGGTTCCAACGGCTCACCCATCTCCGTTGCACCCTTGGCTTCAGGCGTCTTGCGGATCGCCTCGTAGCGTGCAGCGATTGCGGCGACTTCCTTGAACATCTCGTCGCCAGGGTTGAAGGTGCCGCTGTGCTCGACGATGCTGCCGGCCAGGAGCGCGCCGCAGAAGTCGCCGAGCCGGATTTGCAGATCGGCGATCTCGACGCCGAGCCCCGGATACTGTGGCAGCTTGTCGTCGGCGATGTTGCCGCGAGCATAGGCATCATAGGCTTCGGCGATCTCCGTCACGAAAAGCATGAACAACTCGCCGACGCTCCGCTTCTTTGGCTCGCCGTTCGACAGATCGTTCCACCAGCCGGCTTTCACGTTGCGTGCGTGGCAATCGACATAGAATTCACGCAGCGCCCGCGCAACGTCGATCGGTTGCTCTTCCATGTGCTGTGCGATCTCGTCGGCCAGTGCGTCGAGCGTGTTGGCGATCTCCGCCAGGTTCCGGCCGCGAGCGACCTTCGACTTCTCCCGGATCAGCAGGACGACCGCAGCACGGTCCAGGGGGTCCGAAGAGAGCTTGGCCGGTGTCTCGGGACCCGGAACGGCCGAATCGTCGCTGACGGGGCTCTCCGTGACGCTGGCGCACCCCATGATCTGCTCCGCTTGCTCCGCCAGCACGCCGGCCATGTCGGAAGCCGGTACGCCGCGCTCGTAGCCGTTCTCGATAAACGTCTCGATCACGTAGCTGAAGCTCTGCCGATCGTCGGCTACCGGGAAGAGGCCGAGCGCGTAGTCCACCGGCTCGGGATGCACGTCTTCGCCGAGCAGACGATAGTAGCGGTCGGCCAGGGCTTCGTTGACGCGAGCCTTGTCTTCTGCTTCCGGCGTACCTTTGGCGCGGTGCTGATCGCGATAGTAGCGAAGTTGATCGGCGGCCTCGCGCAGCGCGATCTCCAACTGGCCGACGCGGTAGCCGTGATCCGGGAACACGATCGCGTCCTTGGTGTCTTGCGGCAGGAAGCCGAGCACCTTTTTCAGCAGCACGATCGCCGCACGCCGATAGTCGTTCATGCCGTGTCCAGCGTCCGCGGACGCGGGCGTGCCGTTAGGTGTGTTCTCGTCATAGTCGCCGTAACACGAAGCGTAGTCGAGAAATTCCGCGATACGAGAGAGAGTCATGGGGGGAAATGGTGCGGACACGTCCTCGTCGCCGACAAAAGCGATTTGCTGCGCATCGTTCGGGATAATAGCAGCACGGTGGCCGGGCTTCGGCACTTCAACCGTATAACGGCCGCTGTTTTTATCCACCGTAACAATGAATTCACCGCCGGCCACGGCCGGATTGACCATGTACGCTTGGCCGATCAACTCCGAGATCACTTCGACATCGCCGAAGTCCTTGGGGTTGAGCATGGCGGTGGTGACGAGATCAGATAGCTTATTGATGAATTTACGCAGTCGCATGTCAGTCCTTCCTTAGAGCTTGTTGCGCGTCGAGACGATGGCGTCGCTGCCGCCGTCCATCCGCATTGATCCGTTGTTGCCGTGGGCGGCCATGAAGTCGTCCCAATCGTAGGCATCCACCCATTGCTCGGGGTGGTGGAAGCCCCAACGCCGCAGCACCGGGCCGGTGATGAAGATCGTGGTGACGGGCTGAAGGGCGTTGCGATCCCAGGGCTCGCCGGTCGCGTGCTTGGGGGCAAGCTCAAGCCGGTGGGCGAAGGTGCCTGCACGGCGGAAGCGCACGCTGCCGGGGCCGTACCAGGTCTTCTTGTTGACGCCGCCCGCGTCGATCGTGTGCTCGTAATAGCCGCCGTCAAGCACGATCGACAGGTTGGCCCAAGGGTGATCGTGCAGCGCGCGATCGTCATCCGAGCGCAGAACGATGTGATAGTAGATGTTCATGTAGGCGTTGCGGGCGATCCGCCACCAGCGGTGCATGTACGCCGGCACCGAATTGTCGGGCGGGATGCGGAAGTCCATCGCGTGCGTGGACGTGTAACGCTGGTGGGCCAGAAGTAACTTCCGTGTCGCCCAATCCGGCAGGCGCTTGAACACCGTGGCGAACGCCCACAGCGCCAGGTACATCGGGAACACCAGCGCCCATGCCGCATAGCCCTTGATCCAGGACCAGGCGGTATAGTTGCGCGTGTTGACCCGCTTGCCGCGGTTAGCGGGCACAGGGGGCCGGGGTGGAACAGTTGTCATGGTTTGCTCCTGTAGGATGACATGATGCTGTAGAGGACAATGCGTTGGGCCATGGCTTCGCCATAACCAAGCCGCACATACGAAGCGAGGGACTGATCCCACGTCTCATCGACAAGATCGCGGTATAACTCGGCGAAATCGAACAAGTCGAGTTGCGCCAGCACCACCCAAAGGCGGCGCACCGGGCCGTATTGCGGATGGTCTGGATCGTCGAATATCCGCATTAGGACATCTCCTGTTGTATGGCCTGAAGCATCGCCAGCTTCTCGGCGGTGCGCTCAATCTCTTCCGGTAGGCAATAGCGATAACGCATCCGTAATTTCTGTTTGCGGACACGCTGCCGCGAGGCTTCAGGATCGCGAGCTTTCCTCGCTTGATATTTGATCCGTTGTGCCTCCCTTTCGGTCATCAAATCCTCCTGTCTTGGCTTCGATCTTCTCAAGGGCGGTGGCGATCCGAGCCGTATTGATCGCAACACCGCCTAGCAGGCGCACCCCGAGCATCATGGCTGATGCAAGGGCGCTATGGCGCTCGCCCAGGGCTTCGCGGCCGTTCGACGCGAGCGCGGCGTCGAGATCGACGATGATGCCCTTGACGAGATCGCCGGCACGCTTGGGGCTCACTTCCGGCGAGCCTCCGCGTAGGCAAGAGCCATCGCCTGAATCGCGTCCTGCAACGTCGTGCCCTCGACGAGCCACAGCCCCAAGCCGCCAGTGTGCAGCCACAGGTAAGTGTGACGGGTGATCGCCATATCAGTGGGAATTTCCGTGGGGCCGGCCGAGATCGGCGGCAGATCGGGCTTCTCATCGGCCTGAAGCCGCTGCGTTCTCGACACCGCGCACCGGCCGTCCAGGGGGCCGCCGATGCATAATCCTGAATACTGTGTCATTGTCCTTCCTCCCCTTCACGGTTCGGGCCGGCCGCCAGATTGGGGTTGGCCGCGAACACACCGTCAAGATATTCGATCAGGTACTTGGCGTAGCCGCGATCGAAATCGTGCTTGCCTTGACCCTCAAGCTCGACTTGCTTGAGCGTCGGCGCGGTGGTGCCGTTGTAGGCCGCGCGAAGCTGTTCCAGGCGCTCCCGGTTCCAAGTGATTGCCTTGTAGACGCTCACAGCGCTCGCCTCCATGACGCACGTCGAAGGTACTTCCGAATCTCGCGATCCGGGGTACGGTCCCAACCGGGAAGCCGATGCGACACACGCCAGAAAAGCCGGCGGTGTTCTCCCTTGCTGGACCAGCCGTTCACAGGGCCAACCCCGAACCGCACTCCAACAGCACCTTCTTAGCGGTGATGTGGACGCGCAGCTTGCGCAGAACGTCGATGCGGCCGAACCGATTCCAGTCGATCAGTTGCACGGCGATGGCGCGGACGTACTCGTTCTCGCCTTCCAAGCGTTCGTCGAACCACGATTCCACCGGCAGCAGCCCGTCCACCGGCCGCCAATCACTCCCGGCCAAGGTGATCTCCCGATCGAGATACCACAGCGCCTTGCCGATCTCGACGCAGGGATCATCCTTCTCGCCGAGCCGCCAGTTATACTTCAGCACCTGGTAGCTGTTGGCCGACAGAAGCTCACCGATCTCGGCGCAGCGGGTGCCGCGGTAGTGCTTGGGGTTGATCGGATCGTCGGCCATGGCCGCCAGCATCGACAGACCGGGCATCGCTTGCCGGATGGCTTTGACTTCGGGCGGGTAGTCCCAGGATTCAGGTTCACCCTTCATCGGCAGCGTGCGGACGATCTCGGAGCCTGCCCTCTGTGTGACGATGTGCCATTGGCCGTCGCGGTAGATGCCGCTTACCTGGTGCAGCTTCTTGAAGTTCGACCGCACCATGATGTGTAGATGGGTATCATGGGGTGCGTCGAGATCGTCTGCATGCTTCGACGACTCCGGCTCGGGAGCTATCCGGGGCTGGTGAATTGCCGTTGGATCAATGGCGTCGCTTCCTAACGTCGCAGCCACCTTGGCATATAGGTCTTCGGCGCGGCCTTCCGCAGCTTTCAGGCCGGGAACGTTGAGCACCATAGGCGGAACCTGGTGGAACAGGACGGTGGGATCGCCTGCGTCCGTCTCGGGGAGCAGTATCTGTTGGAACCGCCAGCCTTCCTTGCGCTCCATGGCGTCCAGGTAGGTGTGTAGATGCGCCAAGCTCGGGCGAAAGCCCTTACCGATCGCCACCCTGCCGGCCACTTTGAATTCGGTGAAGGCGCGGATCGGCGACTCGGTGCTGAAGCCATCCGTCTGCTTGGGCGAGATCAGGTTATCGTCGTCTTGCATGTCAATCCTTCCGGTTGAGAATCAGCACACCGCAGCGGCAATCGGCTTCATAGCCGGTAGCGCGAGCAGCACAGGCGGGCCGATGGCCCTGCACGTCGAGCACTTGGCCGCTCACTGGACTCTCCACGAGCTTGGCAAGCAACGTATTAACGTGCGCGTCTGTGGCGTAATGGAGCAGGGCTGGTAGATCGCCATAGCCGGCATTTGAAACGAACGTCTGCATACCGGATCGGTCGTTCTTGGCTTTACCGCGAATTGTGTTCGCGAGCAATTCGCGTACCGCTTGCGGCGGCATCGGTGCGTCGTCCGGCTCGGGGTCCTTACTGCTCGCCGGACCATCGGCCTCTTCCTCTTTCCGGTACTCGGACAGGAGGAAGATAAGCGCAGCGCTGTGCTTCACCAGGCCGTCGAGCGGGCCGTGGGCAAAGTTGCGCTTGATGTCGTCGGCGATCTCGCCAAGACCGGCGGCCACGGCGGCGGAGCGCGTGTCGTAGAGCTTCCCGTTATAACGGAAGCTCGGTACTTCTTTGATGTTGCACACTGGATCGGTCCTCCATTGGTGCGGGGGTGTCAGATGTCCTGTTCTTCGTCGTCCTCGCCGTCGAAGCGGGTAGCAGCCACGGTGGCAAGCACCGCCTGCTTGTTGTCGGTGAAGCCAACCATGCTTTCGACACGGAAGTTACTTCCCGGTATCTCCTTGCGCAGCCGGCCGACAGCCTGATTGACCATGTTGCGGAGCTTTGCCAGCGCTTCGGTCGGCGTCATCTCGTTTGCTGCTTCTTCCAGCGTCAGACGCTTGGACCGGCTGAAGCTCTGGCCGGGATCGAGTGCCCTGATCTGGCCGACGATAGTGTCTTCGGTTACGCGAGCCATTCTTGGTGCCCTCACTGTTGGAGCGTGGCGCTTAGCAGCTAAGCGTGGGACCTGTCAAGCGACGCCCTTACAGGAGGGTACGCAGCGCCACTACAGAGGGAGTGCAGGGTTGATTGAGATTCCGGTGGATCGGCGACCGGGGAGTGCCTTGATCCGAATCACCTGTACCGGCGGGGCAGGATTTAGCTCGGCCTGAAAAGCTCCGAACAGACCGGGATAGGGGGGTCGGCGGGTTTCCCCGTTGACCGATATGTGTATTCCCATGTCGCACCCCGGCCGGCTCGACCGCGTGCAGGCACCCATGTTTCGCGTTAACCTTAACGCCGCGGTAAGGTTAATCCGGCATTAGGGTTAACCCGAGATTTACCATTAACGCCGCGTTAGGGTTAACGGCGGCCGGGGGTCACGCGTGCGCGCGACTCCGCGTGCGCGAGTCTATGCTCCGCCGAGCGTCGCCGAGCCGGACCCGCCGGAAGTCACTTCCGCGGAACCATCGCCGAGCACAGCCGTTTTATTGCTATGCGCAACGCTTAGTGATTTGGTAACACTTCACGCCTAGATAGCGAATCACATCAACGGAGTAGCAGCCATGAAAACTTCTCTCGACTCGTCCGCGCCGAATCAGGCCATTGTCACCATCGGGAACGCGGAATTGTTCTTCAGCTACCGCGCGCTTATCGCTGTGCGGGCGATGGCCGGCCATGACTACCTGAAGGCGTTCAATCCCGACTACCGCGGCCACAGCGCGACGACGACGAAGCACGCGAACGCCATGGGGTGCAAAGGGTTTCCCGACGCGCCGAGCGCGGAAGCGTTCGCCGAGATCGTCGCGCGTGCCCTGGCAAACGTCGCGACGAAGTAACTTCCGCTTAACACTTTCGGCCTAAACCGACCTCACACAACGGAGCGAATCACATGGCCTGGACCCATTCAGACTACGGACCCGCCTACAATGAGGCGGATTATACGGCGGAGCGCGAGGCGTGCGATGCGGCACAGTCCTACGCGGAGTCGATCATGCGCGAGGGCGGCACCACCCGCGCCCGCAACTACATCACGAAGGAAGAGGCCGCCGCGCCGGTCTATGCCGCGTGCAATAACGAGATGCGTTCCCGCGTCGAGATGTGGGAGCTTCGCCACGATAAGCCGGAGCGGGTTTTCGCGTACTATCGCGATTGCAATCCTGGCGTGCCGTTGCGGAGCGGCCACCGAATCGAAGTCACGAATTTTATGGGTGCTCGACTCGGCTACGGCACGATTTTGAGCACCTGGACAAGCAACATGGGCGATCGTCGCGCTTCCTTCCGTGTCATGTTTGACGGGACGGAATACAGCGGCACGCTTTACGGCGAAAACGGCACCTATTGCCGCCTCCGCCGCCTCAAGGGGAAGAATTGAGATGAACGCATATCTCTATCAAGCGGAGTTGTTCTGTGCCGATTGCGGCGAACACTTGCGCTCCGTGCTCCCGCTTCCCGCGGGTGCCAACCTGGACGACGAATCCACCTGGGACTCGGACGCCTACCCCAAGGGTCCAGTTGCGGACGGCGGAGGGGAAGCCGACTCGCCACAGCATTGCGGCGACTGTAACGAATTCCTTCAGAATCCGTTGACGCCCGATGGCATCGCCTACGTCCGCAAGGCGTTGACGATCTACGAGTCGACAGGTGAAGGGCGCGACCTGATCCTGGCACAGTGGCGGGACTTCTACGGCTTGGAGTCGCACTACGCGGAAGAGGAAGACGCGGCGGAGCCCCTGGACGATAGAGAGGCCGCCGACCTGGCCCCGCAATGGGGTAGCTTTATGACGGACGGCGACCCTGGCGCTATCATGTATTCCGCCGTCCCGCCCGAAACCGCACAGCACCGTGACTCCATGCTCCGCTATATCCGCGGCCAGCTCTACCCGGTTGCGGACTCGGCCGTTGCGGACGCCAGCGAACGCGATTTGAGGCGCAAGGCGGAGCGGCGGGCGTTGAACCTAGCCAAGCGTGACGCCCGCGATCTTCGCGCCCTGGCGGCCTACCTGAAGGGGCTGGAATATGTCAGTTGATGGTCTGACAGCGGCACGGCGGGCGCGCGAGGCCGCCGACGCGGCGGAGGCGGCCAAGCTCGCACGGCTCAAGGCTCGCATGGCCTGGATTCGCCGCGCTGTGCTCTTCCCGCTGATCCTGGCGGCCTGTTGGATATTCTGGCGGGTTGGCTACGAGTCCGGCTACCTGGCCGCGTTAACACATCATTAGGATTTGAAGCGTAGAGACTCGGGCATGGATATGGTTTCAATCATCGCCCGAGTCGCTTCAGGTTACGCCGTCAAGGCCGCCGTCGCCCTCGCTGTGCTGTATGCCGGCCATGCGGTCTACGCCTACGTTGTGGGCGTTTTCAGCGTTGCCCATCACGCCATGGGTGCTTTGTGACGCTCCGCCCGCTCGCGAGCTTCCTGGACGACAGGCGTTCGCCCTATGCGCCGCGCGTGACGCTACAGGAACGACTAGACGCGACGGCGGAAGCTCGCGCCCTGGCACAGTGGGCGCGGGCGGTTGACGTGCGGAGCCGGCTTCCGCGGAAGTAACTTCCTGTTAACGCCTGGACGGTATCAAGGGCCATCAACACGGAGCGACTCGGATGCGTACCTTTCAAGTCTACATCAACGGCGAGTCGGCTGGCACAGTCGAGGCCGCCAGCTATCAGGCCGCCCGCAAGGCCGCCCGCGCCGCCTTCCGCGTTTCGTGCGACATCATAGGCTAGGAGTTTCGCTATGGAAAAACTGCCCGTCATCTTCCGCCGCCCTCGCGGCAAAGCGGCCTTTGCGAATGATGGCGTTACCGCCGTATTCCCGACCTTGCCGCAAGATACCGCCGGCCGGCTTCTGACTGTCTACGCGCACGTAGGACAGCACGGCGGCGCGTCTTTCGGATGGTACACGGAAACCCGCGCCGCCAAGCCGGAAGAATATGCGGACCTGTTGCGGGAGCTTCAGGGCATTTACGGGAAGTCGCACGGCGAAGGCGACTTGGCGTTTGAGCTTGTCCCGTATCGCCGCATGACGGCACAGCACCGCAAGGCGTTCAATGCGGAAGTGAGGCGACTCGGCCGTGCCGGTTAGCACCCTGGACCCTGCCGCCCTGGCACGCCTGAAGCCGGCGGAGCTTGCGGACCTGGCGCTAAGCTCCGATCAGGAGGCCCGCCGGCTCCGTCGCGCTGGACGGCCAGAAGAGGCCGCCACCGCCGACCGTGAGTCGGAAGCACTGGCGACCATGTTCCGCCGGAAGTAACTTCCGTTTAACGAATTCGCCGCTAAGTGTGGCGCATAGCAACAGGAGTGATTCGCATGGCACAGTTTCAGAAAGCGCCGAACCTTTGGGACGCCGCGACACGCGAGGCCCTGGACGCTGGCACGCTCAAGCTTCAGCCGGGTAATTGGATCAACCTGGACGGGATGATGTCGCGGTTCTACCGCCACAATCCCGCAACAGGCCACGTTGTCGCGTTCCATGGTCCGAAGGGTGGCGCTACCCGCAAGATGCGCGCCTATGTGGCGGGACAGCGGGAAGAGGCCGACGCCCTGGCACGCCGCAGTATGGCGGCCAAGCTCTTCCGTCTGGCGCGTGAAGCTCGCGCCATGGGCAACGCGATTGCGATCGTATAACTTAGGGAATTATATACTTGGCTCCCTAAACGCATCCGGGTAGTTATCTTCTCACCGGAGCGGAATAGGTCGCGAAGGCAAGGAGTTAGCCAGATGACTGATTGGTATGATCGCCGCAGCGAGTTGCAGGAAGGGCAAGTTTTTATCGACTTCCAGGGCGGCAAGGTGAAGCTTGACCGTCGCGTCCCCGGCGATGGCACACAATGGTATGTTGCTGATTGGTGGGGCGATAGCTGGGCATACATGGACAGCAAGATCGAGCCCGGCGATTTGGTTGAGAGGGTTGAAGCGTGACCCACGAAGAACTCCGCCGCAAGGCTCGCTTCGGTCACCGGGCCTACCTCTACTGGACGGCTCCGAACGGCGAGTTTCGGTTCGCCCCCTACGGCAAAGCAGGGCTGAAAGCAGCGCTGTTGGACGTGGGCGCTAAGGGCCGGTTCTATTGGTTCGATAGCGCAGGCAACAGCAACATCGTTCGCAGCCTGTCTTACATGATCCACCTTTGGCGTTGTGCAGGAGCGTCGGCATGAAGACCCCGATCCGCGTGAAGAAGACGCCCAACGCTCTCCATCCTTACACCGCGACCATGAAAGGTGTCGGCACCTACGGATGGGGAAACACCTCGGAAGAGGCGCGCGCCAAGCTGCTCGCCAATCTCGCCGCTCAGGAGTCCTGATATGAGCAAATCCACGATCAGCACCTTCGAGCTTTTCCAGATGTTCCCCGATCAGGAGAGCGCGCGCGTCTATTTCGAGGAGAAGCGCTGGCCTGACGGGGCCGTCTGCCCGGCCTGTAACGAGGCGAAGCGCATCGGCACCCGCAAGGGTGGCTTCTACCGTTGCAACGCCTGCCTGTCCGACTTCACGGTCCGCACCGGCACGATATTCGAGCGCTCCAAGGTGCCGCTGCACAAGTGGCTCTATGCGATGTATCTGCTCGTAACGGCCCGGAAGGGCATCAGCAGTCTCCAACTCGCCAAACAGATCGGCGTCACCTAAAAGACGGCGTGGTTTATCCTCCAGCGTCTCTGCGAGGCGTGCGGCAACGATCCTACGCAACTCGCCGGGATCGTAGAGATTGATGAGGTCTATGTCGGCGGCGTCGAAAAGAATAAGCACGAGAGCAAGCGGCTCGGCTTGGGGCGCGACGGGCCGCGTCAAGGCGGAGGTTCCGGCCATCGTTTCTCGCCGCAGCGCTACTGGATTCGCGTATCGCAATGTTGAGGCCGGTTCGGAAATCCACACGGACGAAAGCGCGATCTACAACCGCCTTGGCGGACTGATCTACAGCCATGAAACGATCAACCACGGCGCTGGAGAATATGTGCGCGGCAACGTCACCACGAACGGCATCGAAAGCGTGTTCGCGGTCATGAAGCGCGGGATCATCGGCGTCTATCACCACGCCAGCCCGAAGCACCTGCACCGCTACGTTGGCGAGTTTGCATTCCGCCTCAACGAAGGCGACGTGAAGCACCACACGCTCGACCGGCTCGCCAGCATGTTTATGGCGGGCCTCGGCCAGCGCCTCACCTACAAGGAACTGATCGCATGACGGAGAAGGTTTTAGCCGCACTGGACGCCATAACAACCCGCGTCCTCGGCTACCGCCCCACTGACAAGGGGCTGGCAGCGAAGAAGACCGAGCGCCGGTTGAAGCGCGCCGCAAAGAAGGAGGCTCACGATGATCGGGAGTCATCTATATAATTCCCCTTAGTTGAGGCCCTGGCCTTGGTAGCGGGAGTAGCGCGTCACTACGGCTAACCCGTCCAGATCGTCGCCCTATGAGGCCCGTCTAGCAGCCCCGCTAGGCGGGCCTTACCGTATGCGTGCCATCTGGACAGAGGCGCGGGTGCGTTGCGTGCTGGCGGGGCTGCTAGGCGGGTAGGAAGTAACTTCCGCCTGCCCTGGACGTGTCATGGCGGCACCACCGACTAGAGCCCAGCGGCAAAGCTAGGGCAGGGCGGCATGCTGGCACAGCCTCGCACCTGGACGGCGGCACGTCGGGCGATCGGATGCCATGCTATGCGTTAACCTTATCATACCGTTAAGCTTAGCATCGGGTTAACCTTACAACAGCGTTATGCTTAGCAGAAAACGGGTCCCTGTTAACTAAGCGTCGCGCATAGCGGGGGCGGTGAGCCGCGTCTCGCCGTTTTACCGGAATTTAGGCATAGCCCCGGCTCCAAACAGGGCTTGAATTCACTTCTACGGCAACACCGTCACGCTTAGCTCGGACAGGCCCTCTAACCGATTTAACCGATTCAAACCCTCGATTTCACTTTTGGGCACAAAAAGTTTTTTCCTCTCTCCTGCATAAGAGTTATGGTCCTCAATCGGTTAAATCGGTTTATTCCTCTCTAAGTGACTGTTTTTGCTTATTAACCGATTTACTAACCGATTTATAACCGATTAAAGATTAACCGATTAACGAACCAAGTTGGTTCGTCGTGCTAAGCCTCCTTCTTAGCGGTGGCCGGTTTTATACGTACTAACGCTTAGCTAAGCGTGACGCTTGCACTGATAAGCGCTAGACTTATCGGTTGGAGCGCGAACACCCTGTTTTGGGCCTTTTCGTTGACACGCATAACGCTTAGCAGTATGGGGGTGCGAATCAGGGGAGAATCTGCGTGATTATGAAGCTCGATACCCTCTTCAAGCGAGTGAAGCTGGACCGCGACGTAATCGGCGGATTGATGGCTCTTTTTGAGATCAAACCACGCGAAGACACCGCTCGCGTAATCGCTCGTCGGTTGCGTGCTACCGCTGATCGGTGGGACCGTATGGCGGATACGCTGCGATTTCACGGCCGCCGCAAATGATCTGGACTGCGGCCATCATCGGGGCTCTGTTGTGGGCCGCCCTGATCTGCTATGTGTGCCACACCAACAGTAAGAGGAAGTGACTTCCATGTCCGTACACGTTCGATGCGAAGAATTGCTCCGCGAGGCGGAGAAGGTGCTGCATGACGCTGGCGAGCAAGTCGCCGGCCATGCTCGCGGCAAAGGCAAGGCTACCGCGAAGCGCCGCCGCAACGCCCTCAACGCCGCGTGCAATGCGCTGCATCGGGCAGTCCACGCATGAGCTATTCGATCGTCAAGCTGGAAGGCGGTCCCGCTGATGGTGAGATCGTCCAAGTCCATGACGACGTGCGCCGGATCAGGGTGTGCCCGGTGCAGCCGCCGCGGATAACACCCCCGGCCATCCGCTTTCGCGCCTTGTCGCCGATCTACATTTACCACCGGGACACCAACTATCCCGAGCACGCCATCTACGCTGGCCGGGAGGAAGACCTGTGAACGCCGCTTTGGTAACATTCGTTGTGATGCTTGCGCTGTTGTCGATCGCTGCTTTCGCGAAAGCGTTGGCGTTGGCGATGCGCTCACCGCCGCCGCGGTCGAGCCGCAAGCGCACGACGGCGGAGTGGGATCGCTGCTTCTACCGGCAGCGCGGTGATTGCCCTTGCCGTTACCGCTGTGTGTACGAGGGGCCAGAAGACGTGCCACCAGCGCCGGACGTGCCGCAATGAGCAACGGCCACCCCTTCACCTACAACCGGCGCTCGGCGGCCAAGATCGTCACCGAATTCCAGCAATTCGTCGAAGCGGCGGCGTTCGCGGGCAGCGGACACCCCGATCTCGCCGATTGGCACCGCGAACGCCTTGCCATCGCCCGCGAGCGCATGATCCGTCGCCTGACGGGTGACAGCCGCCCCACCGAGTACATGCCGCGGCGACCGGAGATCGAACGTGATTGAGACGACGGCCGACGCCGTGCGCCGGATGCGCGAGGAAACTGGCTTGGGGATGGCGGAGTGCAAGCACCGCCTGCTTGAGCAGCAAGCGCAAGCGGTTGTGGCCCGCATCCGGGGCCGCGGCGACGAGAATATGCGCGACGTAGCCGATGTGCTTGAATTCTTGTTGAAGCCGCAGCCGTGAAGCGCCCGCCTTGTCCAGTATGCGGTGCTCGCGGCTTTAGGCGTATCCGGCGGATCGCGGACGAGATTATCGGTTGGTGCCGCCGCGGCCACCCGTACCACTTGGAGGACATCGGTTGGTGCCGCCGCGGCCACCCGCACCACTTGGAGGACATCGGATGATCCTGGAGATCGTCGAGACGGTTGGCGGCTTTGGTGCCCTGGCCGTGGTCGCACACAAGATCGAGATGGCGATGCTGGCGCGGTATGGCTACGACACCCGCGACTTCTTCAAGCCGATCCGCCGTGAGAGCGAACCGCCGCCGCCCGTCGATCAGACCATGGCGCTGATCTATGAGGCACAGGTGAGGCAGGAGCAACGCCTGTACGCTGCCTGCCCGAGCGCCTTTTGGCTCAACCCGGATGGGTGGGATGCGCCGCCGCGGGTCCATGAGCACACATGGGTAGAGATTCAGCGGATCGGTAAGCAGACCAAACAGCGCTGCGTGGATTGCGGCGAGACGGCGATCGAAGGCATGACGGCGGAGCACGAAGCCGTTCTGGCGCGTCACGGCGTCCTGGTGCCCAAGCAGACCTACCGCATGACGATGCCGCGCGACGAGGACGCCCCGAAGTGTCCGGTGTGCCATATCGGCCGCCGCACGGTGATGTCGGTGCATGGCGGCGAGGCGACCATGTGGGACTGCTTCGACTGTGGCGCGGAATTCACCCGCAAAGGCGAGACGAAGAGCAGCAAGAAGCGGCGGCAGGCTAAGGCCCTCACCGATCAGATGCGGGACCTGGAAGCGAAGATGCAACGGATCGACCAGGGACTCGAAGGCTATCTCGACGGGATGCCACCGCCACCAGCCGTTTGACATGCGTGGCGCTTAGCGCTACAGCCGGCACCAGGAGGACCACATGAATACGGACGATGCGAGCAGCGTTATCTATTATCGCGACGAGTTTCGGCGGTATTATGCCGAGATGCAGCGGCGGTCCGATGCGCTTTATCGGCGGTGGATTACCGAGGCTGTGTTCGCGGCGTCGATTAAGCTCCCTTGGCGCGACGAGATCATATTTCTTGTTGGCTATGATCCGCAGAAGTTACTTCCGTCGCCGGGACGCTTGATGCGTGAGTGGTACGAGCGGTTCACGGACACGTTCATGCAACGCGACATGACCAACCTGATGCTGTCCACCTATATTGACTTCGATCGGCCGATCGGTAGGGCGTTGCCAACGCCGATGATCGGTATTTACGACGAGCACATCGACCTTATGCGTCCGCGGGAGCGTACCTACGAGCACAAGATGGCGATCGTCAATGTCAAGCACATCGACCATACGGTCTTGGAGGCGTTGCTTGCCAAAGAAGGAATACGCTCGATCTTCATTCGTGCCGACGAGCCCGCGGGCGAGCGCCAGGGCCTCTTCCCTAAGATGTTCGCCGCGGCGCCTATCGAATTCGAGAAGCCGGTTGCCGCGGCCGCCGGATTGCGCGATAAGAGCTACCTGAAACACGATCCGAGCAAGAGCACCCGCAAGGTGAAGCGCGGCAACAAGAAGCTGAAGGTCTTCCGGCGATGACGATGTGGGACGACTACCTGGCGGAAGAGCGGCGGTGGATCGCCGAGCAGTACGTCAAGATCGCCCCACCGCCTACACGCGCTGAGACGATTATCGACGTGTGGCCCCGAGTGTCAGCCGCGTTCGATTATGCCGCTGGCCGGCTCTTGGTGCGGCACGACCTGGACGTGATCGAGCCAATCGTCTTCGAGTTGATCGACTACCAGGACGTGACGGTGATCGAGGCGGAAGGCGTCGTCGTCGCCAAATTCCCGCGGATCAGATGAAGTCGCCGCCCTGATCGACGAAGTGCTTCACCTTCGCTGGATCGGCCTTGCCGTTGACCTGGAATCGCTCGGGCTCCTGCGTCCATAGCCGGCGCTGCTTGCCCGACACCCATACCCGGCCCAAGAACGTCCACCCGCGCTCCGACAGGAACGAATTCAGCGCACGGCCGTAGGGCAGCGTGGCGTCTACCGACTCCGAGAGGGTGTCGGTGTCGAGTAGCGCGTCACACAGGAGCGGGTTGTCGCTCTCTTCGAGCAACGTGTCGATCATATCGTCTTCGGGAGCCCGGTTGAGTGCCACCATCTCGTCGCGAGCGGATGACGTGGGGGCACGCTTCTTGGGGCTGAATTCCGGGTGAAGCTCGTAGTCCAGGAAGAAGCGGCGCAGCGCGTCGCCGTGTTCCTTCAACTCCACAAGCTCGGCGTAATACTCCGGGTGGGCGGCCTTGA
>Ga0210040_10002187_pt1 | contig 27932 bp, 22 predicted proteins | sample CryGeyCG12114_NA_FD_185462 | JGI IMG/M metagenome (GOLD analysis project Ga0210040, IMG submission 185462) | Groundwater microbial communities from aquifer - Crystal Geyser CG19_WC_8/21/14_NA (SPAdes) (version 2) | ecosystem: Environmental > Aquatic > Deep subsurface > Groundwater | place: USA... | reverse complement strand
TTTTAAAATCTGGTATTAAAGTTTATTCTTTATCGCCAGGCGTAGTAGATACGCACATGCAAGAGCAAATTAGACAAGTGAACCAAGAACAATTTAGCGAATTAAACAAGTTTTTAGATCTGAAAAAGGATGGAAGCTTGCAAACCCCCGAACAAGTCAGTAAAAAGATTTTACAATTAATCGCAAACCCAACGTTCCACTCGGTGGTACTTTCGGTCCGGGATTTATAAGTTTAACTTAACTCATGGCGATAAAAAAGATAGGCAAAGAAGAGCGGTCAGGGGCGAATGGTTACTTGAGCGGATTACTAACCTTCTTATTTTTATATTTAGAACTAAGTATACTTTTTAGATGATCGGCAAGTCTTAACGCCTGGGCCACCACGGTTATAGTGGGATTGGCATGTCCTCCCGTAGTAAAAGTAGAAGAGCCCGCAATAAATAAATTATCAATAGTGAAAACCTGGGCATTACTGTCCACTACCCCGGTTTTAGGGTCATCGGTCATTCTGGTAGTACCCATATGATGGGCATATGAGTTAAAGTTAGCCAGTTTATTTTTAAGGTATTTACGAAAACCTTCTTCACTGTAAATAATTTCACCAATCCCGCTGGCCCGGTATTTTTCCGCAAAAAGATTATGCGCCTTCACTAACGATTCCGTATCTATTTTTTTAAAGGCTATATGAACTTCTACCCGGGGCATTCCCAACGCATCTTTTTGGGTTTTAGATAATATAATCCGGCTTTCCCGGTTAGGTACTTGTTCCGCCTGAAAAAACAGACCCCAGTATTTGCTATTTTTCGAAGGCAGCAAAGAAGGAAGTCCGAGCTGGAGAAGGCCTTTTAACAAGATTGGGGGCTGATCGGAATTGCGAACAATTCTCTGGAGAGTTTCTCGCACACCTGTAGCCGAAACTACTGTTTTTGCCGCCTCGTATATAGTAGAGAAGAGAATACTTCTGTTTTCAGTCAGGCTTCTGGTGTAAGACAAATAAAAAATAGTATTTAGAATTTCCTGGTTCTTCTGGGCAGTATCGGTTATTCTCCAACGCCGACGATAAAAAATACCATCTTTGTCTTTCTCAAAATCAAACATTACTTTATCCCGGTCTGTAGGATTAAGTTTAGCGTAAGTTCCGGTAATGTGCGTCATATAATAGCGGCCTACATTATCGTGCTGATTGCCAATACCAGTAGGGAAGTGTTTATTCGCAGAAGCCAACAATAGCTGGGCGTTCTCAATGCCACCAGCCGCCAATACAAAGTATTTTGCGAAAACTTTGGCTCTGTAATTTTGGCGGCAATTTTAACACTTGATATAGTATCTGCTCCATTTTGCATTTCTAAAGATAAAACAGGCGCATCCAGCAACACCTGAACCGTAAGGCTGCTTTCGAGTTGAGCTTTGTGATTTTTGGCAAAATGGATGGGGGAACTATCTCTCTCTAAATGGCTTAATTCCAATTCAGCCGAATCAAGTTCCGGTATAATTTCCGGCTGTTTATCCGGGAAAACACTACGGCTAGCAAAATCAAAATCTCCAATTTGGCAAATAGTACAAGCTTTTTTAAAGTAAGGCAGCAAATGGTTATGAGCAACAGGCCAGCTACTAGCTGGTACCCACGCCCGGTATTCAAAATTTAACGGATTTAAAGGAACACAACGTCCGGCCTAAACTGCCGCCGACGGGTATTTTCAATTGGCTCATGCGAACCAACCGGATTTATTATTCCCTTGTATAAACAACGATTTACCTGGTTTTGGATCTAGCTACCGCCAGTAATAAGAATTACTTATAATTAGTGGCAGCATAGCTCAAGGTAATGGAAATAGCTGCCGGCCCTCCGCCAATAATACAAATATCGACAATTAACTCTTGCCCGTTAACATGATCATCTTTCAAAGTAATCATAAGAATAATCTGTTACTATTTTATAGAGGTTAACTTGATCAGGAAGAAGGTATGAAAAGTCATACTTGATCTAAATCGAAAAGTTTGTTTAATCTCCGGTTTATTTTCCTGTTCTAGATAGCCTTAGTAGTTACAAGGAAATACTCAGTTAAAAATATTATTTTTGATAATTTAATTAAATTAGCTTGTAATTATATGTATTTTTTAATCAAGTTTTCTTTTTATTGATTTTTTTTTCATTAAATCTTATGGTCGTCAACAAGTAAGTGTTCGCGAAATCCTGCTGAATAAAATTATATTACGCGGCTGAAATCATACATAATATAAGGAGTTGTTTTGGTATCTATTATTAAAATATTAGGGATAGTAAAAATTAAGTATTTATGGTTTATATAAGTTAACAAGAGGGAAACATAACTCAACTTACTGCTAATCCCACTAAACGCTAGTTTGAGTACTATCAGATAAAAAATATAAAACCCCTATTTTATAGTTGAGTGGTTTTATTTGAAGCTCTGACGTTTAAACATAAATCCTTAACTATATAAAGCTTTCAGATGTATTATGCTTTAAAATAAAGCTGATATTTAGTTTAGCTACTCTTAACTTATAATTTGGAACAAGAAGTTATTAATTACATTATTCAGCTTAATCTGTTACGTAGATTTTAGCATTAATTGTGTATATACAACTATACAAAGAATGAATGGTTTAAAATGAAATTTGCATTACATAAAGTAAAATAGCAAAATGAAAGAGCCTGAATTGTTAGAGCTTTATTGATTCTCTAAGGATTAAATATTTAATCTTCTTAAAAGTAGAATTTCAAAATTAGGGTCTTGTTAAAAGAAGAGTTAATATGTGAATATGGGAGAAATAGTTAGAGCATATATTGGTTGGAGCATATATGATGATGCTTATACAATTTTAAACCTTCTAAATTTCATAAGCCCTGTTAGCGTGTATATAAAATAGTAGATGCAACCAAAGTCGCATCTTTGAGGGGCATCTAAATAATATTAACCAATACATGATTTTACTTATTGATTAATGCCTGCAATAAAACTTTCATGATTTAATTGAAGTAGCCTATTATGAAAAATGGTATTCTAAGCAAATTAAATGTTTTTGCACTTTAATAGCGTTTGTCCCTCTTATTAGTTCTTGTACAAAAGAGGAGGTAGAATCTACTAAGTGATTTGCCGGTGCTTCAACGGCTAGACAGATTCAAAACAAACCAGCGGTGGTAACATTAGTTGGTTCTCAATTTTATATTGTTGAAGAAAGCACAATTGATAATAGGCTTAATCCTGGTAATTTAGTACAAAAATTTCGGGTGGATAATCTTCTTGTGACAATAAGTGGAGAGGTGAAAGCTACACCCCAATAAGAAATTTGCTGTACAGATGACTTCGTAATTACTGAAATTTCAAAAAGGTAAGGAGCTGTTTGAGGCTCTTGAATCCATAGCTAAAAGTTAAGAATAAACCAGCTTATCTAATGCCAAACCCGTTGCGGGCTATTCAATAAATGTACAAGGTTTACCGATATCTTGCAATCAGGATTGAAAGTTTTTGCTTTATCGCGGGGGGTAATTGATACAGCTATGCAGGAGCATAATCGGGAAGCCGATGTAAGTTAGTTTGGTGAGGTGAAGCGATTTAAAAAAGAAGAGGGAGTTGTTAATCTCGATAGAAGTAAGTAGAATGATAATAGATTTAATTAATGATAACAGCAAGTATCAAAATACTATTTGAAGGCTTAAAGTTACATAAGTGAGTTTAAAAATTAGCTGTTGTTTCTACTTAGATAAGATAAAATCTATTAAATAATTTCAAAAATGAAGTATAAAGCACAGTAGTACCTTCTATTAAATCCTTATATTTGATTAAATCCTATGAAGTTAATTCAATTTTCGATAAATATGAAAAAAGCTGTTCCTTTTCTTTCTCTTATCCTTGCAATTACTTTTACTACGTTTGCACAAGCTACTTTTCAAAATACATCCGGAAGTACAATAAATCTTAATAACAATGGTGGGTCAGTCCTAGAACTTGCACCAAAACCTTCTATAACAGAAGTATCATATTATTATAATGATCAATTTCGATTAGGAACAATTTATTTAAAGGATGGAAGAAAGTTTAATAACTATCCATTAAAATACGATTTAAGCAAAAAATGGATTGAGGTAGGAGTAGATAAAGAGGTGAAAATAGCTACTGATGAGATTGCTGAATGGTTTATTCTATTCAAACCACAGAATGCCTTCGGTCAAACATTCATTAATGTTTCCAATTTTAAGATAAATGATCTAAAATCATCTGGTTTTATGGAACTAATAGCAGATGGTAAAATTAAATTATTAGTAGATACAAAATTAGAGTTAAAGCCTTCTAACTATAATGCTTTGATGGGTGTTGGTGAAAAGAATAATACCATTGTCAAGAGAGAAGTAGTTTATTTTGCTAAAAATATTGAATTAGTTGAGGTGCCAATCAGAGAAAAAGATATAATCAACTTTTTCGGTGAGAAAAAAGAGACAATTGAAAATTATATTAATAAGTATAAATTAAAATTAAAAAAGATTGACGATTTAAAAGAGCTAGTTGATTATTATAATACACTTTAATTAAACTGAATTTTTAGGATAATGCGTATATCTAAATTATAGTATTTTATATCAACTTATTTCAGGACGAGTCATTATAAATAAAAAAGGCAGGTTTAGTACCTGCCTTTTTTATTTACTAAGATGAAATAATTACTTATACCGATATCATTTTGTAAATGCGCTTTTAAAACAGAAAATAATAAAGTAATTAAAATACATTATTTTCTAATATGATTGATAATGCATTTTTGATTTGATATTGGTATTAAAATTCATCTTCTACAAAGCCAGTTACTCTGTGTCCGGATACATGATAAATAGTACCATAGGGTTCTTCATCATCATCAAATGAAACCCGGAAATATATACTATCAGTTTGCACTCCTGTTTTGGAACGGCCTTCACCTAAAATAATTTTACCATCAGTAATAGTGACCTTAGATTCGTAAGAGGTATTTTCCAGTTCGGAACCGGATAAAGTTAAATTACTAGGATCAAAGCTAGCCTTTACTTTATAGTCCCAAAAATTTCCTTCATCATCAACCCAGATTTGTTCCCCTGTATTAGCAGCGGTATTGTAAGTTGAAAGATGTGTGTAGCCAGCATGAAATATGTCTTCAAATACACCTGGACTGGTTTCTACTTTATAGGTAACATTCCATTGACCAGCGGCCTGTTTAACGGAAGTAAGTTCTACGTCCGGATCTTCCATTTCACAAGAAGTGAAAAAACCACAAATAAGTAATAGAACTCCAATAAATAAATTTTTATGTCTCATTTTGAATCTTTTTATATTGTTACAGTTTAACAAAAGTACGGGCAGCAGTTCCATAACCAGGATTTATTACAGTCCAGGTATAAGATACCCCTGGTATAATTGTTCCATTTATAGTAGAAAACTCACTACCGCTAACATCTTGTACTGGGGCCCCAATCTTATTACCTTGCCAATGATAAAATTTTACAGTAACACTAGGTCCGGGTACTGCTACACCACCTACGTTATTACTTTGATATAAGCCCGGTCCCAATTTAGTCACCGTTGATACCCCAAAAGCAGTAACATTTCTTCTGTATTGACCAGATAAATCCATAGCTGCAGCGGCCGGATCAATTACACCTACGTACCGGCGAGTAGAAGCTGAAAACCCATCTTTACTAGTGGCAGTATAGGTAAGGGTATAAACTCCGGGTACACTTGTGTTTACTGTTCCGGTTGTAGTAACTTCAATTTCGGATTCACCTTCAGTGGCTGTAACGCCTGCATCTGTAAAAGAATCACCTACTAGTACAGAATTCCATTGTTCACCTTTTATGGTAAGTACCGGATAATAAGTAATTCTGGATAGGCCTTCCGTTTCCAGATCTCTTTCACAGCTGGAGAAAAATCCAGCTGTGAAAATAAGTAAGAAAATATATTTTATATTTTTCATAAGTGTTTATCAAAGTATATTAATTAATCAACATCCCACCAAATTGGGGTAGTAATAGGTACTACTGTAGGTGTGTTAGGATTTCTAGTAGTTTCTGTTTGTGGGAAAAGTAAGCGTTTAGCAAATATATTATTTGTAACCCCTTCGATGGGATAGACAAATTGGCCGGCAACATAGTTTGCGTTCGCTGTCCGGTCCTGGTTTAAGGCCCGCACAGTACTTGTTCTAGGAAAACCAGTTCTGTTCCGTTCGAAGTATGCTTCTATTCCTTGAGTAGTACCAGCCAGAGCAACCCATTTCTGAACAATAATGGCTTCTAATTTTTGTTCGAAAGAGCCACCAGTTGGGAAAGCATAAGCCTCAGCAGGTCGGGTAGTAGCGGTTTGTGCAAATGAAGCATCAATTCCAGCATTGTAAAGGGCTGCTACATCCCCGGTTCCAAATCCTCTTAAAACAGCTTCAGCCTGTAAGAAATAGCTTTCGGCTTCAGAAATAAAATAAACAGGGGCAGTTGGTGAAATCCTTGCTCTCGAAACGGTTGCACCACTAAGCTGAGAAGTTGGCGTTTCAAATTCTCCTTGTTGCATAGCTCTCTGTGCGCTACCGGTGGTGGTTGGTATATAGTATACATCTAGTCGAGGGTCGTTATTGGCTTGTAAGTAGCTAAATAATGTTAAGCTTGCTTTTAGATTTTGTGTTGAATTTAGCTGTCTTTGATCCTGCTCATATAAAGGATTACTTCTGCTGGTTTCGTCAGAAAAGATATCTACGTTTGCATCGGTTTGTAAAAATTGGGCACCCGAAGCATAAAGGGATTTTATTCCGGCTTCAGCAACTTGCGGCCTGGCATACACCTGACGAAGGTAAATCTTTAACTTTAGGGTATTGGCAAACCGTAACCATTGGTTCATGTCCCCTCCAAATAATAAGTCGTTGGCTTTAGTGGCAGGAGTAACTTGCGCCGAACTAGTAGAGATAGGCATAGCCATTGCTTTATCAATACGAACAATTAAAGAATCATAAACGTCTTGCCCACCCCGATAAGTTGGGCTTACATTGCCAGTATTACCTTGTAAAGCCTCCTCAAAAGGTATTTGGTCATATAAATCTACCAAGATTTGGTAAGTATAAGACTCCATTACAGTTGCCATAAAATTTGTGTCCCAATTGCCACTGGCACTAGCTTTTTGTTTAGTAAACTTATAGTCGTTGAGAGCACCAGAATAAAGTTCCGACCAAGAATTCTGGTAATCAGATTGCTGTAGATTAAAAGCATCTGTTGTTTTGTATTGATTGGCTGTATTACTCTGGGTGTAGTACTGCGACCAGAGCCCGCCTAAAATAGCGTAGTTACCGCCCACAACACCAGCAGTAGAAATTACAGCTACTGGAAAAACGTTTTCGGCGGGAGCATCAGCAGGGTTATTGGGATCTACGTTTACATCGAGAAATTCATCTCCACACGATGATACATACATCATCAGGGAGAGAATTAATCCTATACTAAATATTCTTTTCATTTTGTATTTATCAGATTTAAAAATTTGGGTTAATTAGAATCCTAAGTTTAAGCTAAGACCAACTGTTCTTACAGTAGGGCCGGAACCAAACTCGCCGTACTCACTGGATAAATCGTTTCCATAAGTGGTGGTTTCTGGATCAATGATATTATTATTTTCTGGTGTCCAAAGGAACAAATTCCGTCCAACCAGGCTAATATTAGCTTTTGTAAATGGCGTGCGTGTAATCAGAGAGGTAGGCAAGGTGTAGCCTATTGCTAATTCTCTCAGTTTTACAAATGATCTGTCCCGCATATGCTCTCTTTCAATAGGCTGATTATTAGAATCATTCCAGTAAGCTGATATGTCATTTAATCCAATTGGCGTAACATTTTCCTTATAAAGAGCGGTACCTTCTCCATCTTGATCAACAATACCATCTTCGTTTTCATCCACAATATTAACGGAGTTAGGTACAATAAATGGATTTCTATCATTATATAAGGTGTTGGTAGTATTACCTACAAATTGGGTTAAGCGCTGGGTATAAGAATACATTAAACCTCCTTTTCTGATATCAAAACCAAAGTTAAGTGAAAGGCCCTTGTAATTTAAAGTATTGTAAAGACCCATTAGGTATTTAGATTGGATATCTCCGTATTCTACAAGATCAGGTGCTGCCTGAGGCATGCCATTCGCTTCATTTACAATTACTCTGCCATCGGCTGTTCTGGCATAATCTGGTCCTTTAAACACGCCAAGAGGCTTGCCTGGTATTGCTAAGAAGTCAATGCCATACGCACCGGCACCGGAAATATCAAGTTGGGTTGTTTCCTCATTCAGTTCCAGAACTTTATTCCGGTTATTGGAGAAGGTATACCGAATATCCCAATTAAAATTGGTGGTTTTAATTGGTGTTACAGTTAATAACAACTCAAAGCCTTTATTTTCTACTTTGCCAAAGTTCATGGTTTGAGTAGTATAACCAGATGAAGGAGCTAAAAATGCTTGTAATATTTGCGCATTGGTAACCCGGTTATAATAAGCTATGTCAGCACCTATCCGGTTGTTCAGGAAACTTAAATTTGCACCAAACTCGTATTCAGTAGTAATCTCCGGCTGTAAGCTTAAATTACCGATATTATTAGATACTTCGTAGGCATTAACACCAGCAATCGGAAAATTAATAGTACCGAATGGCAATGATACACCTCCCGGAACTAATACCGAATTAATTAAGTAAGTACCGGCGTCATTACCAGTTTGTCCCCACGAAGCCCGTACTTTACCATAATTAAGAACTCCTTGCAGATTTGTAAATACATCGGTAAATACGAATGAACCATTTACACCCGGATAGAAGAAAGAATTATTACCTTGAGGCAAGGTAGAAGACCAATCGTTTCGTGCATTAAGTGTTAAAAATAAAAAGCTCTTATAAGAGAGTTCAGCCTGTCCATAAACGCCATACAGTCTTCTTAAAGATTCAGAAGTACTACCAGTAATTTGACCTGTAGTATTAGTTAAGTTATAATAGCCAGGAAGTTCTAAATTGGTAACGTAAACGGATGTGTTTTTACCTGAGCGTTCATTTATGTTATACCCAATTAAGCCGTTTAAATGCAGATCAGTGGTAAGATCATTATTAGATAATAACATCAAGTCACCATTTAACTCACGAGCATTACGGTTTATTTCATCTACTCGACCAGGACCAATGGCGTTACTAGAGTTTGCACTTCCTGGTATATAGGTCCAAGGAGCCTGCCAGTCTTTTAAAGAACCGTTAGAAATATCACCACCTACCCGGGCCGAAGCAGTCAACCAGTTTCGGAGTTTATAATCCAGATTTACATTGCCGAAAATGCGGTTTTCTTCAAAATCATTACGATTTTGGGTTAGTGGGAAATAAGGGTTCTGGGCATAAAGGGTAAAGTAGTTACTAATATCGTTAAACTTGTTGTTGATGTCCCGAAAATCTACGATACTCATATCTCTTGGAATCTGAATAATTTCCTGAAATACTGTTGCACCTTCTGCGCCTTGGCCTTGGGTTACAACCCGTGCATCTTTTCTTACAAAGTTTAATGATGAGGATGCACTAAATTTATCTCCTTTCGTTGAACCTCTTAATGCAAGGGTATTTCTTTTGTAAGAGTCAGCATCGGTAGGTATAATGCCATCCTCAGTTGCGTTACCATAAGACAAATAAAAGGTTGACTTTTCGGTGCCACCGCTTACACTTACTGTATTTAAGAAGGAGGTACCTCTGTCATAAAAATCGCTTAAGTTGTTTTCCTGAGCAGTAAATGGCTTTAATTGTTGCGAATTATCAACTACGTTACCCCATAAACGTTCTCTGCCGTCTAATCTTGGCCCCCAACTTCCATTTTCCTGACTATCAAACCGGCCACTCCAGCCTTGACCGAAGGTGTTTTGTAATTGCGGCAATCTTAAAGGAGAGGATACAGTTGCTGAGGAAGCAATATCTACACTAACTCTTTCTCCTGTTTTACCTTTTTTGGTTGTAATAAGAATTACGCCGTTTGCTGCTCTGGAACCATATAAGGAAGTAGCCGCAGCACCTTTAAGAATGGTAACCGATTCGATATCATCAGGATTAATATCATTAGCCCTGTTACCAAAGTCTTGCGTCCGGGTAGCAACGTTTGTTCCACCATATAAATTAGTAGATCCGTTGTTAATAGGAACACCATCAACTACATAAAGCGGGTTGTTATTACCACCAATAGAGCTATATCCCCGTAAAACAACTCTGGTGGAAGCGCCCGGCGCACCAGAAGAGGTGGAAATATTAACACCAGCAACTTTACCTTGTAAAGCATTCATGGGGTTGGTGGCACGGGCTCTTGTTATATCTTCACTTTGTACAGTAGTGGCAGAATATCCCAAAGCACGCTCTTCCCTTTCAACTCCTAAGGCCGTAACTACTACTTCTCCTAATTGCCGAGCATCAGTAGCTAAACCGATATTAATTGTAGTGGCGTTGCCAATGACTCTTTCAGTGGTAGTATATCCCACAAAGCTAAATACCAACGTAGTGCCACTTGCCGGAGCAGAAATTGAATAGTTGCCACTAACGTCAGTAGCTGTACCTATTTGGGTACCTTTAACCAGAACCGTTACTCCCGGAAGGCCCTGATTGTTTGCGGCATCAGTAACTCTTCCGGTAACTGTCCTATCCTGGGCCATAGCTTCGTGTAGAAGCGTAGACAGCAAGAAAAGACTCATTAATAGAAATTTTTTCATGTTTGTTTAATTTGTTTGAAATAAATGAGAAATTTAAAAAAGTGGTCAATTTTAACTAAATTGTAGCTTTTAACCAAGTAAATTGTAATTGATTTAAGAAAAAATAAGATACATTTTTATTTTACTTGAATACCCTATTGTATTTGCAGAAGCAAGTTCATTATTTTTTAAATTACATTACTGTATTTTTTTAACTTTAAAGTATTAAAATTAACGTAAGTTATATAATTAAATTATGTATATAAAACATTAATAAAATAGTAAGCTATTAGTACAAAGCTAGTTTAGCTCTCCATCAGAAAGGCTTTAATATAATCATCAATATCGCCGTCCAAAACCGTTTGAACATCGGAACGTTCTATGCCGGTTCTTAAGTCTTTGATAAGTTTGTAAGGATGCAATACATAATTGCGTATTTGGGAGCCAAAGTCTATTCGTTTTTTCGTGCTTTCAACTTTGTCGCGTTCTTCGTTTTGTTTGTCAATTTCGATCTGGTAGAGGCGGGAGCGCAGCATGTTAATGGCGTGCTCTTTGTTCATGAGCTGCGAACGCTCGATCTGGCATTCAATTACAATACCCGATGGTTTGTGCTTTAAGCGCACAGCAGTTTCTACTTTATTTACGTTTTGCCCCCCGGCACCGCCCGACCGAAACGTATCCCACTCAATATCAGCCATATTTATTTCAATGTTGATGGTATCGTCTACTAAGGGATAGGCAAAAACAGAAGCAAAAGAAGTATGGCGGCGACCACCGCTATCAAAAGGCGAAATACGAACCAACCGGTGAACCCCAATTTCAGATTTGAGATAGCCGTACGCAAAATCGCCGTTAATTTCAAGGGTTGCGGATTTGATGCCCGCGCCATCGCCGGCCTGGTAATTTAGTTGCCGCACAGTGTACTTGTGTTTTTCAGCCCACATAATGTACATACGCATCAGCATTTCGGCCCAATCCTGGCTTTCGGTACCACCAGCTCCCGGATTTATTTCCAGAACGGCACTTAGCTGGTCTTCTTCGTTGCTTAGCATGCGCTTAAACTCCATCTGTTCAATGGCTGCTAAAGCTTTCGTGTATTCAGCTTGAATATCCTCTTCAGAAACTTCTTCTTCTTTGTGAAAATCAAATAATACTTCAAACTCCGAGACAGCACTTTCTACTTCTTCGTACTGGTCGGTCCAGACTTTTAAGGTTTTAATTTCCCGTAAAAGGGCTTCGGCTTTTTTAGAATCATCCCAAAAGCCGGGGGCTAGCGTAATAGCTTCTTTTTCGTTTATTTCTTCTTTCTTGGTATCGTAGTCAAAGGTACCTCCTCAAAGCCTCTGATCTGGCCTTTAAATCTTTTAATTGCTCGTTTGTCATTTTTAGGTTTATTTATAAGTGGTAAGTAATATGTTGTTTTTGATTTTAGCTGGAAAAGTAAATTCTAATAGGAATAAATAAAAAGTTGTAAGCAATAAGAATGGCATTCAGGATGCCGGAAACTTACAACTTAAAACGTATAACTAGCTATTAAACTGCTACTATCCAGCCGTGTTTATCGGCCGTTTTGCCGGTGCGGATGGCGTTTAGTTCCTGGGCAAAAGCCAAAGAGTATTTACGGCCTTCTACTGGTGGTAATTGCATATCGGTGCCACGATAACCAATGGTAGCAATCTGGGAAATAACCGCGGCCGTACCGCAGCCAAAAGCTTCCTGTAAAGAGCCGTTTTGCGCAGCTTCTACCACTTCCGCAACGGCAACTTTCCGCTCTTCTACGTTCATGCCGCGTTCGCGGGCCAAGGTTAAAATACTATCGCGGGTAACACCAGCCAAGATAGAAGTACTTAATGCCGGCGTAATTAGAGTATCGTTTATGATGAATATCAAGTTCATGGTGCCGGACTCCTCAAAATACTCGTGGGTTTTGCCATCGGTCCAGAGCAACTGGTGATAGCCTTCTTCGGCGGCTTTCTTAGCCGGGTAAAGTGAGCCCGCGTAGTTACCAGCTGCTTTAGCATAACCAAAACCACCTTCTACCGCCCGCACAAATTGTTCTTCTATTTTTACCCGCAGCGGGGTTGAATAATACGCATTTACCGGACAAGTAATAATCGCGAATTTATACGTGTCGGAAGGTTTTACGCCCAGGAACTCGCCGGTAGCAAACATAAACGGACGGATATAAAGCGAGCTGCCCGCCGCCGAGGGAATCCAGTCTGCATCCACCCGGATAAGTTCTTTTAATCCTTCCAAGAATAAATCTTCGGGGTAAGCGGGCATACACAACCGGTCGGCCGAAACATTTAAGCGGCGCAGATTTGCTTCCGGCCGGAATAGTAAGATTTCACCGGTTTCGGTTTTGTACGCTTTTAAGCCTTCGAACAGTGCCTGGCCGTAATGTAAAGCGGGATTAGCAGGGCTTAAAGAAAAATCTCCAAAAGGTACAATATGCGGGGCTTGCCACTCGCCATCGGCATAATCGGCAACGTACATGTGATCAGAAAAAGTCTGACCAAATTCTAAATTAACCATATCTACCTCGGGCAGGCGCGACTGGGTAATTTTTTTTACTTGGATTTGTTGGCTTTCAACCATAATGCTAGCTAATTATTTGATCGGATAAAATACGTGGGTAGCAAAATAAAGCAACGGGTGCTTTTCTTTTGCTTACGTAATTTTAAATCAAAAGTAAGAAAATAGGTAATGCCGCCCTAATTTAAAGCAAATTCCCACCTGGTTTAATAACGGGGCTTCCAGGGAATTTCTTCGGCTTGTAAATCATGGGCCATGATGCGGCATAAGGTAAATAAATAATCGGATAGCCGGTTGAGGTAAATAATAATCAGATCTGCCACAAAAGATTCTTCGGCCAAAGCAATAACGATTCGTTCCGTACGGCGGCATACGCAACGGGCTATGTGGCAAAACGAAACCGATTGGTGGCCTCCCGGTAATATAAAAACCCGCAGCTGTGGCAATATTCCGTTTAGCGCATCCATCTCCTGTTCCAGCAAAAGTACATCTGCTTCGTGCAGGTCCGGTATTTTCATTTTTGATTTATCGGGGTCGGAAGCCAGGGAAGAACCAATAGTAAACAGCCGGTCCTGAATTTCTTTTAGAAAAGCCCGACGGGGTACATTAACGGGCTGATCGGCGACTAAACCTATATAGGAATTCAGTTCATCCACGTTGCCGTACGACTCAATACGTAAATGCGATTTTTTAACGCGGGTACCACCGATTAAGGAAGTTAAGCCTTGATCGCCGGTTTTGGTATATATCTTCATAAATGTTAGAAGCTTTAATTAATCGAATACCTGTCGCCAGCCAGATATTGTTTGTTAAATCAGATAATACTCAGTTTAAAGCATATTTTTAGAAGCGCTCCAACCCCAAAATATATCTAATCTAAATTTTTACTTAAATAAATTTATTTTCTGTAGAGTGTTAAACTACTTCCTGGTGGTGCGTGCGAACATCGGTGTTTACTGTATCTGACTCAATTAAGCCATCGCGCAGACGCACAATCCGGTGGGCGTATTTGGCTATATCTTCTTCGTGCGTCACCATAATAATGGTATTTCCTTTGGCGTACAGGTTCTCGAATAAATCCATAATTTCATAGGAAGTTTTAGTATCCAGGTTACCGGTGGGCTCATCGGCCAGAATAATGCTGGGGTTGTTTACGAGTGCCCGGGCAATAGCTACCCGTTGCCGTTGCCCGCCCGACAGCTCGTTTGGTTTATGTTTGGCCCGGGTGCCCAGGCCCACACTTTCCAGTACCTGCATGGCTCTTTCTTCGCGGGCCGATTTGCCGTACCCGGCGTATACCAATGGCAAAGCTACGTTTTCGAGGGAAGAGGAGCGGGGCAATAAGTTAAAGGTCTGGAACACAAAGCCAATTTCTTTATTTCTGATTTCGGCCAATTCATTATCCGTCATGTTACTCACATCTTTGCCGTTTAATATATATTGCCCGCCCGAAGGGGTATCAAGGCAGCCAACAATATTCATGAGCGTCGATTTGCCGGAGCCGGAGGGGCCCATAAAAGCCACGTATTCGCCTTTATTAATAGAAATAGAAACATTGCGCAACGCGTGGATTGTTTCGGTACCCATGTGGTACACGCGGGCCAAATCTTTGGTATGGATAATGGTTTGAACTTCCATGGCGAAAGTAATTATTTACAGGTAATCTCCGACAAGTTACAGGTTCTGGCGGATAGTCCCATTTTTTTCCGGATTTAGTTTTATAGACCGTCTTAAATAGGGCATTCTACATAATAACTCGGGCGGGTTTTAGTTTATTGCCTGATCCCTTCACCGGCGCGCCATTGCGCTAATTTTTGCTCGTATTGTGCCCGGAATGTCTCTAATTCTTCCGGAGATACCAAACGCGCCAGTTCCTCTAACCCGGATTGGGCAAATTCAAAGTAACCCAGATCAAAGCTCTTGAAAACGTAAGCCTTGTAAACGGCCGGGGAATGCGGATTGTAGGTAATGCAATCCAGTAATATATTATAAGCCCGCTCGGGTTTTGGTACCTTGGTCGAGTAAAAATTGACTGCCGCTAAAACGGTTGGTTCATGATAAGGTAAAGCCAGTAAAGCTTGGTCGTACCATTTCCGGGCTTCCGCCGGGCGGTTTTGATTCTCCGCCAGACGCGCCCGGTAAAACAATTTAAACGCCTGATCTTCCGGCGATAAATACATCCGATCCAAAGCGGGGGCCAGTTGGGTCCGATCATTGGTACGAAGCAAAATTTCGGCTTGCAATAAGTTTACTTCCGATAATAAGTTATTTTTTACCGTAAGCTGCGGCAGAAGTGCCGCTATTACTTGCGCCGCTGCCAGGAAGTTGTCGTGCGCCACGTAAAAAGCCGCTACTTCTTTCTGTGCTATTTGCTTTAAGCTGGGGTTTTGAACCGTACTCGCTATGGCTACAAATTCCTGATCCGACCGGGTTTTATTTCTCTGGTTTAATTGCAAGTATTGTACTTTTACCGAATCGTTGCGTTGGGTTATAATGTCGGTAGGAGTGGCCTGAAGTAAATATCCCAAACGTTCCGCCTGGTGCCTAATTTCCGGCTGTTGGTCGCGCAACTGATTATTTGCTTCCTGCAGCGCGTCGGCTTGGGTGTTTTCGCCCAGTGCCAAGGCGTAAGCCAGATGGATGCCCCCCTGGGGCCAGCCTTTGCCGCGGGCCTGCACAAAATGCTCGGCCGCCGCCGCGTAAAGTTTTTGCTGCAATAATTGCAAACCAATTAAATCGAGTAAATAGCCACTGTACTGCGCTTCGGTAGCCGCCAGGTTTTCTAAAGTAGTGCGGGACGCCAAAGCTAACCCGGCATTTTTTTGCACAAATGCTTTCAGAATCGATAAATCAAAGAAATAATTCTGATTCGCATCAGTCGTTAAATACTGGTTTATTTTAGTTAAAGTATTTTTGTTTGATACGGTTTGACCTTTCAATGCGCCATGGTACAGGTAAGCAAAGCTTTCGGGAGTAAGTACCTTTTCCTGCGGGAGTTCAATGGGTTTATCCAGCAATTGCACCCCTTCGAGGTTTTGCAGCAGCGATAAATTACTGACCAAAGGCCGGTACGACAGGTGCTGGTTATTCTGGGCCATGGCGTTGGCTTCTTTACCTAAACCAGTCTGTAGGTAAAAAGCCAGGCGGTTACTTTGTATAACTTCGGGGTCTTGCGTAAAATCGTGCGCCTGGTTAAAAAAGTATTCGGTTGAATCGGTGAGGGATGTGGTGCTGTACAGCAAAGCCTGGTTGTTCAGCAACGGACCGCTTTGCGGCATAATGCGTAAGCCTTCCCGCAGCAGGAATAACTGATCGAAAAAATCCTCCGGATCGGTGTATTTATTCGCCAGCCGGATATACATTTTATCGTTCGGGTACACCCGCAAGGCATTTTTAAGCAAGTTGATTTCGGTTTGCAGGTATAACTTTTCGTGATATAGGGCCGCGCGGGCGTAATTCGATTTTAAGTTGAAATTATCGTACGTGTCGCCTTCCAGGTAAAAGCGGTCGGCCAATAAGGTGTCATTAGATGCTTTATAGAAATCGCCGAGGTAATTAAAATAGCCTGCTTTGCCTTTGGTGTAAATGCTGAAATTACTGCGGACTAACAATAAAATAATCAGAATAGAACTCAGAATAAAGACCGCGAATAGGGGAATAACTTTGGGATCATACACCACTTTATACACCCGCAGTTTTTGCCGGAGAATGGTGCTGAAATTAAGTAGGATATAAATCAGGAAAAAAACGCCAAATGCCAGATGGGTGTAGATAATAATGTCGGTATAAGCCCGGATTAACGAATCGTTGGCGGTGGCAAAAGCATAGCCAATGGTTAAAGCGGTAATAATACCAAATACCAGGTAAAGAAAAGCAGCGCCGTTCTCGAAGTAAAAAAAACGTTGATAGACCGTTTCTCGTCGTTTTGTGCCCCAAAGCCCCACCACGCCCGAAATAGCCAGTATCAGAAAAGCATTTAGTAAAGTTAAGTTTAAATCGAGTAAACGGGTGCGCTGGAGGTAAAGCAAAAATAAGTTGAGCAGGTAGATGCCTGCAATTAAAAAGAATTGCCAGAAACTAAAGCGGCGGGCCGGATTAGGCGATTGCGTATGAAACCAAAGCAGCGCGTGAATATTTTCGTAAGCTACCCAAAAACAAAATATAGCTACCGCCACCATTCCCGCTGGCGAACTGTAATTTACTAAGTGCAAGGCAACCACCGGCGGAGTTAAGGGAGAAGCCAGGAATAAATAAGTGCCAAAGCCACCCACCAACACTAAAAACAGCAACAGCCGCAGACCAAAGGAAACCTGGGTAAAAAAAGCCTGCAGGACAAAAGCGGTGCCGCCAAATAAAATCATGGCCCCTAATAAAAAGTATTGCCGCGGATTGTCGTGGATGCCCAATAAATCGAAATTGAACGTGGTGAGCTGCAGCATAAATAACAGCAGCCCCGCAAAAAAAGGCAATTGCCGGAACGTACTGATAACCGCCAGGTAATACACTAGGCTAATAGCTATAAAACCCAGTACCCAGGCCGCCGCTACCGTATTAATAACGGGCAATCCCGTCTCGTATCGCTCGGTAAGTAAAAAACATTTTACTTGAATATCACAGGTTTGCAGCAATACCTGCACCTGGTTTATGGGTAAACTCACTGTTTTTAGCTCCGGTACGGTTTCCCAGGGAATGGCCGTAGCGGCGCCGGTAAAATAATAATAAGTTGCCACGGCCAGCGCCGCGAAACTAAGGATTAATAAAAAAAGAAAAGGATACCAGGTATCCTTGTTCTCAAATGTAAGCCAAGCAGGAAGCTTCATGCAATCAGATAAAATTTAATCGAGTACTTTAGGCACCCGGAAGTAATCCGAGTCTTTGCGGGGGGCGTTCCGCAAACCTTGTTCGTGTGTTACGGCATTGTAGGCCACATCTTCCCGCAACACATTTACTTCTTCCGACATATGCGTTAATGGTTCCACGGCCGAAGTGTCTAATTCGCGTAATTTTTCCATCCAATCCAAAATTTTATTCAAATCCTGGAGCATTTCCTGTTCTTTGGTTTCGTCAAACTCCAGACGGGCTAAGTGGGCTAATTTGCGAATGGTTTGTATATCGGTGCTCATGCTGATGGTTTATAAATTCGGTTTGTATAATGTGGTAAACTTTGTTTTTTAAAGCCGGGATATCTTCTAACGTTAAACCCGTAGTAGAAATTGGCTCGTGCAGAATCATTTTTAAGGGATGCCACCGCACAATAAATTTGCCGTCTACATCGGGTAAAAAAATATGGTTAAACGGCATAGATACCGGCACAATAGGTATTTGGGTTTCAATAGCGAGTTTAAATGGTCCGTCTTTAAAGGGCAACATTTCGGTACCGGCTTTTTCCGCAATAGTACCTTCGGGGAATATTACCAAGCTCCGGCCTTGCATTAAGGTATTTTTAGAACGAATATAAGAACGGGCACTGCTCACCGGATTGCGGCGATCGACGGTAATATATAATTTATTGTAAATAGGTCCCCACAACGGTACTTTAGCCAAAGAACTTTTCCCCACAAAATTAAGAAAGCCCGGTATAGCGTTCAGCAACATGGGAATATCAATGTAGGAGCTATGGTTGGGCGTGAAAATATAGCGCGTGTTATTATCTATTTTTCCCCGGCGCTCCACCGTAACCGGTAAGGCGTATAAACGGAGCTGCAAACCAGCCCACAGCCGGTTTAAACCGTGCGCATATTTATACCAAACCGGCCGGGACGTGAAAATTAAATATAAAGGATAAAAACAGAGAAACGGCACCACAAAGCTAATGACACACCAGGTAGCATAAATTTTCCGGAAAATGGCGGTCAGCAACTTCATCAGAAGCAAAAATAAAGATTAATCGGGTAAAACTACTGCCGTTTAAGAAAATTCGTTTTTAAAATTACAAAGCAGCCTTTTGATTTTGTAATAGTTTCTCGGCTTTTAAAAGACCCGCTACACTAATGCAATCGGTTATTTCGTCGGCCAGGACCATGCGTACGGCTTCGGCCAATGATACTTTTTTTATTTTGAGATCTTCGGTTTCTTCAAATTCGGTTTCGCCCGGTATTAAATCTTGAGCCAGAAAAACAAAGCCTTCTTCGTCGGTTACGGAATTGGAGGTATGCAGGCGGGCGATTTGGGTCCAGCGGAGCGCCGTAAAACCCGTTTCTTCTTTTAATTCACGCTTCGCTGATTCCAGAATATCAATGCCAATTAAACCACCGCCCATGGGTATTTCCCAGGAATACTCATTTACCGAGTACCGGTACTGCCCAATTAAATAGGTATTGCCTTCAGCATCGATGGGAATAATGCCAATGGCTTTATTTTTCATGTGCACCACTCCGTAAATTCCGTTGCCACCGCTGGGGTTAATAACCTGATCTTCCCGCACGCTAATCCAGGGATTGTCGTAAATGAGTTGCGAGGAAAGGGTTTGCCAGGGATTTTGCTGTTCGTCGTTGTGCATTAATTATAGAGCTATTGGTTAAGTAAATAGTGGGTAATGATTAGCTTTCAAATAACGAATTCATAGATTAAAAACATTAATTAAATCTGACTTGCTAGCTAAGTGGAAACAGAAGGAGGTTGGTTTTTTTTGTCTAAAGCTAAATATAGTTCTCCGATTTAGTTTTCCTCCAGCCTATCCTAAAACAGGAGGGGCGTTTTAAATATACTTTCGTATTAGCTGATTCTTAGCTCAAATGCCATTACTTAATTTAATAGTTAATTGCTAAATAACTAATCCCTAAATTAACTGCTAAACTCCTTCACCGCATCTATAAAACAACGCACTTTATCCGGATTGGTATCGGGGTAAACGCCGTGGCCTAGGTTAGCAATGTGGCGCTCCGGGCCAAAGGCAGTCAACATGTTTTTAGTTTCCTTGCGGATGCTCTCGTAGGAACCGTACAACGCACAAGGGTCTAAGTTGCCTTGCAAGGTTTTACCCGGACCAATAATTTGCCGGGAAGTGGCTACGTCCATGTTCCAATCCAAACCAATTACTTCGCAGTTAAACCGGGCAAAATCCGGTAAAGCAAAGAAAGCACCTTTGGCAAATACCGTAACGGGCACTTCGGTAATAGCGGTACAAATCTGGGCAATGTAGCGTCCCGAAAATTCCTGATACTGGGCCGGGGGCAATATACCCGCCCACGAATCGAATAGCTGCACCAGATTTGCACCGGCGAGAATCTGATTTTTAAGGTAATTAATGGTGGTTTCGGTAATTTTCTGTAGCAGGCGATGGGCCAGCTCGGGTTCGGTATACAACAATTTCCGGGCTTTCGAAAACGTTTTCGAGCCGTGGCCTTCTACCATATAGGCCAGAATAGTCCAGGGAGCGCCAGCAAAGCCTAATAATGGAACGCGGCCGTTCAACGCTTTTTTGGTTATTCGAATGGCTTCGTACACATATTCCAATTCCAGGTGCGCATCCGCCGACCGCAAAGCATCAATATCGGCTAAACTCTGGATGGTTTTCGGGAAAAAAGGGCCGCGTTGTTCTACCATTTCGTAAGGCAAGCCCATGGCTTCCGGTACCACTAATATATCCGAGAAAATAATGGCGGCGTCTACCCCCAGAATATCTACCGGTTGCAAAGTAACTTCCGCGGCCAGTGCGGGCGTTTCGGCTAATTCTTTAAACCCACTTACACTACTGCGCACCGCGCGGTATTCCGGTAAAATGCGGCCGGCCTGGCGCATGAGCCACACGGGAGTACGTTCCGTTTTTTCGCCGCGGGCGACCCGTAAAAGCAAATCGTTCTTTAACTGCATGACGCAAAGTTACAGGTTAAATTTAAAGGTTAAGAATTGAAAGTTAAAAGTTGCAAATAGATAATAAGGAAATGCTGCTGCACTTACGCTTTAAAAAGAGGTATTTTTTAGCATGTCAGAACAATTAAGAATTTACCTAAATTTAAAAAAATAGTCTAAATACAGGTTAAATTCAGGAAGCGTTTGCCTTAAATACCCGGATAAAATTACCACCCAGTATTTTTTGAACATCCTTTTTGCTGTAGCCGCGGGCTAATAATTCTTTTGTAATTAAAGGATAAGCGGTAACATCGTCCAGTTGCTGGGGCGAAGAAGTTATGCCGTCGAAATCGGAACCCAAGCCCACGTAATCGACTCCTACTAATTTTACAATATAATCCAGGTGATCGAATAAGACCGTAAAGGGCGGCCGCAATGCTTCTACTTCCAGGGCATATTTTTTTACCAACCACGACTGAATATCAAATTCGGCCCACTTTAGTCTGGTTAAGGAATCTACTTCCGGCTGGTGTTTCTGCAGAAATTGTTCCTGGCGAGTCAAAAAATCTTTATCTAAAAACCCGGAAAAAAAGTTTAAGTGAATAACGCCGCTGTTTTTGGCAATGGCTTTTATCTGGTCGTCTTTTAGGTTCCGGGAATGCGGGGTTAAATGGTGCACACAGCTATGCGAAACCAAAACGGGTTTGGTGGTAGTAGCCATAGCATCCCAAAAAGTAGCTTCGCCCACGTGGCTTAAATCTACTAACATGCCCAGTTCGTTCATGCGTTTTACTATTTGCTTGCCCAGGGCATTCAGGCCTTTTTGCGGGTTCGGTGAAGTGCTGGCGGTTTCATCTTTGGCCGAGGTGGCCCAGGAGGTAGAGTTGTTCCAGGTCAGGGTCAGGTACCGGACGCCGCGATTAAATAAGTTATCAAGGTACGTGAGGTTATCTTCTAGCATGTGGCCGCCTTCCACCCCAATTAAAGCGCCTAGCTTTTTGCTTTTCACGGCTTGATTTAACTCGGCAGGCGTCCGGACGAGCATTATTTTATCTGGATTATGCCGGATAATACTGTAAAGCGAGTCAATTTCAGCGTTGGCATAATTAAAGGCCGTACCTTTTCCGTACCGTTCATCGCACCAAACCGAAAAAAATTGCGCATCCACGCCACCTTTTTTAAACAGCGCTAAATCGGACTGCGTTTTGCCGGTTAAATCAGTCGCAATGTTTAAGCCCTGCATCGTGTTAATCAATACATCGTTGTGGGTATCAACCAAAATAGCTTTGCGGTGCAATTGGCGATATTTCTGCGCCTGGAGGTTTTGGTGGAAAAATAGGCAAATAAAAAAAAGAAGTCCGTACCGGATAAATTTACACGTCATATAGCTATTTTCTTAAGGGAATTTAGGAACCGAAAGCGTTATTTAAACAGGGCAATTAAAGCCGAGGTAATAAAATTAGCGCCGATGGCTAAGGTAATAAATCCCATAATTTTAGATAGGGCCGCTAAACCCGCTTTGCCCATAAAAGCAGTGAGCCGGTGCGAAGAAACCAAGATAAAATAACTGGCCACCGCTACCAGAATAATAGCAACCAAGGTAATTGCCATATTAAAATACGACAAGGATTTAGTAAACATGCCTATACTTACCGCAATGGCACCCGGTCCCGAAAGCATGGGCATAGCCAGGGGAGTAAAGGAAATATCATCTTTCTGGATACCTTCTTCTACCACTTCCTTCGATACTTTTTTTCCGGGTTCAGATTTAGTAGTCAACAGCTCGAACCCGGCTTTTAAAATCATAATGCCGCCGGCAATGCGTAGATCGTGAATACGCAACCCAAAAAAGTTAAGCACGTACTGGCCGGCAAAAAAGAAAACCGCTAAAATCAAAACCATAAACATGCTGGCGCGCAAAGCCATTTGGTTGCGGTGATCGGGGGTATCGTCCTGGGTGAGGGTTAAAAACACCGGCATGGCCCCAAACGGGTTTACCACCGAAAACAAAGCCGAAAAAGTGGCAAGCAGTATTTCCATTCTTATTTATTGATGCAGATAAAAGTAATAATTGCGGCAGACTTTCGCATTACGTACCAGTTAAATTTAAGATTAATCTTTACGCCGACAAATCCGGAATAAGAAAAGAGCCCGCAGGATTACAGATTAAATTATTATTTTTGAGTTCTTTAAACCGACATAGAAATGAAAGGAGAAACCAGACTGGGTATTTTGGGAGGAGGGCAACTTGGCCGCATGCTGCTCCAGGCCGGCATCGATTTAAACCTGTATACTTTAATTTTGGACCCTGATCCGGACGCCCCTTGTAAATATTTATGTCAGGAATTTTACCAGGGCAGCTTTGCTGATTTTGAAACCGTGTACCAGTTCGGAAAAAAGTGCAGTGTGCTCACCATCGAGATTGAACACGTAAATGTAGAAGCCTTATTTAAGTTGCAGGAAGAAGGCGTGCTGGTTTATCCGCAGCCCGAAGCCGTCCAAATTATTCAGGATAAGGGTAAGCAGAAGCAATTTTTTGCTCAAAAAAAAATCTCTTCGGCTGATTTTTTACTCGTGCAAAACCAGGCGGACGTAAGAGCGAATCCTGCTTTTCTGCCGGCTTTTCAGAAGTTGCGCACCTCCGGTTACGATGGACGCGGGGTAGTACGATTAGCGAATGCCGAAGCAATTCCGAACGGCTTTGATGCGCCTTCAGTGCTGGAGAAATACGTGGATTTTGAAAAGGAGCTGGCGGTAATTTGTGCCCGCAATGCCAACGGCCAAATTGCCAGTTTTCCGGTGGTGGAATTATCTTTTCATCCGGAACATAACTTAGTAGATTACCTGTTTGCCCCGGCCGCTGTTTCCCCCGCCATCGAACAGGCCGCGCAGGAATTAGCCCAAAAAGTAATAGCGTCATTTGATTTAGTAGGTTTGCTGGCCGTAGAAATGTTCCTGACCCGCGACGGCCAATTATTAGTAAACGAAGTAGCGCCCCGGCCGCACAACAGCGGGCACCATACCTATAAAGCCAATTTTACCTCTCAATTTGAGCAACACCTGCGGGCCATTTTAAATTTACCTTTGGGTGATACCCGTTTACACAGCGCCGCCGTGATGTTGAATTTGCTCGGCGAAGCGGGTTTTTCGGGCGAAGCGGTTTACGAAGGGGCGGATGTTGCCCTGACAGAACCCGGGGTTACGATTCATTTATACGGCAAAAAATATACGCGCCCTTTCCGGAAAATGGGCCACTTAACCATTACGGCCGCCACGGTAGCAGAAGCCCGGGCCAAAGCCGATCACTTAAAAAACATTGTAAAAGTAAAAGCATGAGTAGCCCCGAAAACCCTCCCTTAGTTGGTATTATTATGGGCAGTATTTCCGATTTAAAAATAATGGAAGCTGCCGCTAATATTTTAAAAGACCTGAATATTGCCTTTGAGTTAACTATTGTATCGGCGCACCGTACGCCGCACCGCATGATTGAATACGCCGAAACAGCCCGCAAAAAAGGATTGAAAGTGATTATTGCCGGTGCCGGCGGCGCGGCGCACTTGCCCGGTATGGTGGCTGCTCTTACTACGTTGCCCGTTATTGGAGTGCCTATTAAATCTAGTAATTCCATCGATGGCTGGGATTCCGTATTATCTATTCTGCAAATGCCCAACGGTATTCCGGTTGCTACCGTAGCTTTAAACGGCGCCGGAAATGCTGGTTTATTAGCGGCCCAAATTTTAAGCACTTCTAATCCCGTAATTACGGGAAACCTAGAAAAATACCGCGAAACGCAGCGCGATAAAGTAATGCGGACTGTAGAAGAATTGCGCAAAGGCGGTTTAGATGAGTATTAATATAAGTATTCCTCTTATTGAGAAATTACTCTTTTAAAAATCAATAGGATTAAAAACAAAAGAGGGAGGCCGTTTACAGCTTCCCTCTTTCGTTTTTATCGCTTACTAGCTTTCAGCTTAAATACCAGTCCGATTCCGGGGACCGCGTAGCTTCCTGATAATCCACATCACGAGTAAAATAACAATTGCTACTACAATTAAAGTTGACCACATAGTAAATTCCATAATGTCGCCGACTACATCGCAACTGCTCATGGTTACCAGCAGCAACACAAACATTACCGGTAAAATTGCTCTTATATTTTTCATGTCTTTTGGTTTTTATAATATAATTCTCTTATACCGGCATTAATCAGTTACCTGGGCCTGTAGGTTGAGACTTATAAAGTATTGATACTAGTGAGAGGCAGAAAAGGTTTGATTCGGGCTTAAAAGAAGGTAAAAATAAAATTTTTTATCCGTTTTTATTATTCTGAATAGTAGAACCGGAGATACCAAACAGTAGCTGAGTAAATTTTGTATATAACGGGGTGCTGGCGTTGCCTATCCGGGGAGGTTTCTTTCCTAATTGGTAAACTATTCAGTAAACATTCGGTATATATTTCTGCTTTACTCTTACAAAATGACCCGCAAACAATACATTACTACTGTTCTTATATTAGGAACGCTGTCCACGATCAGTCCTTTTGCCATCGATATGTATTTGCCGGGCTTCCCCGCCATTGCCACCGATTTACATACTTCTATTTCGCAAATTCAATTGTCGTTAACCAGTTACCTGATTGGTATTTCGGTGGGGCAGTTGCTGTACGGGCCCTTGCTCGACCGGTTTGGCCGTAAAAATCCATTGTACTTAGGGTTAGTAATTTACTTGCTGGCTTCTCTGGGTTGTGCCGCTACTAATTCCGTAGAAAACCTGATTGCCTTGCGCTTTTTACAGGCAGTCGGCGGGTGTGTGGGAATGGTGGCGGCTCAGGCGCTGGTGCGGGATTTGTTTCCGGTAAATAAAACAGCTCAGGTTTTTTCGTTGCTTACCCTGGTAATTGCGGTTTCCCCCATGATTGCCCCCACCGTAGGCGGCTATGTAACGGCTTCTTTTGGCTGGCATTATGTTTTTATTATCCTAGCCGTTATTACAGCCATTATTATAGTAGGTATTTTCTTTTTTTTACCGCAAGGCAATCCTCCCGATCCAACTTTATCGTTGCGGCCGAAAGCAGTTCTGGGTAGTTTTTTTACCGTTATCAAACAACCACAATTTTTTATTTATGCTTTGGTTGGCGGCATCGGGGCCGCGGCTCCCTTTGCTTATATCGCGGGTTCGCCAGATGTGTTTATGAATATTTACAAAGTAAGTGAGCAGGAATACGGTTGGATATTTGCTATTCTGGCTTTTGCCATGATTGGCTCCACGCAACTGAATCACATACTTTTAAGAAAATATAAAAGTGAGCAAATTATTTTGGTAACGCTGCTTTACCAAACGGCCACGGGTTTTCTTTTGGTGCTAGGAACTTGGCTGGGCTGGTACGGCCAATATGGCCTGATTGTACTGATGTTTATTTTTTTAACCGGACAAGGCTTGGTAAACCCCAACGCATCGGCCCTTTCTTTAGCACCTTTTACCCGCCACGCCGGCAGTGCCGCCGCTCTAATGGGTAGTGTAAGGATGGGAATGGGTGGACTAATATCCGCAGCAGTAAGTTTTTTGCATAATAATACCGCTTTGCCCATGGTAGGCATGATGTCTTTATGTGCTATAATAGGTTTGCTGATCTTGTTAATTGGTAGAAAAAGAGCTTATTATAATCCGGAGGAAGCAGATATGGAAGAAGTTTCTCCCGTAGGAATTTAATGGGGCGCTCCAGAAAAGGATTTGGTTCGATATAAGTTCGGGCATTTCGAAAGTTTGACCGCAATCACATCTTGTTTCAGGGATGAAAGACTTAAATCGTGATTAAAATGTAGTGCGGGCTCTTTTATCTGGTAGCGAAATTGAATTAGAGGATAGGTTGAAAAATACCGGCTCTAAACCAGTATTATAACCATGAAGTTGTTTAGGATTTTGCGAAAGGCTACCTAAAGTATCCCCTTGAGGGGATTATAGGGGTGTAAATCGTTACAAAGAAAAATAATTTTCACCAATTAACATCTCCCTGCCCCCTTCAAAGGAGGAATTTTTAACTTATTTAAAATACTAAACAAGTTCCATGAAAGCTTGGAAGAACAAAAGAAGGAATAAATTTTTTTATTATGATAAGGGGCCGGTTTTAATTCATCCGGGTAACTTCAAAAATTGCCATTTCTTTTTCTTTGCCTTTCACCAAAACCGGGTCCAGGAATTTAATAGAAAAATAATCTTTTACTTTGCAGTAAACCGTTTCACTTATAAAGATAGAGTTAGGTTTACCTTTCGTTAAAGATTCAATGCGTTTGCCGGTATTGACGGTATCGCCGGTCACGGAGTAATCCATTTTATCGGCGGAGCCCAAAGTGCCTACAAATACTTCGCCCGAGTTAATGCCAATACCTACCTGTACTGGTTGCGGTAACGATAAATTACTAAGCTTATTTAACGTATCCAGTTGTTTAATCATCTGAATGGCGCACGAAACGGCATTCAGTTCGTTTGTTTCGTGGGCAATAGGCGCACCGAAAGCCGCAAAAATCTCATCGCCCACGTACTGAATAACCGTGCCGTGGTGTTCCTTTATTACTTCGGTCATAATGCTGTAGTAAGATTGCAGCAAAGCCACGGTAGTTTTAGTTTCCACCTTCTCGGCCAGCGAAGTATAATTACGAATGTCGCAGAATAAAACGGTGATCACGCGGGAACCTGCCGCATAAATATCCGGCTTTTTATCCGGGTGTAGCGGGAACGAATGAGCGCTATTTTGATGACTGGGATTATTAGTGTGTACCGGGTAGAGTGCCTTTTTGGGTTGGGTTAAATCCAGGTAATTAAAGGCTTTCTGAATGGCTCTGGTAAAATGTTCAAATGCAATAGGCTTCAATAGAAAATCAAGGGCCGATAACTGGAAAC
>Ga0210040_10002186_pt1 | contig 27934 bp, 20 predicted proteins | sample CryGeyCG12114_NA_FD_185462 | JGI IMG/M metagenome (GOLD analysis project Ga0210040, IMG submission 185462) | Groundwater microbial communities from aquifer - Crystal Geyser CG19_WC_8/21/14_NA (SPAdes) (version 2) | ecosystem: Environmental > Aquatic > Deep subsurface > Groundwater | place: USA... | reverse complement strand
TATGTAGGAAATCAGTTGTAGTTAGCTTAGATACTAAACTACAGCAAAAAAAAGTTGTTTGATTTTTCTGTGCGATGACATGACGTGGAGTCATAACTCATGTCACGTTGTGCCACAAAAAAACTCATTTCTGTCTGCCTCTGATTCCAGTACGGTCTAAACTCATCAACTCAGCTGTCTATCTGTCTCCATTTTTCCCTTCTTCTCTCTTATAGTACCCAGTTGTGTGAAGTCAATGGCGAGGAAATGATACAAATGTACTTTCACAGCAGAGTGCACACTGCCAATTTCTGTACAACTTGGGGGAAACAATCTGTCTAGAGTCAGGGAAATAAATTATTTTCGGGTACCACCGAATTGCAACTTGATTGCCGTGTTGAAAAATGATGATTTGATTAGAGCAACTAAACATCTTTGCATTCTCTACACGTACATGCAATGCGAAAAGCGATAGTAGATAGTAAACAGCACTGTGGTGGAAAACTAACTAAACTATTGCGCCATACTATCCTACTACTACTAACAGTACACATATTTGAAAAGAGAAGGGAACATTTTCTGAATTGTTTATTTTTCCAATTGTTTGATTAATTCACACCAATTGAGATCAATGAAAAACTCGTCTTAATCACGAATTAGTTAAAAAAGTTTTTCACGCCGATTCCCCCTTGACAGACGTTCCTTTGAGAAACGTAGTTCAGAGAGCTTCCAAGTTCAAACACGGGACACAAAAACTTGGTACATAAACAAACAAGATCATTAAATATTGGAAAAAACAGAAAAGTCTTTCATGATGATGAAATCTTGCACTTTCCTCCTCTTTAGAGTTCATCCCACACATATTTACAGCGGCTAAAGCACATAGACACACTAGGTTTCCCATTTTTTGCATCAGTTGTAAACTTAATATTTACTACCGTGCTAAAAAATGCGCGTTTTTTTCACAACAACCCATAGAATACATATGAAACTGAATGCCGAATCTGAACTAACTAACTAACAGACATATGATTTCCCCCCAGTTTTCTCACTCACACACATCAGATTTGATCTATATTGTAATTTAGAGTTAAGTAGTGCCATTAATACAAAGATTGTGCAAGTAGATCCATCCAATTTATTACTGAGACGGGTTGCTCAAAAAAATAGTCTGTGATATGCCAGGAAAATGTTTAAGGAGCATTTGTATGCCGTTTAGCTGAAATCGGAGACAAAGTGAGTGAGTGACGCCCCCATAATAATATTCCAAGTAACAAGTCCCCAGTTTCTATACAGTTTGTGGTTGCGACAATTTTTTCAAGAGGAAATATTATTATAATTCATGATAATACCCGACCACGAATGAATGCATACTTATCTGCAGTAACTCTAACTCTAACTTTACGGACCAAAAAGATGCGGCTGGGAAAAAAATATGAGAGACGAGTTGTCCAACCTTCCAGAACAAATGCATATAATGAATGTTTTTCTTTCTCTCAGTCAGTCAAATTCTCTACTTTCAGTCTTCAGTCAATCCTATTTTGGATACCAAATTCTCATGGGATTATCCCAGTCTACATTTGTGCTAGTTTGCTCGCCTACTATAGTCAGTTTGGTCACATGATGATTAAACTAGACTTTTTTTATTCCACGCATTCAAAGAGACTAAAACGCACGAATTTAATAGTTAGTTAGCTTTTGTTTTGAATCCAAAAAATCCTAAAACCTATTGGAGATGAGGATTGACCACAGATTATACAGTGAAATTTTCTGACTAACAAACTCACTGACCACTTTCACTGCAATATAAAACATTTGCTTACCCAAGCTCCCAGAGCAATATATGATATCAAAGTGACGAAAAGTCCACTGTGTCGAACAAACACTTTGATACGACTCAAAGTGTGCATTCGCGAGTTGAATTGCACTTTTCTTCGTTCAGCTGGCTCCTCCATTTTTTATCATCACTTTCTTCCCTTGTTCCACTCGGCCACTTTTTATCCCTTTTTCTCAAGATTCCCTTTCACCACAGACTAAAACTAACGAACACAACCACTCCCTCAATTAAAAACGAATTTCTCACTCGTCAAAGTGCTTGGGTCATACAATTTGCTCATGTCCACCGACTCCAAAGCTGACAATCTGGAAATTCATTTCATTTCCAATTCTCACTGTACTCTTCAAAGACTTGAGCAGAACTAACTACGAACTCGAATCCATGTTGCAAGTTTAATTCGTTTGCTTCTCTAGGAAAATGATGACACACCATTAGACGCGGTGACTTTATTTCTAACTATAAGACAAACTATATGCGAACACAGATGCGATGGGCAATTCCCCTTGCGAATTATTCAAGAGAAAGTATTAATATCGATGATTATAAAGTGGATAGTATGCAACAGCGAAAACGAATCTGGCTAGCCCAACCAACCAACTAACTGAATACTGTGTGCAATTGTGAAAAGAAGGATTGCGATGACAAAAAATGGGACGCCACTACAGTCTACTAGTTAGCAGTAAATGATGAGTCAATACGATTTACAATGTGAACGGCGTCCAACTTATGTGCACTTTTGTTTGGCTCCTTGAGATATAAACAATGGCTTCTTTTTCACATGGTGACAACCACAACCAGGGTTGTAAATTAGTAGTGCGAGTACAGCTATAGAAGTGGTTTCCCGGAAAATTTAAGTGGCCACTGTATGGATGTAATGTATGTTGAAGTAGTTTTAGTTAGTTAGACAACAAAGGGTGTTGAGAGAGTGTGCAAAAATGGGAACTTTGCAACTCGCCCACTGCTCTGGACAAACTGATTTGAACGAAAGGATGGGAGCACGTGTGTGGCAGATTTACACAGTCACAGTTACATTTTTCAGTACACTATCAGGAAGCGAACGAACACTGTGTGTGTGTAATACCCGCACTCAGTCAGTCAGAAATTTTACCGGGTAGCGCATGCCAGGCTCAATAACTAACTAACTAGCAGTAATTGGCAATAGTAGTTAGTAATGTGGTGCACATTGGGTGGAATTGGTTGAATATTGTATGCTCTAATGCCGATATGCGGCAAATAAGTATACCGGTGAATGAAAAACCGAGAATATTTTTGGCATTTATTTGCAATACAAGTGTCGGGAGATTTTCAACCGATTACTGGAGGCAAAGAAAATACCAGAGATATTTTCAACAGATTTTCAGAGTTACCTAGTTTTAGTCACTAAAAGCAAAAAGTGTCGTTGGATTTTGCCAGCTCGTAGATGTATAGTTTGGAATAAAAGTCATTGTATGCGGGAAATTGGACAAGACATAAAAATAATGGATTCGGAGCGAGCCACTATGGCGCTATTTGTAGACAGACCAAATATAATAAAAATGTTTTCTTGTAAGGTGCTAACTAACCAATTCTCACATTAAGATGTGGATGTGAATGTTTCCCATGGGACATCTTTATCTATCATTTATTGGCCACTCCATGCAGTGAGTGAGTGAGTGGGATGATGATAAATGCGCTGTGAAAGGGACAACTCAATGACTTTGTGAAGACAATCAGACCTGCAATAATTGTCCTATCAACTTGCAAATGTAGATGGGATCCTGTACCTACAAATCATGATGATATAAGGTGTCGTTGCTTAATTGACTTTTGAATCCTGGTCTAGTCCTTTTTCCCAGCAATTGTGATGGTGGTAATAATAAATTTTCTCATTTTTATCATTCTTCCACCAAATCACTTTAGGTTGCTGACTACTACTTTAGATTTTATGTGTTGAAAGGTCGAGCAAATCTCCGTACATGTGGCTTCTTAATGGACCCATTTGAAACTATTGGATGAACCAAGTGCCTCGTGATTCATTACTAATGATCATAGGGTCTCGTTTTCACTAGCTACTATACTATAGTACTAGCAGTTAGTTAGTTGGTTAGTTAATAATAGATTCATCTATATTTCCGTTGTTCTAAATGGCATTCTCGGAGGAAGTAGGTGCGAACGGGAATACTTTTCGCTATAGATATATTTCATGGCATTTACTGACTGAAAGTTGAATAAATTTAATTATAAGGTGGTGTGCGTGTGTGGGAAAATGCTTTTAGTTCACAGTGCGTACGCTATTGTGAAAACTGGAGAAATGATGAATTCACATCTCACAGAAGAGCTAGAGCTAATTAGATTGTGTTGTTACTGGTTGTCATGTTTCATTTGTTTCACCTATTTATGCAAATGTGTTTTACTAATTTGAGCACTGGTGGATCTACTTTCTCAATTTGATGAATTCAGAGTGGATTTGGTATTCTGGAACTGAATGAACCTAGAGTTAGAGCTTCCATGCTGATTAAAATCCCAACCTCAAGTTGATACATGGAATATGCGCTTGTAAAAAAAGATTTAATTTTGACCTGACTGACCATTTTGTTGTACCGGCAGCTAATAAGCAAACAAACTACTACGAGTAATTAAGCGTAACTGTGAATTGTACAGTAAATTCTGTTACAAATACGTAGTTTCTACTATGCTGTACTATAAACTGATTAGTTTCACGAATCATAAAGTACTGTGGGTTAAATACACTCCATAGTAGTTAGTTAGTCAGCTCTAATTCACTTGGCCCATTATCTTTATCTTTGCAGCACTTCGTTCAAGGTCTTTACACTGGACCCGAGTTTTTACTGATTTGAATACTATACAATGCAAGTCATGTCAACCAACTTTGGTTGAATTTGTTATCCATGTATTTAACACCTGCTTCGTTTCATTTGTTCAAATACGTGCATTACACTCTCAACAGATTCAGTGTACATAAAGTGAACCAGAAGTGAAAACCTGAATGTCGTTTTTTTAAATCTCCAGGTAGTTCAATCTAAAGGTAAGATGAAAAATTCTGTTCGGAAGCCAAAACGGAGAGCAAGTCCGCTGTATCATGTAAAGTTAGCAGTGGTCGTAAGTCTCATGGCTTGGCCAATTTGCTATTTTCTAAACAATGGATTCTCACTTGTTGAAGAAAAGGTAAGTTCAGACTTGATTTCCCATATAATACAACATGCATGCACGTAATGCAAAACGTCACGTATTTGTGGAAAAAAGTACGTGAAAAAAATGCATTGCTTTTTGTGAACTTCGTCATTTGTTTCCCCTTTCTATTTTGAAATATTACTTCCTGGAAATGTCCCCTCATGGGGAAGCCAAGTTGACCAAACTTTTATGTGTCACTTTGTGTGGTAATTGAATGTCATCTACAGTAATAAATCAAATACAAACTTTTGTCAATCGGAATACAGGACCGCACTTTCTTTATGATGACATCAGCCTTCCTTTTGTTAGGGTCTGTCATTGCACTTATCGCCAAGTTGAGCAGAGTGACAGACTGGGCTTACTATGGTAACTTATAACTAACTAAAATGTTTTGTACAATGAAAAATGAACCAAAATGACAAGGGATAGTCTAAAGTGGAACAAAGTGCCACCAAATGATTTTTTACAGTCAGATTAAACCATACTCATAGGGGCAATGCGATTTTTTTCTTCCAATGTCTGTTTTTTATTGCAGGCATGACATTATTTGCATTCACTGCCGTAATTGATCTCATCATCACACTGGAATTTAATGGTCTCATTACCCATTTCATGACCGAGTATTTGAATCTGGGCGAGCCCTACTTGTCATGCCCATTTGGATCGGCAATAGCACTTTTCGATGGCATTGGATTCTATCCCATGTATTTAGTTATGATCTACCTCATCACTAATGGGTGAGGGAGAGTGACAATTTCCGTCTCGTTTAGCCCGCCCACATAGTTAGCTAGTGGGCACAAATAAAATGGACAAATCTCCTAACGTCTTCTTATCTCCCGCATTCCATATAGGAAAAGTTGGCGATCTGTGGGGATTTACTGGGGAGCTGGGATCATTAATTCCATGATTCCTCTTCTCTTTGGAGTGGCAACCGGAAAACATTCCCCTACATGGTGCACTTTCCTGAACGTCCCATATGTAATTTTTCCAGTCTTTGTCTTGTTTCGGTGAGGTTTTTTCCCACTTTTCTTTGGAACTACGCCATGTTATGTATGTTGGGTTCCCCGCGTGACTTTAAGTACTTTTAGATTACATCCAATGCATTTTTGATAAGGGCCAATATAGTGCAAAGTTCAACTTTATTTCTAAGAATTTGCATGCATTTTTTGTTGGACGTTTTTGGCGCAATGGTGAAATATTTATCGTGTGAAAGCTCAATACATGGTACATTATATAATGTTGGCTTAGCCGTTGATCAAAGTTCATGCATCAACTTTTCCAATACTTTCACTTTTTACGGGACTGACTGCTTGTTTGTTCAGTCAAATATGAGACGTATTTTATCCGTGCAGTGCACATTGGAAAAGTAGAAACTGTTAGGCATATTATAAACTATTCGACATTATTATATGTAGGTTATTCAAAACCGAATCTCGTCCATATTGGAATCCAAATTCAAAGTTAACGTTCCTAGGAGTTTGGCGAGACGTGCTTCTAATAATTACCTTTATCATGTCCATATGGATATGTTTGGCAAAAGGATTGGTAACGAATAGTCTTACTTCATTTTTTGCTGCTCTATATTCTATTCCGTACTATTTAAGTTACATAGTGTTTTTTACACAGGGTGCACTAGGGAGTGAATGGGAACCCATTCTTAACATTCTGAGAAGTGAACCCGTGCTTTTTTGGAATGATCCAGCGCCATACTCGATAATCCAGGCTCTTTTGTATTTATTTTATGCAGTGCCTGTTCAGTTCATGTTTCTGTATTATATATTGAAGCAAAGCTTGCCACCTTTCCTATGGGAAGTCACTTTGGCTTATGCAGGAGCGCTGATGCAGGTAAAACCAAAATACATTGTGTACAATGAATGAATATAGCGCTGAAGCTTACGTAAAAATCAGAAGAACTGAAAAAAAAATTTTTGTCATTTTTTAACAGGCTCAGTTTAGCTTTATTTGTCATGCACTAGACCCAAACACTCCGATTGAGCTCAGAACGGATTGGAGGAATTTGAATTTTTGGAAAAACAATATTATTATCATGGCTATTCCCCATTTGTTTCTTCTCCGACTGAATGAATGTACGTCGAAGGAACGAAGACAGAAAGACTAAAAATAATCTATGCTGAATAGACTGTTATTTTTATAGAAAAGTTTTGAATTATTCGATAAATGAACAATTACATCCATCGTACGACTCAACGTTTGTCGTAGGAATGTTGTAAACTAACGTTTGACATTTGAACTACAACATAAAATATAATCATACAACAACAAATAAAATCTACGCATCCTTTTGTTTGTATTCTCGAGCTCCAAAAATTTTGGATCCTACTCGCACGCTTGTACTTCCTAATCGAATCTAAATGCAAAAAATACAATCGTTTAAATAAAAAACGCACATTATTATAATTATTATATTTTGTTTTTTTACACATTTAAATTATATATTCGTGCTTACAGCTTCTTCAAAGTCATTCGACATGCCCATGGAAAGTTCTATATCTTCTCTTTTCATATCCAATTCCATGCAAACTTTCTCCCTCAAATCAAATAAGAGCTATAAATAACAAAAATCATTTGTTTTTAAATCGTCATCAGTGTGACAATCTCATAAATACAAATGGCAAACCTGAAAATCCTTGTTTCCTTCTTGACTAGAACTCCCAATAGCTCCAATGGTCATCAGGCCCAGAAACTTCAAATTCTTGCATTCGTCTACAACATACTTGACTAGTTTTGCACAATTGTCTGGACTAATACCACTTTTAGCTACAAACATATAGAAAAACAACTCAATCCCCTAATCCACATGTTTTTATTTAGAGCATGCAATGTTCGCCAAACACCTGACATACTGACTCACATTCTTCTCCACTTGTATTGACTTGAATCATAACATTTAATGGCTCCGTTGTATTTAATTTGGTCAATTCTTTGTTCAGGGACTTGGCAAGGTCTTCTGAGTCTACGGTTTCTACCACGAAAATCTTTTTGGAAACACTCAGAAGTTTTTTCACTTTATTCTTTTGTAGGTGACCAATGAAATGGAATTTTATATCAGGGCAGTGCGTTTCAACCTTGAGTAAACAGAAAATTCTCATTTACACACTAAAAGTTTACAAATGAAATCAATAATCAATCTTGTTGAAATTACTAACCTCTGGATCGGTCGCTTTTTCAACTAACTCTTGAACATAGTTCTCGCCAAAATGTCTTTGTCCAACTTTGTACGTATTTATCAAGCATTCTTTTGGCTTTGTTTTGCTCACAGCTACCAACCGGGGAGACGGAAAAATCTCTATCAGCTCCTAAACAGAAAAGAAGTAGGCATTAAATGATTCATACATTTCTAATATTGCCAATTAGAAAAGTTTCTCAAGTAATTTTGAAAAAATTACCTGTGTTCTCGACGTGGACGCTGCAGCAACAGCATCGAGAACTACTTTCAAGTTTTTCTTTAAACAATCAAAACCGTCCATTGGAGAAATGTTTGTTGCTGCAATTAAGTTAGTTTTTTTTTTACTTATTTTTACCATTACTACTATTACTCACCATCCAAATTACTGACTTTGACACGGACATGAATGAGCAAGCAAGACTTGCAAGACCCTCTCGTAATGTCAAGAAAACATTAACTACTCAAAATTAAATCAGTCGTACCTGTGTTGGTTAGTTATTGATTAGCGTTTGACTATATCTAAAGACTGGAGAATTAGTAATGTACTGTCAGCAGTGGGCTAGCTTTCTTGAACTTGTGGTTAATAGTCTTCCGTCAGCAATAATGAAACTTAAATGAGAAACAACTTTTGCCAATTTGCCAAAACTCAGCTCCCACTCTATTTTAAAACTCACGCAAATCTATGGTCAGTCATGCGACCAAATCATGTGCACATGGCCGGTCCTTGGATATAAGAGGGTTTTATTTTGCATGCCGCCTGTCTGTCTCGATGTAACGGTTTTTTTTTCAAAATTATTTCTTAAGGTTAATTTTAGAAAACGATCAAGGTGAATATTTTATTTCTTCGAACAACTTTCATTGCACGAAAGAGGTAACTCCCTAGAGCGGATTGATGTCGAATTGTCCATTCATTCATTGAATAATGAATGTTGATTGAATACGAGAGAAACATGGTGCTGAATGCAGAATTGCCGAAGGAAACTAACCAAGAAGACCCAGCAGGTGACATATATGTACATTTTATGATAATCTTTTATTAAACTAAAAATTGCGCATGCATTTCCCGTTGTATATCTCACAACGAACGTGTATTATAAATTTAAAAACATAGATTAATTAAAAGCAATGAGGCCCTGACAAATTTCAAGGGTTTTGGTACAACGGATTGGCCGAAAAACAGTCGTTTCCTCCTGGTGTTATCACAAATAGCTATAGACATGGCTTGAACTCATCTAACGCAAATGAATGTATGTATTAAACTTAATAGTAGCATAAAGTTGGTTGAGGGTTGAGAATTTCGAGAGGCTCTTTTCGGACATTCAGTAATTAAGAATATATTGACAAGTAGATTATAATCTTAAGATAATAGGTCAGGGTCAGGGCTGGGAAGTTTGTTTATTTAATTGGTAGCTATTTAACTTGAACAACGAATTTGAATATATTTTCCGGGACGGCAGTCTATGGATCTCATCTCAAATTATTAGTCAGATCGGTCAGATTATGTATATATTTTTAGGCTCGGTGAATTGTGTATAGTACTTTTAGGCGACTGCTTCCCCCACATTATTTGCAACCATGACAGAGTTCACTTCTTGGCCATTAACTGGTTTGCTTACGACTTGTTCTGGTTCTGGAGCTGCTCGCCATAGACCATATTGCTTTCCTAAATGCGTTTGCCATAGACGGAGGGTCCCATCCTCGGAAGCAGATGCGTATAACTCCCCATCGGGTGAGAATCTAATTGAATGCACTGGGCCAAAATGACCTCTAAACATTTCCACCACAGAGCCCGTCTCATAATCACATCTATAGAGTCGAAAATCCTCTCCAGCACATACAAAAGACGTTCCATCTTGCTCACTACTGAGCGAAGCTGAGTAGGTCACAGTTGGCACTTGGAACTTTTTGTACAAAGAGAAATCCTTAAGATTGTAAAACGCCACCCATTTTTCGTAACATATCGTTAACGTTTGTTGATCTGCAGAGATTTCCATATCATACACAATGGCTGGGAAGTCTAATTTCTTAACTTGCTGGGAGCTTTTGATGTCCCAAACCCGAATACTTTTGTCATCCGAGCAGCTGAGTATAGTATCATTGCCGTAGAATATGGACCGTCGAATACTAGAGTCGTGGCCCGCCAGTTTTATGGGATCCGCATCTGATCGTTCAATGTCAAAGATCCGAACCAATTTTTCCATACCACCGGTCACCAAGTGAGTTGATGCAGGGTTAAAATCACAAGTTTTCACAACATGATTGTGCTCATATGTATGAATCGTTTTCCCTGAGACGGCATTCCAGATCTTTGCACTAAAATCAGCTGAAGCGGTGGCCGCTAATTTAGCATCGGAATCGGAATTCAAAGCTACACCCCAGATTGCTCCTTTGTGGCCCTGAAATGTACCGATCCAGTCACCAGTTTCTCCTTGACGGAACATGGGCTTTCCATCTTTAGATGCGGAGATCATAAAATATCCCTTTGGCGTGATCTTACTGAATGCAACTTGGACAACTGGACGGGTATGTCCACGGCATCCTAAGGGTACTTGTCGAACCGTCATTTTCAAAATTTCTGAATTTAAAAAATGGCAATAAATGGTTGTTAATTTGTTTGAGAACTAATGTATTTAGAACGTGCCTTATTCAAAACTTACCGTTTATATTGAATTAAGGTAAATGAAAAATTAATCTCTGCCAGTTACAGCAAATTGTTATTTTCTTTTAGAATTTGAGCAATAAATCCCTAACAATTAACTAACTAGTCAAATATTTTAGATATTTGGGCAAAAATTTAGATGCTTCCAAACAATACATTACTTTGACTTAAACTGAAATTTTTTCCCCTTGTTTTGCTGCTGATCAGTTGCTTAGGAAAACCAAACAGTGCCTGGTTACCGTAGCTACGCGCAACGCAAATTGAAATTTAACGAAAATTCCGAATTAGACTTAAGACATTGAACCAATAATTTTGAACTGGAATATAATTTCAACTGATCATTTTAATTGTTCTTATACACTTAGGGTCAACCGCCTCCATTTGGACTTGAGGCCTCACCCAAACAATGACCGTCTCTGACTCCTGAGAAATCAGAAAACGAACCACCGTTGTAGTTGGAGTATTGTGTACTGTCGTTAAACTTTGAATCCTAAGCCAGTTTCCCGCAGTAAATTTAGTGATCAATACGCAATGTTATCAGAAAATGCTGCACATCTGGTCCCACTTTATATGGTTGTTGTGTGCTTGAGGCACAGTTTTGTCTACGTTTGATTGACTACGATTAATTGCCTAACCGAACTGACCTTCTGAATTTCTTGTTTATTTACTAGCATCTATGTATATTTGTTTTGTTATGAATGACAAGAAAAAGTGAAGCGGTTGGAGTTGTGAAGCAGTCATTGTTTACCGGTAATTGAATTTTCACTTACTTTCGATCTTCTATATTTGATAGTAAGCGTAATGTAAACAATAGGAAAATACTCGATTTCCATATATGCATTCGCTGCTCTACAATTTTTATTGAAAAATACCGTTTCCTTGGTTTTTAATGGTGTTGAAAACATAATAAATTTTTTTGTTATCTCCAGGTTCAAGTGTTTGAGTGGAGTCGAGACTCGACGATTGTGTTCCCATATATTTATTTGAGGTAATCCAGAAAAATTTCAATTTGAAATAATTTGACAACAAATCAATAGTGGATTCCAGTAGCATCGTTTGTTATGATGTGACGAAATGTTTTGAACAGAGGTGATTGTACAGTGGTGTTGTAATTGATAATTGTAAGTTGAAATGCAACCAACTCAAAATCAACCGACGTTGAACTCCACTACCAATGGAGTCAACGTTAATCAACGTGTGTTCGTTCAAAGGGATTATCGTCTTGGTGTGGCCATCAGATTTGTAACAGACTTTCCCCATGAGCTTGATGGGAGGGTAATAAGCAAATTACCAAGAGCAATTAACAATTATACATTGTTGCCGAATCAGCTAATGAATTTACTAATTTGTAACCTTTTGTTAAAAATGTAGATTGAAAAGTCCGATTATGAGTTCACCTTCAGACAAATTAATGTGTTTTTTGGGGAAGCTGAAGAGTTTGACTGCTCAACGTTTTTCGAGTCTTTCCTAGGTTTTGTTAGTGCGAATACTATATATGCATGTACTGACACTAAATATGAAAGAGTAAGTGTTCAATTGCAAGAGCCAAATATGCATTCGTATTTGTCATAATTTTTTACGTTTCATAATTATTGTCTCATTGTTGTTTAGTGTCTGAAAAAGATTAGTAAATTCGTCATGGAGCAAAATCAGAAAGTGTACCTGCCCCGAGGTTTACAAATTGTGGATCCTGTTGAACGAGGTCTTCGCTGTGTAAGATGAATGATATTTTTTTCATTAACCAAAATACAGTGTTTTTACGTACCATTTGTTACAGCCGCTAGCATTATTGAAATTCTTCATTCACTCCGTTTGCAGATTGAGATAAATCTGTTACCACCAGAGCCTGCCGTTCCGCCTCGGCCACAGAGTGCTTAACATTATCACCAATACCAAAAGTAGTAAATTATTTGTTACACGTTTTTTTACCGCATTTCAAACATATACTAATTTTTGAGCCAATCGTTATTGTTAAAAATTAAGGCTGTTTTCAAACGGCTGTAAAGCAGTATAAATTGTAAATTTTGTCTTTTTTATTCTAATAATTTCCTATAGAATCTTCATTTCATCGAGAATCATCGAATACAAATTTGCAATGCTTCTATTCAAGTTAGAATATCGATTTAATATCTAACAATTAAAGGTTCGTGAGATACACTTCCTGACATTTACGTATCAACAATTTTAGTTAATTATATAATATAGAAATTGTCGTATTTGAGTGTCTTGTAATGTTTTTGTCTCTACTTCTGTAACTTTTACCATAATTGCAATTGTTGACAGATCATAGATAGATATGCGTTAATACTGTGGGATTAAATTGGCCAATCTCATTTGACATGTATCTGTTCGAAACACATCAAGAAAATAACTACGCAAGTTATTTAGAGGAAGATGAAATAAGGGTTTAGACTATACAGCAATACGACATATGCTCCTGAACTTATCATGTATTTGTTTCTGATTTGTTTCAATATTTGTCCCAAACTGACATTTAATCAACTACATCTACTAAAATTGTCCTCCGATATTAATTATTAAGTTAATTTATTTTTGTACACCTAATCGAAATATTTATGATTGAATAATATACCTATGTATTGATATATTCTATACAGGGTTGTCTTCAATCGTTAATGCGGTCTGGTAAACAGAGAACTTGCGATATAGTATTCAAAGTCATAGCTTTAATTCGTAATGCATGCTCGTATAGGTTATAATGATGACAGCCATAATTATCTCTAAAACTGATTTGATTTACAATCAATATGTATCAGTATCATACATAATACTAATATGGAGTTGACTTCAATAGTAATAATAATTTATTATATTTCAGATTTTTTAATTGAAACTAATTATTTAGTACTTAATATTTACGTTGCAAATGGCTTTGTGCTCTCAGATGTGAGCAATATAGCCTTACGATTGATGCACTACAATTCACTCACTTGAACTTGTGTTTAGGATCAACTGCGTTTGCTATATATTTTCCTGTTGATTAAATGGGTGTATCGAAGTATGTTAGTTTCTGAATTTTACCAGAGTATCATTTATCACGTCATTGACCACGAAACTACATTTTGTAGGTCACTTTGTGTTTCAACCCGCTCACATTAGAGTAATAAGGTAACGTTTAGTTAACTAAAACTCACAGTTATCTCCACTTCAAAAAACAACCCGTATGTTTGCGGCAGTTTGAATTTTGAAGGGGGGACTTCACTAAAAACATATGAATTATTACTAATGCGTGTAATAATGTAATAAGTCTGCATGAAGGCAATTGTTACTATGTATAGAGGTGTGAAAGAAAAGGGCATTGTTAATTGTGTTTACACTTTTAAATGGATTTTGATATTAAAATGATTGACATGATACCACGTCAGTAAAGAGTAAAGTCTTAGTTTCCTAAACTGCTAGATTCTTCGTTTCATAGAAATTACCAGACAGCATGCAGAATTCAAATGCACTTGTGGTATTTACTGTAAGAAAATAAATATTGCATAACAACAGATAAACAGAAATGTAAACCCACAAAACCAGTCTGTTTGAATTGATTTTATTTCGGCAATTCAACAAAATATATAAAAATTTATAATTCATGATACAGAGGTAAACGAACCAGATTGATAGTAACAAAACAAACAACTAAAAACTACACATGTATGCAATTATTGCGCTCCTCAGGTAAAAGGCACTTGCTTGTGTGATTATCTTGCAAAAATTACATACACACGTATAAGTACGTAAGTACAGTACAAAACATAAATAAATATATAACTCGTCCAATGATTTGTTTTCGCTTTCTGTTAATTGTAGTCTGATCCATTATCAGCAATAAATTACAGTCAATAATAAACAATTACATTTAAACAAAACTTTGTTTTTTCATACTGTTCAGCAGCGTTCTCAACACATGGAGTCTTAACACTCTTTTAGTTAGACATAAATACTCTGACTAAATAATAACCAATACGAATTACACTATATACTAATATAATATAAATGCTCGACATTTGACTCAAAGATCCCAGAAAAGTTCAACCGCATTCAATCCTTTCCATCTCTATTGATCACTCTCGGTATAGCTATAGTTCTAATACATTGTAAAAGTTCTGCTCTTTCTACATACGAATAATAGACAATAATCATAGCATGCAGCTGGTCCAACAATAAAAACGATACCATAATCTTAAATGCATACTAGCATTGTATATGACTAAAAAACCTGGGTACAAAAGAATACCAGTTTGAGTCAATCTTGTACTATAAATACTATGTATGGCAGACAATCTAAATAGGTCTAAAACTCTTCATTTCATTCTTCCCATGCTATTTGAATTGCAACCAAAAAAGGCAATTTTTCGTATTTACTTACTGAACCATAATATAGTAGTATATCTAACTGTATCGACCGGTTAAGTTGCTGTTAAAAGAGTGGAAAAAAAGACTCCAGTTAGATTAAAAACGTTTAGATGACTTTGCTTCTTCTTGCTGTGATTGTGTAATGTAAATTGGTTTCCGATTTCGGGGATCTCGGACTATTCCGAATTCGGAGGGCAGTAAGCTCAACGGGGAGTCAGCAACTGGAGCTCGATTCACATTCCCAGACCGACTGGGGGAGTCCACTGGCACAGGTTTCATCGGGGGATGAGAATTCTCTTCGTCCGAGATTTTTTCTCTACTACAATTACTATTATGAACCTGCACGCACTCTATTGATGCTTGTTTAGGTACCGTTGTGGTCACTACATCCGTATCTTCTTCTGTCACGACTCCATCTGAGTAATAATAGAAATCCGTTTCTACAGGGATCAGACATTTAACTAACTACTACTACTAACTAAACCACCCCCATCCCTTCTAATGAATGCAGTTCATTTAAATATACCTTTGGAATCACAGGAATGCGCACTAGAAGTGGTAGCTTTACCACGCCGCTTATACTTTTTGGAACTCCTTCGAAGGAAATCGCGAAAAACACTAGAAGCTTGACTGGAACTTGTCTGCAAATATAAAAAAATAAGCAAACATAAATTAATAAACCAGCTTTAACAAAATCCCGCCACAACCAAACTACTACACAAATATGATCATAAACAAAAACAAACAAACTTCCCCTTACTTTGGCAGAAACTTGGTCATCATCCAGTAGAGGCCCATCAAAAGAACCGAATTCACGGGGTTGATTTGTTATTTCTTCTAACTTGGGATCAACTATACACAAACAAGCATGATAATTCAACTCTATTGTCCTCAAAAAATCCAAACCAGTCAGTAAATATAGTAAATTCAGAAATATACCTTTCAATTTCACAAGTAAATTGTGACCATCAACTTTCCCCATGGTACATTTTAGATCAATTTTCTCCTCCATTTCAATCTGAAAAGCATGCAAATCATAACTAATTCACAAAAACCACCTTAAACAAATTAAATGTTACAGATTTCCCAACTCACATCAAACACCAGTACTGAATCCAGTTTCAAAGAATGCTGCGTTAAAATTGGTTTCAATACTTCAGACACTTTCCTAGCCGGATTTGCTCTCACTCCCACTCGCCAACCATGCGGCAATTCAATCCCAATGAATGCTCTGGGCTCCACTTTTATTTCCCGAGCTGTGATCTCTGACGCTTCTGTATTCAGATTCAACGCCTGCAATATCCCACAGTACCAAAACAAAAGTCAAAATCTTAAAAAACCAACTAACACCATGGAATAAAGCGATTAAAAAAATCCAATTCACCCACCTTTCCAGAACTAACAGAAATCACTTCAAAAGCCGAGTAATGCAACTCCCGTTTTTCGAGTAGCCTTTGAACCACTGTGGACAGCGACTCGCCCGGTTTACATGGGAGAACTGTTGTAGAATTATCAGGTAACACAACACGACATAATTTGTAACTTTGTCGCCTAAATCCTTCCTCCGTGTCTGAGCCTTCAGGCTACAAAATATACAAGCAAAATTAGAAAGATTTTTACAACTTTCAATAAAGTTTCAAAACTGGTGCTGGGGTGCTTACAGTAGCATTCACAGTTCTCTGAATAAAGGAAACATTTGAACTCAAACCATCTGGCTCGGCCTGTAGATCAAAGAATGAAAAAAAGGGTTTTATAACTAATCAATAGCCTGCTAAACTTCACATTCGAAGAAAATTTTTAACACACTTTGACAGTAGAATCCAATGCCAAAAATATCGTTCTATCAGAGACGTTAGTAATACTACAGTAATAGTTTAAAATCACTCTGTCACACACTTTTTTTTTTGTTAATTTCACTTCACTCATCCAGTAACTAAATAATACACATAAGTAAGATATTTATTGGTAACCAACTAACTGTATCTTCTAAACATGCCGTAAAACAAAAGCAGAGCGAACCGCTCACAAGGCTCATGAGAGCATGCATAGAAGAAGAATTTAATTTTTGCAACGCATCCGCTAAACTGTTAATTGAGTAACAGACTAGTATTTTCTGTTGCACACTCTTAGATACAACACAAAGGAGAAAAGTGTGAAAAAACTCCATTCCATATCATTTTAAGATTTTATCACACGAGAGAGAAAAGATATTTAATAGAAATCACACCATGCAGTTAAATAGTATCAGTGATACAATTCGTACCTTAGACCGAAGGCCTTTTTTGGACCGATTTTTAATGCTCCACGGCAACAAGGATCGTCTTCGTCCATCTGAAGACAATCCATTGGACTTGACCGACTCTTCAGAGTCCGATGGGTCCCCTGGCAAAGGCGTAGCTCCATTGGAATAGTCCCGGTACATATCAGAGCGTAAGAACCGAGGGTAGCAATCGAATTTCAACAAATTGAACACTTGGGCTAAGGGGAGATCAAACATGTCGATTGTAGGGGCAGACAAAGCCTTTTCTACTTGACATTGTGCCTATATTCAGAAGAAAAAAACTCAATTGAATAAGTTCAAATAAAAAAATTCCAGACGTAAATCGAATCTCATGAGGACAAAAAAAAGACATACCTGGAAATCAACATTCACAGAATCGGTAGCTCCATTTTGAAGATACTGTTGAAACACAGTAGACGCCATGGAAATCTTTTGTGACTGAGTGAGATCGGAAAATTTTTCTTTGAACTGAAGACAACTAGTGTAGAAGTTGATATTTTCCGCAGAAAACTCGTGTTCCAGAAACACCTAAAAAATGCCCAATAAAATAAGTACGGTAGCCCTGTCAACTAAACAATGCACCTTCTTCTGAGGAAAAGTCAAAACTCGTAATTCAGTTGAACTTACCGTGAAAACTTGGAGACCCACCGAGTCAGCCAATAGTTTTTCAATACTCTCAGCCCACTTTGCAACACGATTAGTCTCCATCTTGGGTTTCCTTGGCTCGGGAACTTTAAATTCCCAAAAATCTTGCACCTGCTGTTTACCACTATTGCTACCACTGCCACTACTATCTTTCGAATCATTAGTCTCCTGCAAAGAAAAATTAACCCGTCAAAATAAAGCCATGGTCCACCCAAGTAATGAATCTGCGACTCATTTTCTCCAGGCTCATGCATGCAATGCACCCATGCATGCATGCATATCAGGATTACAATGTCAACCACTCATGTTTTCTTCCTCATATGGTCAGGAACTACAAGCAAATGAATGTTAACTAAACAACATGTCCACGATATCCAGAAAGAAAGAAAAAATCAGCTTTTGTGGTGCTGAATGAGAACTGCGGAAATCACAGGTCCAGATGGTTACTATAACTAACTAATAGGTAACATGCATAGGATGAGACTAACTAAGTACAATAAAAATTATAATCATGGTCTCACCGTTTAGCACTCACCGACGGACCACCAATCACAAGTAACTAACCAACTAACTGATGTGCCGTACACATAAGGTTTTACTTCCTAGCTGCGATTACCAACTAACGTGTGTAATGAGAATCTTTTCATACTAAACCTAACTAATTCTACAAATACGACATGGATGAGGAGAGCACAAGGAACCTCTGTGTAGCCAGTGTTTATCTAGGCATTGTAGCTATCTAACTTGTTCGTAGACTGTGCTCAAGAAACGCGGATGATAATCTAATCAGGACGTTATGGGAAACAGCTTGGAACGAGTGAAAGTCATTCTATAGGAACTGACACTAATCAAAAAAGGCAAACTCGATCAGCTTCTCAATTCGTTCTGTTCCGCACTACATAATTTACAAATCATGCAAATATTTTCCCCATCATAGTGCATCTCTAGAGATTAACAAATCTCGCAAAAAAAATTGTGCTACCAAAGTAACCTTTATGTACACTCACAGTACCAGCACAAAACCTAAGAATCATATTCTCTGTCCATCCACCATTTGATAAATCTTGACGCCAACGCATCTTGTATTGTCTGTCGACCAAATACAATCAATATACCATCTCTTTAGTAATATTGTGACCTACCATGTCAACACTTTCAACGTTTGCCATCAATGTTGTCCTCAGAACCATGGTGTACACCCAGGGAGTATCAATTCTGTCAATCCCTAATACTGCCATGGATATGGCCGCAATCCATGATGATATCTTTCTCCTAGTCCTCAAATAATCTCAACTTTCTTATTCCTTCACAAGGATAGCAACCAAACTCACTCACTGCTATATTGCACTACAAAATCACAAGAGCTCATAAAAATACTCCAGTTCCTTAGTAATTGGGCCTACTAACAAACTAACGAAATTTTAACAAGTTTCGATATAGTTCAATAATTGCAAACAAGTTCAAGTCTTAGCAACAAACAAACCATAGCTTCCCCTTTTACCCCAGGGATGACTAGACTACCTCATATTTCAGCAGGTCGCAAATTCTGAAGCTACAAACCACTACACACACCTCCTTGGTTATCATCATAAATCGGCACACACTGAATTTAGACACTGTTCCTGCTTTCTATATAGTATGCAATGTACTACAGGTTCCTTTTCGTGGTCCAGGCTGGCAGAAAATTTCCTTCTTTTGTTCCCCCACTAACTAACTCTCCTTGATTTTGCATACACAGTAATAGTTAGTTAGTCTTTTATTGCCGGGTTATGTCAAGAGCTAATAAAACTGTCCAACACACATTTACTTTCAACTGGGACTGTAGCTCTTGGACCGTTGCTCATTTACACACCCAAACTAACCAACTAACTAACAAACTAACCAAACCACTAGTATGCGAGTCAGTTCAAGACGCAGAGGCAGCCCCACAACCACAATAATATTTATTCCAAGCGTTCGTTGTACACTCCACTAAACGACAAGATTGGTCTATATGAAAGTGCATGGTAGCAAATAAATCATAACACACATAAAAGTTATGGCACCACCACCAGAAATCAGACCCAACACTGTGTTTCACAATCTAAATTGTCATGTTGTTTGGACAACGCACAGTAGCAACTAGTAAGTAATCACAGTTCAGTTAGCCAGTTACTTTATAAAACAAATTGGCCAAACTAGCCAACTAACTAACTAGCAAACAGCTACTTTACAAACAAACTATATATAAATAGCTAGTCAGTTTGTAGTATAAACAATCGGTGGACTCTTCTCAATGTTAGCTGATCTGATTCTCAGCCAGCCACACAGTTTCTATCCAAATTGCAAGTGTTGTAAAATAAATCCATCACCATCACCATACTGCACAGCTAACTAACTACTGTAGTTAGTTAGTTTGCATCCCATTTTTCTTGCACAGTAGTCAGTCAGTCAGCGAGTAACAAACAAACTACAATAAACTGACAGAACAAAATCAAAAGGACGTTTCTTCTTTTCCCTCTATACGACATGCTAGCGAACTAATAACATGCTCCTCCGTATCATCATACAGTTTTGCTGTGGTACCAATACACACACACCAGCCTTAACAAATGGAAGGAGCATAAAACTCTTATCACTATTTATCTATTCCATTGTGCTGACGTAGACTCATATTGTACATTAAATGAGCATTGCTGCCTCACATACATGTTGAGCATACGGAAAAACTATAACAACGAAACACGAATGCTTAGCATTCATGATGAAACTATTTAATTCTACTACCAAGAGTAATCATAATAGCCCTAGTAGTTAGATAGTCAGTTACCAGCTGAAAACGGACTCCAAAGGACCAAGATATATATGTGCACGAATAAACCATAGGCGATATTATATTCTTGTCATATTAGATAAGCGACACATCCTGAAACTTAATTCCTACTTTTCCGATTATTCACACACACACATGGAATGAATGCATAGCATTCACATAAACGAGTTACACATGATGCGTGCCTTAAGAGCTTTCCCCCTTATCACTATGCATGCAAGTGCTCTCAGACCATCACTTTTACTACGAACCAACGTCAATAGTTCTTGATGACGAAAAAGGGCCAATAATATGCAAAAACGGACGTGATCCGAGTTGACAAGGACTCATATGTGATGATTAAAGAATAAAATGAGTTTGTCGACCAACTTAACATGAATTGCGAAAAAATGAGATCACTTGGAAAACTTGTACTTCAATCTCAGTTAGTCCGTCAGTCAGTTCAGTTAGTTATAGTTCAAGGTGCAATTTGCTCCATGTATACTCCTAGCCAGAAATGGGTTCCTAGAAAATCCATAATGCATGACTGGAGCAAAGTCTCGACAATTTTTGCTTCCAGACAAGAAATGTTAAAAAATGCATCATGTGACACCAACACCATTAGTGTTGTTGACACCAAAATCAATAGTTCCTGAGTGAACACACTGTGTCTATTAAAACTATGTATGCATAGCTGGAGACAGCAACTTGTTGGATCCATAATAATAATACGGAGAAAGAGAAACACAGTCTTCTAAAGTGCAAAGTTGCTTTTAGTTTCCAATAATAGTTAACAACATGCAATGACGACCACAATGGTAGTTAACATGGTAGACTAACTGGCTGACTGATACCATACCGATGAATGATGCATCCCACACAATGATGGCATGATGATCCATTTGGTAACTCTACCAAGCCAATCGTCGTATATGATTAGTAAGATATTCTCAGTAAGGTGTGGTTTGCTCATAAACAGGAAGTGAGCAATGCAAAATAGTAAATACATTGACAGTTCATCATATGTTGTACGCCGTCCTTTACACTGGATGGAACTTCCCAACATGAAATGTGTGAAAGACCATACACGCCAAACAGAATGCATATGCAGAAAAAAGATAAACGGAATTTAACAGCCGGTATATAGTAAAAGGATGATTTATCACATAGGGACTAACTAATGAAAGTTCGAAGTTGAAAAACAAGTAGACGTTCAAAGCTTTAGAGCAAGTCAATATATTTTAGTGGCGAAACTTAAGCTAAAAAATATTTGATAGGACAAAACGGAAAACTGACCAAGTTAAAATATTATTTGCGTTCCCAGTTGAACGAACTTGAAGACAAATTAACTTATTCCTTTGTACCAACCAGTAGAGGTACGCTACTAACTAACTAAAACGTAATGACTATTTGGAATTTTCAGTGATCAAATTAAAAAACACGAGTGGTTGACGATCCCAGACATCTAATTACTCACTCATTACGATGGCTGATGAGAAACTCCCTACTAAAAAAACAAAAATGTTCTTACCTTATTCAACACAGGAGTGGAACATCCCATCACATTACGTGAATTTGAATCCACTTGACAATGCGCCAGGATCTCCGGTGAACACAAATTGTCCAAACTACGGGTTCCATTCCGGGTCAAAGAAACTCTTTGCGGTGTCCGATTAAAAGGCACTGTGGGTGAAATTCTCGTCATACGTTCCATACTAGTCCTCTTCTCCCGAATTCTAGGGGGAGTTACATACACAGCAGCTTTCCGTGTGTATTGTGTATTCCTCCCAAACAGACCCGTATGCCTCCGAGCGCCATACGGATCCAGACTAAGCCGATCCCTCGAAATCTCTCGGTTGATTCTGCCACTTTTTCTAGATCCCGCATCACCCCCTTTCCTTCTGTCATCTCGGTCCCTTAAAATCTCATCCAGAGAGGACGGAATCACTTCAAATTCCAAATCCTCTCCTTTCCCACCCTGCTCACTGAAATCCGTGGAGTAGAACCCAGATGCCGGATTCGAAATCCGAGAGGAACAGGAAGAATGCTTGGAATGACCACTACTAGGCCCGACTTGAACCCGGGAACTCCCCTGACTAGGAGAGCTGTTTTTCTTATGATGAGGTAGAGTGGGCAACTTTCTTCTTGGTCCAGGCGAATGACGTTCAACATTGTAGAATCCGTCTTCTGCCTGTGTCGGTAACACCAGTTCCGTGTCCACGATGTCATAGATTCTGGCACTGGTTCGGTCACTTTCATCCCGAAAACCGATCCCAGAGTCGCTATTACTAGAATTCGTGCTTTCGAGTCGATGATTGGACGCTTCACTGGGAGATCGAAGAGAATTTCCCATTTCCTCTGAAGCTGAGTTCGATGTATGCAGTTTCAAGATGGATCCTAAGATGGGATCAGCTGTGGCAGGGAACTCACCGCATTCTTGAAGCCCTAGCACGTGAGCATGTTTGGGAACGGGCAACATGGTACACTGAATTCCCAGGGCACGAGCACGTTTCGCATGCTCACAATGGCTCAACAGTTTGGGATCCACCATGAACACATGACAAGAACTGCATGGGCTTTTAGGATCCGTGCAAGTGACCAGTCCAAAGAATCGCCGATCGTCTTTGTACGCTCCGCAGAATTTTATTATGCTGGAGGAATAGAAGGCTAGGGGAGGCTCGATTTGCACGTTTTGGCTTGAACTGTACAGGCTGACACCATTTGATTGGATTCGGAGGAGCACCATGCTTCGAACCTACAAAAAATGAAATCCACAAAGAAAAAAGGTGAGTTTAACATTCAGAACACAAATCATTGTTTCGGTCCATCTCTATTTTTGGCAGTGTTAACAGATTGTTCAATAAAATTACAGTACAACGTACTGTACATTCTACTTCACAGTCTTAAGCTGTTTTCATTTCATGACATGCATCTGCATTGAGTGAATCGTACTCGTAGCCCAGTTAGTTAGCCAATCTAAATCTAAAGTTAGAAACAATCCGCATTCAAAACCACCTGTAGAATAGTTACAGCACGTAAGGGCGGAAAAATACATGTGAAAACCGCACATGTGCAAAAGGAAACACAGCAGGATACACATTACTACAGCCACCAAACAAAACCCTACAAGCTACAAACTCCATCTGGCATGTATTGTGCGAACATTGTGAAACAAAGGCCAACCGAAAAAAAGTAGCCATGTGAAACGTACTCAAAACAAACAAAAATAAACAATATCTAAAAAAAATCCACACACACACAGGAAGACATTTCATCCCAATCTAACCCCAAAATGTAGAAACTTTTTTCTCACCTTCTTCTCCACACGGAGTCTTCTAACGCAGGCGGACAAAGCCTGCAGTCGTTTCCGTTCCTCAATTTCGGGCAACTCCACTGAACCAATATAGTACACAATCACTTGGTAACACAACGAGTCTACCGTCGTTTTGGCACAATCTATAGAGCTCAGTTCTGTCAATGAGATCGTATCTTTTGCAATGCTACTGCTACCGCTGCTACTATGTGTATTAAATCGGTCCGCTGGCACCACATGGCCACCACTACTACTACCATTGTTTTGCGAGTACCGAAGTGACGTTTTCACATCCATAGTGGTGGTAGCAGTCGGTAGTTTGGGCCCAACACTGACAATATTACTACTATTCTTGTTACTTCCACTGCTACTAATATTCCCATTCTTGTCTGCATGAGCAAACACACTGACTATCTCCACAGGTGATTTCACGGCTGGTAAACTGTCATTATTATTATTTTTAGCAACACCAACACCACTACTAGTATTGCTAGTCAACAAACATTTCCCCTCAATTCGGGTTCGGGCAGGGATAGCCGGTCGGGACCCCATAACAGATTCCGCTTCAAAAGGAAGTGGCGGCCGAGGCGCTTTTCGGGGAGTTGGCATCAACGGGTCCCAAGATGCTCTTCGGGCTGCCACAGGGGAACAACTTGGTTGTCCGTCACTTTGCATTTCACAGTTTGTGCTTCGATTTTCCTTCGTTTCGGTATCATGACTGGAACCACATTCTGAGGATTTCGTGTGGTGATGAGCTGGCAGCTTTTTTAGGGCACTTTTGTTCACAGTTCGGGCTCGATGAGGGTATCTGGGTCGAGTTTGGTTTCCCTAAAGAGACAAGACCAAAATTCAATAAATATCATCAGCTAACAGTAGATAGAATATATTAGAATTGAATGATGCACAACGTGCCTGAAAAGTCTCTTCATCCGAACTCTCGCTGAAATAAGACACGGCCACATGTAGTCGCAGAAAGGTAGCACAAGAGCCAATCAAATGGACCACGTCATCGTGAGCGAAATGGGACACATCTTGACCATTGACCCCGACTAGACAATTCCCAGGTCGAAGACCAGCCCTTTCGGCTGGACTATTCTCCACGATTCCTCGCAGTAGACATGGTTTCTGCCCAGAAATGGTGAACCCGAAACCCATGGATCCACGCATAAGCTCAACAACTCGAATGCTACTTCGATTCAGACCACTGAGAGACGAGCCGGGAGCATTGCTCGTCCCTAAGGACCTTTTCTTGCGTCTTCTGAAACCATGTGCTCCAGTGGGAGATGGAGTGGTCCCTCCAATGTCCATGCTGTTTGTACAGTTCCTGGAATGTAGTTAACTTTGGAAATAGAATATCACACTTCGGAACGGATTTGTCTTCATAGCTTAATAATCAGTCTTTCGGTGCAGATTCACGATTCGAGTACGAATTCATCAGCCAGAAATCCATATTATTTATTGTTTAGTTCCACATGGAGGAACACGTTTCTATGGCAATATCAATCCAAATCGAATCAAAATATTTCCACCAAGATAGGAATCTGAAACCAAAACCAAACACAAAAAAGTATAGCTGGATTCTTCGCATTTGAGGCAACAGTCTAATTTGTTAGATCGTGTCTGCAAAAAGGGTCAAAAACTAACTAGGCATATCTTGTATGGAAACAACGCACTATAATATGAAAACAAACTAACATTATCCACTAAAAATCCCATTACAGACATAATGGTGAGGGTGACACACTGCTAAAAATCCAACTAACACAATCCTATTCCTGGAAAAAACCCCAAACAACAAATTTATGCGTCAGCAAGTGCCAACTGACTTACATATCCACAAACGCATAACTGATACTAATAAATGAGCCAGACTCGCCCACCGTGACCACAGAAAATGCACACTTTAGGAATTCCAACAATGAAGCCACAAAAACAGTGCGCAAATTTTTTCAAAACCACATATGATGAGGCCACCATTGTAGAAATAATTGCACGCAACCAACAATACACACATGCATTCAGTCAGTCCAAATAATTTCCATGTAGTACCTACCTATACCTAACTATTGCCCTAACATCATTATATCAGCAGACTAAATAAATAACAATAAAAATAACAACTTTTACCCACCATTTCACCCAAAACCGAAAAAAAAACGTTCAAGTAATTAGTTAGTTGTCCACAACCACACTTTTACAGCAAACTGTCTGCTGCTCACTCGAGCTAAACTCCACATTTGAAACCAACTATTTAGCAAGTTACAGATGATGAACTTATTGGAATGCGATGGGGAAAAAATATGAGGTCTGTGCGTGTGTATACATGGTATACATATTGTTGACTAAGCATTGTCTTCTTGAAAGAGCAGAGGAACAGCAGCACTATATGCTTTAAAAAGGAAGAGTTCTTTGACTCACACACACACACACGTAGTACAAGAGACAAGAACTCGAAAAAATTCCTAAGCAGGGCTCCAGGGCAAGGATTCTTTTCAACAACAACAGAGCATACAGGAGTTTAGTATGTGTTCTTCTTCCACTCCTTGTATGATGAAACAAGATGGGTAAACCTGTGTGCAGCACCTTTTACTTACTTAGTTACTAACCAACTAACTAACTAAGCTAAATGATCCCAGCACAAAGTAGATAGATATAGCTAGAAAAAAACAAGTCCCTACAGAAAGATCCTCTGACTCTACCTGCATGTAAAAACCCGTGTAGTGTGTGTGCACTTATCATGTCCATTTCAAATACGGTTCGGTTAGTTAGTTTAGGTTCACATTTTCAATAATGCTTTTACTGTATTCCATTACATAGTATAAGTAAGTAAGTGAGTAAGTAAGTAATCTGTGCTCTTGACAAAACATATAGTACACCTGAGTTTGTGAGAGCCTCTTCTGGTTGTTGAACGATAATTCATGCTCATAGGAATGAGTGTACATAGAGAAACAACAGGACTTTGAGGGATAACTTACATAAGACAAATGCATTAGTTAGTTAGTTGATAAGTTTAAGCAAATCAGGTTCATCATCCATACTAACTAACTAACCATAATCCATGTTGAGGCATTGGAAGAACTCAGGATGACGATGAACGATATAAACATAAGAAAAGTGACTAACTAACTAGCTAAAGCTAACTAAGGCATGCGAAATTTGTATTTAGTGGAACCTATTTCCTATGGTGCATAATAGGAGCATGGCAACTAAACTAAATAATCGGATAGTATTTAGTAAATGCAAATTGTAGCGTTCCTGGTCCTGTGGGTGATGCAAGTAAATAAACTAACTACAGCTAAAAGCTAACTAATTGCATAGTATTTAAAGTGTGCGGTGCGTAAAATTTTTTTCTGCGGTTCAATGCATTTCAAATTCTGCATGAGCATTTAAACAATCTAGAGAATAAAATGAAAAAGTTGATTGACACACACTCTTTGCTGGTAAATTTATAATTTACCCACGATATCACACTATTCTACTTATTCTAGAAGCAGTTATTTTGGAATTTTTACAATCTATAAAATAAAGTGACTAATAAAAATGAAAAATGCATAGACCCGATTGAAAAGCTAAAATGAAAGTCAACCAAGAGCCAAGTTTTCAACTCTCACAGTCAATTCAATACAGGGGATAAACAAATAGAAATAAGAACCTGACAATAATAGTTGTTTAAAATTAGAGGCAGGCATAGTATTTCTGCAGAATT
>Ga0210040_10002185_pt1 | contig 27937 bp, 25 predicted proteins | sample CryGeyCG12114_NA_FD_185462 | JGI IMG/M metagenome (GOLD analysis project Ga0210040, IMG submission 185462) | Groundwater microbial communities from aquifer - Crystal Geyser CG19_WC_8/21/14_NA (SPAdes) (version 2) | ecosystem: Environmental > Aquatic > Deep subsurface > Groundwater | place: USA... | reverse complement strand
CGGTTGTGCTATATGGCATCGTGTAATTTCAAATTTCATGCTTTTAAATAGTGTGGAGAGAGTGCAGCAGCTGGCGCTACTACAAGTAATTTTATTAATATCGAGACTGGGTCCTCCAAAGTAGAATTCAAGTTTTTTTCTGGATTAATTTAGTTTCTTAGTTGAATTCAAAAGGAGGTTTGTTTCTGTTTAAATTAATCAAAATGTAATTTGTTTTCAGACGATGGGGACTGCAGCACCCTTCAATTGTTGTGGGATCCTGATAATCAGTTCGGAACGAAAGAGTGCTCAAAAACTAGTCAAGCTGGATGCGCTGCCGGAGAGATGACTGAAAAACATGGGAAAATCCGCGTTGGAGCCCGACAATCAGCCTTTTCCAAGAAATTGTTCAAAGACCCTGTTCTTCCCCCATTTCCGTACACTGGACGAAGACAAGTGTACGTTGTGATTTTTCATCCGGACAAACCGGATACAATTGTTGGATGCGCCAGGATTCGGAAGGTATGTGTTTTTTGCATTGCTTTATAACTATTAACTAAAAGTGCCATAATAAAAATTAAACTATGCCTCGATCCTTCAACAATGAGCAGGAGCTGCAACTGCTAAATGAAAATAAGCGCATTATTAGCTTGCCCCGCCAACCAACCAAATCCTCTTAAGATTATTTGGTCATAAAATCTGCCCCAGTCGTCATTCAATCTATCTTAGAGACAGAATATAAATCAGCAGCCCACTCGAAATAAATGTCTCCCTACCGTAACACCGTAATTAAATCAAGCCCTGCTGTTAGCTAAACTGATTTGACTTTTGAAACGATAACTGGCATTATGTTCTACATCTCAAGCGTTGTTCGCAAAAGCTAATGGTAATAATACAGATGTTATGTAGCCAGTTTTATTGCGTGCAATTACTGCCACGTTATAAATAAATTAATGCCATGCAATCAAACACCTGTTTTTGGAAACTTTCCTATTCACCCAGCGCTTCAAAATTCAAGCGTTTGCCTTTTTACATTGATTAGGCCAGGGGGTTCATTTCACTGCTTATATTGAAATCAAGCTACACAATTTTTTTCTCACAGTATGGGTCGGTTTTGCAATTTGAACGTTTTATTCCATAATTCACCATGTTGTAGAAAGGCCAGCCGGCTTTTTATGACGAATTAGTAAGGAATACATGGAACTAATTATGAATGGGCCGTTGTCCTGTCATGTCCCTCAGGTTGTGCGATGCTGCAGAAACTCAAATTCTATTTTTTCTCATAACAGAACCCAATGGCATCGGAGCTATGGGGTTTCTTGTATTTGCATTCATCACAGTAGCCATGTACCATGACGGGGGCTTGTAATTCCTTTTTCAACTCTCATTGATTATTATGTCTGCAGATCATTTGTTTTCTTACATTCCCCAAATGAGCTAGCATAGTCTATTATTATGCTTTGTATGTATAATTGAATGTTGGCTATTGAATACTTAGTTTTTGCATTTGTTATAATCTTACGGGGAACCACAGCGAACAATGTTAGACGAGTTACAAGGTTGATTTTTTTTGTGTTGCAGATGGAGCCGAAAAAAGGAATCGCTTTGATGAATGGAGATGGAGCTAGGTTGAATTTCACATTCATCCAAACCTCACCATTTCTTCCAACCACTAGCTATATTACCGGAAGGCAGCTAAACTTACAAGGGGGTAACTTCCATGTTCATGCTTTACCCAAAACTCCTCAAAGAGAGGTAAGACGATTGGCAGCTAAAAGCTGATTATTCCAGAAATTCAATGCACTTTAAAAAATTTAGGGCTTTAAATTTATATTTCACAATGCAGAGTAAAGAAAATGTATGTCAACAAACAAGTGGTCACTGGAATCCATATCAAGTAAGCAAGGGAAATTATCCTGAGCCTGTGATTGCAACGGATGACCAGTATGAGGTGAGTTAGTTTATGAATTACATGTGTACAAACATGAGGGCCAATTATCGAAAGGTTAAGAAATAAGTTAAGAAATCTTTGGTAGTTTGACAGGTTTCGTTGTCGTTCATAATTTTGAATAGTTCCATAGCATCACAGCATACTTTGTATTCACCAATTTTAACTAAAACTTAACTAAAATTTAAACAAAACTAAACATCCTGAGAGTCTAAACACAGAGATAGAAAAGAAATTTCGCATTCGCAGATAGAAAATTAAGTAGCGTTCAAGGTACTGACTGAAAGTCCAGATTTTACGAACGAAAATAATGACTTTATACTATTAGTATAGAATGGAGCCGAAAAGAAAAATAGGTGAGTTAGAAAGAGGTCAGAGATAGGCCGCCTTCTTTACCACCTTTATTAGCTAGTCTTTCCTTCATATGCTGCACTGTCTTTTTAAGTTTAAAATAAGGAGTCGTGGGCTCCTCTTTAGTCGTCCAGGGATTTTCAAATTCTCATTCGTGTCTCTGGCATTCTTATCCTTATGTGTCCGATTAAAAATTCCCAAGTATTCTGAATGCTTTTGAAAAGCAGATTGAAGCTCTCCCAAACGATCATTTAGTGTCTCAGTCAGTTTCTTTGCTGTCAATCGTGCAGACAATTATTTGTCCAACCTGGAGTAAATGTATTAGCATTAATAAACACACAGCCTACCAAGTCCGCCAGATTAAAATGGAAGAAGTGAGAAAGTCTAAGGAACAATAACTCAGCATGTGTGAAATCGGGAGACGGAAACTAAACATAAAATCACTAAGATCGCGTTATCTTTGGGTATTTGATTTGAACATACTGGTTATTCAAATGGAGATTGCTTCAGTGGTAGCATAGTTTTCTGCTGGACAAAATTACTATTAATTTTCCTATAATACGACAGTGTAGCGACAGTGACTGTAATATGGTATCGGTATCATAAAATATGACTAAATAATTCCATTGCATCTTACAGTTGGGTGACTTGAGTGGGAAATATGGCCCGCTACATGGACTGGACAACGTTACAAGTCAATATTTGGACACAAATCTTCCGTTGTTTGGCACCAACAGCATTCTGGGGCGGTCCATCGTTGTTCACAGGTATGGATGTCTATTACTAAAGAACAACTGAAAAAAAATGAAATAATAGTCCTTCATTCTTTTAATTTTGCTTTCATGTCAATTTAAATTTTTATTTCTGTTTAAGTCGTATGTGCTTCTAAAATGAAAATACTTCACTTACCATTTGTAGGGATGTAGATGGATCGCGCTGGCTGTGTGGAAACATAGAAACTACCGCTGAAGTCATTGTGGCCATGGCCCGGTTTAAGTATCCCATCGTGGGCTCCGTATATTTCTTACAGGAAGCGGAAAATCCGTTCTCTGAAACAAGGTAAATAGAATATTAACATTGAAAATTGGCATTATCATTTGTTCTTCTCTAATTTTGAATCATTAATTCACAGCATTTTCGTCGAAGGACTTTTATACAGCGATGGTTCTAAAAACAATACCTTAGATCATGAATGGTCCATTCACTCTGGAGAAATCACTAAAGACTACTACGATTGGCGAAATCGATGTCACAGCGCTGGCTCTCGGTATAACCCTTACAGGGTAAGGTTAATTTTTTTCTTTTTGTCTGTAAATGAAACAAGAATTCACACTATGAGAAGCATTGGTTGAACAGTTTATATTGAAAAATGAAGCAGAAAACTTACTAATTGGGAAATTACTTTGTTGTTATGCTTTTCCATCAACGACGGTGTAGGAACGTACTACAGAATACATAATATAATCTTCTATAATATATGGTGGATGCTAAAGCAGAAGAAAAAAATGGAATATTCCATGCATGTCGCTTTTGAGATTGACAAAATTTATTTGTATTTGTATACACTGATTGTAGTGCGCCTTGGTGCTTCTCGGATTCTCCACTTCCGCGAGAAGCATATTTCCTACCTTCCGCAATCCGCATGCATTTGCTTTTTCGGAACTTTAATCATCAAAAATGCAGATGGCGTTATGTCCTCTAGTTAAAAAATCAATGCTATTTGTAGAATAAAAAGACCCTCATGAGTCTTATATGTACCCCTTATATGACTGACACTTTGAGTTGAGGGCAACGCCATATTTATAGCAACAGGAATAAAAAACTAACAATAATTTGTGTACTAGGTGAGTACTGAAGAACGTGGGTACTCAGATTGTGGACCATCAAGCCCGTTCCGTTGTGAGCTTGGGGATGTAAGCCGAAGATTACAAAGAATCCCTGTGTCTGGAACTCGACAAAATGTTGTGCATACTAAACGATTCTTCACGGACACAAATCTGCCACTCTCTGGACCCAACGGGATTATTGGTCGTGCCATGGTGATTAAAGATGAAGTTCATCCTATTCACCGGGGGGATCGACTAGCTTGTGTCAAGTAAGCTACTCCTTCCTAGTAGTTAATTAATTAGTGGTTTCAATCGCTGCAAACTTTTTGTCTATAGTAGGTTAATTACATGCGTATGAAGTCAGTCGGTAGTCAGAGCTGTTGTACCGATATTTGAAATCCGTTAATTCAATACTTCGAGCTCATTGCTTCACTCTCTAAAACTTTTGTATATAAGAAGACAAATGCTGGGTGTATTCAATTTATAGGGGCGATTCTTCTTGACGTATAAATATATTCTCCGTAGTCAGATTGTGGTTAAGATTATGGCAGTTTTAGTTTTAGTTAATTTGCAAGTTTGCTATTTTATGTAGTGTTTGCTAGTTAGTTAGATATTGTGGGGACATTCCTGAAATCCTGAACGAAATACGTTTTAATACCAAATCGTCACGTGTATCGAACAAGTGAATGGAATAAACTTAAGATGTCGAAATGTTTGGCAATCCAATTCTTTTTCTCGTTACGTGCTATTCATCATCATAGAGATTATTTCGTTGGATTCAGATCTAGTTTATGATGACGAGCTAGACTTTTATATTCGTGTTTTGGCAATGCTTCATAGTAGTAGCAAACTGTCATTCGGAACAAATTATCTGTACTTGTTGCAATTAGTGCACTCTCTCTCTGTGTAAGGATATTTTATCATGCAGTATTACAGAGTGAGATCTCAATACTTTGAGTAATTTTTTCAAGGATAGTCAATTTAGTTAGCTACAACCAACAGACATGATTATTAATTCGCCATTATGTTTTGATTTATAAGCAGAATTTGATGTTTTTGCTTGTAAAAATCTAAATACGCATAATTTTCTCTGTGGACAGGGGTTTTATGCTGCGCAAACCTCATTTGAGATATGTAATCATCAATGTGGGGCAACGGATTTTGTGAGCCTGAAGCACAGACTAACTAAAACAAATGGCTGTTAGTGTTCATTTTCATGATAATTATTCATTTAATGATTTTTTACTGCCTTTATTGCACACTTTGTCAAATGTAAATATGCAACTCTCTCGCAAGATTCTCCTGTGATTATTGCATAGCAATATAGCATCATTACCATCAATTTTTTTTTGGCTGTATATGTGATGTGATCATTCACAAACATATGATTAAGATTAATATGCGTTTCGTCAGCAGTTTTTCACGACAACGTGAGATACTAATCTGTGTTGACAATAAATCATATGGGTTGTTATTTTCCTGGCTTTATAGTCTACATACTTTATTGGTGTTTGTTAGAACTACATGGTTTGATTATAGATTGCATTGTTTTCGCTATTGTAAATGAAGTCGCACGCTTCTATTTCTATTCTCATTAAGTTAACAAGTTGAGTTATATGCATGTGAAGTATTTGTTATTTACTACAGTGTGATGCTTTTTTTCAGAATTGAACGTGTCTACCGAGTCAAAGTTGTAGCCAAAGACTGGTTTGGAAATGGGGAAAAGGTGGGAGTTAGCGGAAAGTTTGAATTCATTCAAGAAACACCATTTTCCACTGTTAGTTCATTTATTATGCTCAAAGGATTGGAAGGAGTTGCCAAAAATTATCATGTTCATGAGGTGGGTAGATTTTTTTGGAGCAGTGTGAAAACTTTTAATTACCCCTTGTTTAGATATATGTAACCAAACATTTATTTTGCTTTTGTCAGACATCCATCCCAATCGACAAATTGACACCATGTTCCGAGCATTCAGTTGGAAATCATTTCAATCCATTCGGTGTGAAAAAGTCTCCCGTAAACGGTACCCCAGATCAGTACGAAGTGGGAGATTTGAGTGGAAAATATGGGACTCTCAGGGGATTGTATGAATTTGAAGATCATTTGAATGACACCAATTTGGAACTGGGTGCTCCCCATTCACTTTTGGGGCGATCTATTGTCATTCATCGGCGGGATCGTAATACCCGGTTAGTCAGTTATTTACTAACGGAATTTAATGGATGTGTATCATTATTTGAAATTCATTTTGCTTAAATTCTTATGTTTGTATTTAGATGGGCCTGTGCTGATTTGGCTAGAGGCTACAGTCCTTCCGAAGCTTCCGAATTTAGAGCCATAGCTTCTTTCCACCATCCTGAAGGCTTTGTTTGGGGCTATATCAGATTTGTAAGTTAAAAGCGCCTAACTTTATCTTCATCTGTCTCATTCTATATTAACGGGAAAAATCTTATAGGCTCAACTTGTATACAACGACGGGAGTCTCAGTGACACCACAGTAGAAGTCAATCTCAAATATCCTGGAGAAGTAAATAAGAACGCGGTAGGTGGCTATGAATGATCATTAGCTCATCATGTGCCGAATTTTTTTGCAAGAAAACATATAATGTTCATTTATTATCTCAGACATTTGGACACAACTGGTCAGTTTATGTGAATCGTGTTGCACATGATGCCGCTGTAAAATCAACCTTACATCGATGTGTAGCAGGTGGCTACAGATGGAATCCATATTTTGTTCACTTGGCCGATCCTAACAATGTATGCAAATGTGAATGTAAATTCCTGAGTGGTGGGGTTCAAAAATTGACTGATAATACCGGAATTCTTATTTCAGGTGGAATTTTATCAACAAGAATGCTCCCCTGAAACCCCATTGCGATGTGATGTAGGCGACATCTCTGGTCGTCTTGGCACAGTTAGTATTGGACAAGATAGACAAGTTTTCAGCGACCCGAATTTACCTTTGAGTTAGAATTCAATTATAACTAGGAGTTTTACAGCAATGTAGATTGGTTTAACTAATGAATTGTATTTTATTCTAGGTGGACCTGCATCTGTACTCCAACGATCGATTGTGATACACACAGCGAATTACGGGAAAGATATTCTAGGCTGTGGCAACATTGAACCAGATAGAGATATTATCAAATACGCGAATATTAGGAAACTCAACACTTTCATTATGTACGAAGAATTTTCTGCCTTATTGTTCCTTTCAGTCGTTACAGAAGTCTTAGCATGCCTTAATGTTTGTTTGTTCTACAATTTGTAGGGAAGTATTTGTGGACGATATTCGTAAAGTTCTGGGTGTCCCCGAATGGATGCTTACATATGATAATAGACAAACTAAAGAAGTCTATGGTGGTCAATGTATGCAGCTTTTGTTCCATTTCAGAGGTTGGTTTCCTTTTGGTGCATACAAAGATGGGACTGTGATTTGATATCAGGTTATGTTGTTTTACAAGGACAATTTTCATTGTATTTTTTCTTGAAATTTCCAGGTCCAGTTGCTGGACGAATCGAACAGGATTTCGACCGACTTTTGAATGGACGGGAAGTTCACAGACCAAGTTTAGATATTCCTGGTGTAGTAAATCCTGCACAGAGGAAAACAAAAGTGTCATATCGAATGTGTACTTCTAGGACACAGCCACCAGTGTCTTCTAATAATAATTTCAACAATAATTTAGGTGAGTTTTGTTAAATAAACGTATCTATAGTGAAAATTACTTTTTTAATGGAAAAAATCTCTATTTTTAGGTTCAATAAGAAGATCATCAGCAAATTCAAATCATCCTTTGAATCTTTTGTTCATCATCCCATTTTTAGTGGTCGCTTGGATTATCAGGAGACCTTGAGTTCATGATAATAATGCATCCATTTTTGTATTTTTATATTGTTTGACAAGATATTGTTTTTTACCATTTTTTGTGTGTCCAATGTGCCTGATGTGTATATACTTTAGTTAGTTAGTTTTAGTTAGCGAATGCTGCGGATTTTAATTACGTATTACGGGAGGGATGATGCATGTATTTATTATAATATATTCTCAGGGTATTCCATGAAATGCTTTCATTGTGTAAATTGTAAGTGAAAATCGTACGAATGGGATTTTTTTCGTCTTTCTTTGCCAAACTTTATAAGATTCCTTATCCTTGCAGTATTTCAACCTTTTCTAAAGGTATTAAAAACTGGATTTGTGTCAAATATTTTCGGTGTATTTAATCAATATGATAATGGTAAATTGATCATATTTTGTGTGTGATGACCATTATGACAGTGTTTTACAAATTTTGTGGCTACTTTGGCTGTCATGTGCGTATATAAGGCTACATAAAGTAGTGTTGCAGTATGTTTTTGTGTTGAAGCGATTCAAGCAATTAACCAATTCGATTTTTACTCGAGGAAAATATTTAGTCTCACTAGTGTATTTGCTTTTATTACGGTATGTTTAGTTAGTTCGCTAGCTTTTACAATATAACAAATAAGTGTGCCAGTGCTATTTGCAGTTTTACAGTTAAAATAATTAAGTAGTCTTAAGTTTTGTACGAGAATTCTTCCTTACCTCTTTATGTCTTGGGCTAAACTCCATTGTAATAAATTGAGCTCACTCATGAAAATCCTGTACAAATATCATTATTGTAATAAGTAACATGTAAAGAATCAGATTGTAAACCGAAAGACGCAGAATAAAAACAGAATGATTGAATAGTAACTTCAAAATAAATTCATGATTTTACATCTCTATAGCACGCCAAGCGATGAACCGTTCGTCTGTTGTTATGGAAACTTGCACATCTTCTGAAAACCACTAAACAAAAATTTCTGCTGGCTTCATCAAAAACTCATTCCCAATTTGGCAAAATATTTTAGCACTCATCACGGGCATCAAATTGTCACCAGTTTACGTGGAAAACATAAAATTCGTTACATTTGGCACTATCATGAGTAGTAGACCTGATAGACCGGCAGATATCAGATACGAAAGGGAAATAACAGCGGAAGAATTGGGACAGCATAATCGGCGCCATGATGGCTGGGTCGCCATTCGAGGTAAAAAATCTTGCCTTTTTTCTACTTTGTACATATTTGATATCCAATTTTTTCCCAGATTTATGTAGATGTTTGTTTGATTTGTTAGGAATTGTGTATGACATTACTGATTACATTCCCCGACATCCTGGTGGAATCGCCGTACTTATTCCATGTCTAGGAAAAGATGCTACTGAGGCCTTTGTTCACGTGAGTTAAAAAACTGTGAGGATTTTTGTCACTTGAAAGTTTAATAGTTTGGTTTCTCATTGTGTTGTGTACTTTTTCAGGCCCATTCGTACATCAATCCGAACCGAGTTCTCTCCGATAGACGTATGGGATGCTTGAAATTAGAAAGCACGTGAAACAATCGAATTTTTCTAACATTATGAACACATATAGCAAATAATATATCGGATTTAAGCAACTTGTGCGATTTTTAATGAGTTAAAATAGCAACGGTTGAATGCATCATCTTGGAAAATGACAAATTGATCGTTAAATAACGTAGTTTTAATAGTTTTGGATTTTTTGTGATTTATTTCCATGGAAATTTTGAATTTAGCTTTGTGACATGACAATCAATCTTTTTCTGTTTATTAATCGCACAAGTTTCTTATTTCAATGGGAACACTATTATTATGTGATACAGGAGGGAAACCGCTAAAACCATATCAACCCCCCAAACAGTAAAGTGCATGCACAAAAATGCTGCCGTCAAGTTAATCTACACGGCGCCGTTTTGTAATCAACATTAATAATACTGCTAAAAATGCCCATGTCTTAATTACACAATCAGAAATAAACTAATCTACCAAACATACAAGTTAATGCATTGTTTGCACTTGTTTTAGCAAATTTTACCACACTACACTTATGATTGATTGTATTCCAAAGTCAAAAATGGAATAGTATATGGGCTCAACCATAATGCTGAATATAATATGCAAACATGGCCCTGTAGCCTAGTAAGTCAGTAAATCCATTAGTATAGAAAACATAATAATAATATTCTAAGGCACTAACTAACTAACTATAACTAACTAATGACCATGGAGAAAAGATTGATCTTTTCCCCCAAAAGTTTATATATTTTTCAATAGGTTGCAATTTTTGGTGTTCAAAGGCTTTCACTTGTCACTACAACTTCCGTTGGCATTAGCATACCGCTCACAGAGTGTTGGCTTTTAGTCGGGACAATGGAATAGTGCAGACCCTTTTGTTCAGTTTTTATAATCATATGCAGCATTACTCCCTTTTTCTACATGGAGAGTTTTGCATTCAATAGAAATTCTATAAGACTATTGACCTGCACTCACATTAGTCAACCTTTCAGACAAATCATTTTAGTAATGCGCAAATTTAGTCGACTTTGTGATAAAATTCAGGACACAAATCTGAGTGCGACTGTAAAATTTGATGGACTGGATCGGAATCCGTATGTGATTTTATTGTGACGTTCCAATAAAATGTCAAAATAATTTCTCCCTGTGTCCAAAAAAGCTATGACTTAATGTAAGAAATACTGCATATTTGTGTCTTTAGGTCTTCATAACCAAAAAATTAGTAAATCTACATGACTGGATAATCTATATTTTCACCAGTCTCATTATTTATTCATAATCGAGAAAAAATTGACTTCCTGTTCTCATACAATGCATAAACCGATTCTTGTATGTCATGTAAACTCCCAAGCATATAGGCATGAATGGGTTTTCACCTATTTATTTGTATTCACATTGGGCTCTCATATGGATAACTAACTAATAGGCAGGTTTGTCATATGAAACGCCGTTGACCTTAGATTTATGACAACAATAAGTTCCAAGGCAGTTCCTAACCAATAATAATAATAATGAGTCAAGGTTAATTCTTCCTGTCGCTAAAATTGTTTGTCATATGCCGGCATTTGATCACAATACACAAGTTTTCCCAAGAATCGGATGTTTTTTTTAAAACCTGCAAATCTATAGTTTATAAGTGCAACAGTAAATGGTCCATAAAATTGGTCACTTTATTTGCCCGGTAATACACGGAATCCATAGTACAAATATTAAAAAATGGCGTGAAAGCATGAAAGCAAAAAATTTCATTATATAATGTAACATAAACGTACAATGAATTGGCTATGTTATGTGTGTGTAATCTCATCCTATGTAGTAATCCAGCATGATCACAACGTTAGGCTCACATAATTGGAAACGAAAATCTTGCAACCTTGTGAAAAAATTGACTGGTGACTATCGTGCTAACCAAATAAACCGAACCTTGGAAAAGTTTTGCAGTGACTCAAAAAAGGATTTCCATGATTTCTAAATCGTAAAATGTAAATAATTAAACATTTATTTCCATTCCCGTGGAGCTCAAAATGAAGAAAAATCGAATTCGTTGAAAAAGAAAATTTCCGTTTAGCAATAGAATGCTTACAGTCTGAGGATGTTCGTTATGAAATCCTTTGAAAAGGCACTATAATAGTATTAACGGGAGCAAAACAGTGCATGCAGAACTTGAAACCAAGTATAGGCACTTAAATCATGTCGTTCTGGCAAGCTTTAGCTAACATGTACGGAAAGAAACAAAACAAAGAATCAGTCCTGTATAAAAGAGCACCAGAATGGGCACAATCAAAGCTTGAAAAAGTTTTCTTTGGGGTCAATGGTGAGGAAAAGTGGAGAGAGACCACGTTCTACCTACCTACCTGTACACTAAACTAATAATGTGTTAAGTAGCAGTAGACTTCTATGGAGCATACGGAAATCAGCATGGGGAGACTTGCAATGGATTTCACTGCAGGTTGCATGTCACAGTTAGAGTTTCTTAAGTTAGTTAGTTAGTTAACTTCTGGCTTTCAAAATCGTCCTGTGTATGCTTTCTTTACTCTGTAGTACAGGTGAGGCACCGGTTTCCTCAGATTAAGTTATTTTGTCACTTGGAACTTTCACCTTAAATGAAACCCAAAAATAAGAAATTTTCACTCATTTTCATTGGATAAACATTGGATAGTACGTTGCTTTGTAATGCTTGATATTGTTTCATATGTTATATTTATAAGTAGGGAAAACCGAGAAGCTTTTCTTAAAAAGCAAAACTTTCCCCTCATTTAAAAATAAAACAAACTATCCAATCCAATTTCACATTCAAAATTAATTTGGAATCCTTCACACATATGACAAATATATACACTAAAAAATCTCCTACAAAACTCACACAAACAAGCCTAAAAAGCTTTTACCTAAATCCACGAAATCCGGTCCCCAAGTCCGCAACCACAGCTGAATCACATTTGGCCTACTCCATTCACATGCCACATGTTTTTCTCCAAGATCTGCGGATCACACGAGTCAGTAAGTGTGAGTCCGTCAACTAGCCACCATGTATTTCTGTCACCCTCTATTAAATCCTCATACTTTCAGTTTCAACAACAAATTGACTATTTTTCCCTCAAAATCTAAACCCAGTTTCTCCCCCAAAATAATAACTATGGTATTCCACCAAAATGCCTATCCCCTACTGCATTTAATATTCATCTAGCCATTCAGTACAAACCACCAGATCAACATTTACAAATACAAACCAAGTTAGAAACAGAAACTAGGTCACTCAACAAAAATGGATAACCAAGGGCCATTTGATACATTCAAATCCAAAATCCCTGTGCCCGAAGCTCCTTTCATGAGCACATCTCGGGCCAGCTATTTGGCTCAACTTAGTGACCAAATGTTCTTTGATGACGATGATGACAATCCTCCAACAATTGACCGGGGGAAACGATCCAAACCACCGCCATATAGTTATGGACCTCCGTCCATTCTTCATGAGCCACCATCTCCCGCAGGCTCTCCAACTCGCACTAGAGGAGTTCCATCCATCACACATCATGGAAAAAGCCGTAAGAAAATATCGGCCCTTAAAGGCATGTCCCCGGAATATGTGGAAGAGCGGATGGAAGAGTTATTGGGAGAGCCAATGGACAATCCTATGGAAGACGAAGAGCAGGAAGAAGCAGTAGATGAATTGTTTTTAGCCAAGTTGAGTAGATCCATGGAGCAGATAACGGGAGATTTGAATTCACCTACAAGGAGAGAACGGGAACGAAGGATGGCTGAAGACTCAAGAAAAAGGATTTCTGCCCGGGTGGAAAAGCGGGTGGGATCTCAAGCTCGGATTTCGGAACCAACTCAAACTACACCAAGGACAGATGAGTCTTCGGGAGAGTTGACTTCCGGTAGTCCGGATCCAGGGCCGTCTACAGCCTTGGAAGGCAAATCTGAGACGGGGAAAAAAAGTAAAAAAGTTGAAAAAGTGGGGGATCCGAATAGGAAAGTAGGATCGCCAGGGAAAGCACCAGGGTCGCCTACAAAGGGAACAGGGAGTCCGAAGAAGGTGAAAACAACAGTGAGTAAAAGTGAAGGTGTAGTGGGTACTCCGAGTAAAAAGGAGTCTGATGTTTTAGTGGGCGCTGCGATCACGGGTCAAGGGGTACCAGCAAGTCTGGAGAAAAAGGAGGAGGCTCCAGCAGTGGTCCCCATAGGGGCAAGAATTTTGGGTGTGGGGGTTAAACCTAGTGACGCAGATAAAGAGCAGTTGGTAAAAGAGACTGCTCAGACTATTGCGTTGATTCAGTTGTGTAAAGCTGCAGATTGGCATGGGGTGGAGGCGGCTTTGAAAGTTTTTGAAAAACAGATTGCCAATGGGACTTTGAAGGATACGAAACCTTTGGAAGGAGCTGTGGATGAGGTGAGTTTGGATGATTTAAATGCATTTTTGAGATTTTATAGATAGTAGCCAAATGGGATTGAAACTTGTATTTGATTTGTGTATCTGTATAGGATAATGGATGGACTCCATTAATGTTTGCATTGAGAGATAATAAAATTCCAATTGCTGATCGAATGATCGAGCTGGGTTGTGAGGTGAACTGTAAAAATAAGGTAAGGTTATAATGTTTTTAAATGCAACTATTTCTAGCACCAACGCACGTTAAAGTTTATAGTGAATTAATGAAGGAATCTTACGCTGGTGAACAAAACTATTAATGTAGGTTTAATAGGCAGACATAGGTCATAATTTTAGTTCTTTCTGTATGATTTTGGCGAACATGAAATTTTAGCGTTTCCTTTGTTCGTGAAGCAGTCGTAATTTACCGGTGTATTTTTTTTCTGGGTAATTGCTCTACATAAAATGATTGATGAGGCGTGGACATTTTTTTCATGCCATTAGCAAGTGTAGTACATATGCATACTTCTTGTCAAAAGAGCTTGACAATTCAAATCAGCCTATATCATTATAATGTATGCATTGCGTACATCTAGGCATAAAGCTACTAACTAGCTAAACTATGCAAATCCATATTGTAAATCTGTGTAATGAAATTTAATACAGTCGTAAAAAATATTTACAAATTTTAACACGTTTGTGTAGAAATCGAAATATCATAAAAGTTAAACGGCATAATTTTTACAGCTCCCGTCAATGTTTTTAGTGACCTCAAAAAAGTTCACCACATGACGCATTTGCTTTCACCTATTGTTAGTTAGCATTCCAAAACAATTCCTTTGAACTATTTTCATGCATTTAAAAGTTAGGAATTAAACTTTTCGGCAATCATTTTCTTTTCCTATTGTCGGATAGGTCAAGAATAGTAGGTCAAATTTCCACGCAGTGAGTTGGTTGCAGCCATTTGCGTAACACTCCGTCTCAAATCTGAGATTTTGTCTATATACTCTTTCAGCACATGCATCCAACTTTATATTGTCCATATGTAATGCTTGCTCATTCACTCATGTGTACAAAATAACCGGTGCACGTAACTAAAGGGGTTACTTTTTGTGCATGTTTTTATTTTAGCACTAAAGCCTTCATTTTGCAATTTCAATCAATCTATGTAAACACGCCTTTTGTTGTAGCAAAGATTACGCCTGCAAGCTTACCAAATTTCTCTTTTCATATTGTCACATTGTTTACAATTTAAAAACTACTGGTACACTTGTAGCACACTAATTTTGCACTCTCATTTGAGGCGACGGTTGAAAAAACCGTAGGATCTCAAATGTTAACTTACGGTGGAACGCAGCTATAGGTAAAAAGAAGAAAACCCACTCACTTACACTTTCACCCATATGATTTGCATGCACGGCTATTTGGAGATTTATGTGTTTGTTATTGTTACCCAAGTGAAAGGAAAATACACACAGAATGCATGTCCCAAGTCACTCGCTCACTTGCATTGTACAACACGCTGTGTTGTTAATACCTGTGTAACGCAACGAACGATACTAACTAGCCACTAGTGAGGTGAACTCATAAATGAGTCCAATGGTGGCAGTATATGCTTTTCTTTTCTGTGATGATTAAGGGAGCTCACAACCCTAATCTAATGAGGTCATCTCCAAAATCGTTAGTTTCTGCTACTGGCACATATTTGCACCCTCTGCAGACCAAGGAGCAGTAATAATATGTGTAATATGTCTCACTGAAGCACATTCTTGGAAAAGTCTTTTGTTCACCGCTGTATATTGTGGTCCCGCAGCTCATAACAACTTGTACAGTTGTCCCATATGGAGTCTGTATGTGGGGCTATATAGGTGCACTTTCAACAGGATTTTGTACATTCAATTCCCATTTGTTTCGTAATTGAATGCGGAACTCATGTTAACTGATGATTTTAGGCAGTTTTAGTCTAGTAAGAATACAAGTCACATTTTCAGTCTGTAGTTTGACATTACATACATATGGATGGGCTGGTGGCTTTAATAGTTGTACTGAAAACTTCTAGATTATTTAAGATTTTTACATGATTGCTTTCCAGTTAAAGCTTCATTTTTTAATAAATTGGTGAAAATTAGCTATACTTAAACAATATAGCTCCTGTGGGAAATGTGTAAGACTCTAGGTTGAGGTTAATTCACCACTGGGTCAATTTTAACGCATTGATAGAGAAATTATAGCCTGCTTTATATGCAGTAATGAATTCTGACTTTCGATTTCATTTTTGTGGATCAAGGAACCTTTGAGTTGTGTTTTATTGACTTTTTACTACACGAATCTGCTATTGTTTCATTTCCTTTGACTCTCCTTAGCTTGATTGCATTCCAAGGCTGGCACTGGTTGCATTTTGTGATAGACTTTATATGTAACTACAAGTAAGTACATGTGTGATGCATTAATGCCAGATTTGATAAATGTCATAACCGATATATTCGTTTGGGTGCAGATTTTTTATTGCAGCTCAATGTTAAGTTTGGTCATATCTTTCACCTAGACTTTTTCCAATTTTATCCGTCTAATTAAGTTCAATGCAACTGGCTTGAATTTATTAGCTGCACAAACCGTCAGGAGCCAGGTTGACTACTTCCATATAGGTGATAAAGATATAAAGCCAAAGCAATCATAAATCTCATCAATACGTTTCATTATTCACAATACTGACTGAAGACATTACACGAGAAGCATCTGATAACCATTAGGTAGATTCCCACCATATATACGCACAACTGTCATATTTCTTTACATAAATATGTCACAGCTAGCAGTAATAATTTCTAGAGCAATAAAACCACTGACATTTTTACCTCGTATTTAATTTTTACTTGCAGGAAAATTTGACTCCCTTACATATAGCTGCATTGTACAGTCGGGATGAAACTATTCGGTTCCTCATTTTCAAAAAGGCTGATATCTCTGTGTTGACTGAGGTTTGTATTATTATTATACACATTAAATGACCAGGAAATGTAGACAATGCTAAAAATTTCATTTCCATATTTACAGCCACAAAAAATGAATGTTTTACATCTGGCTTGTACTCGAACCAGTGGAAACATTACTTCAATACTCAAAGCTTTGTTAACGGTCACTCCAAAAGAATTCCGTCTTCAGAGAGATGCTGTAAGAACTGAGCAGTTTTGTGCAATCTTTTTTTTCAATCCAGTACATAAACATAAATTTTTGTAAATTTCCCGCTTTACAGAACGGAAATACTCCTTTGTTTGTTGCTTTGCACGCGGGCTCAAGAGGGGCGTGCCAAGAACTACTAACAGCTGATACGCATGAGCAGATGCGCGTTTTTGCCGGACCACATAAAGACACTCCATTGCACATGGCTGTGAGACAACGAGATTTGGATATTGCAAGAATATTTGTCGATGCGGGTGCAAACGTGGATGCAAAAAATGTAAACAGTTTGGCGTCAAAACTTTCAGACAGCAAATAGTAAAATACAAGTTTTAAAATCTCCTTTTTTCATCTAGGGTGTAGGGCAAACTCCAATGCATATTGCATCCGAATTGGGAGATGACAACCTAGTGAAATTTTTCTACCTTTGTAAAGCCAACCCTAATATTGCAGATAAAGAAGGTACAGTCGGCTAAGTAACTGTGTTTTGAAATCATTAATGATGAAATGGATAAATATGATGTTTTTTTCAATAGATCGCACTCCAATCCATTTGGCAGCTCAAAATGGACATACTCAAATCATAGACTTACTAGCTGATAAGTTCAAAGTTTCAGTTTTTGAAAGGACGAGAGATGGAAGCACTCTCATGCATATTGCTTCTCTTCATGGACATCCGGAGACGGCCATGGCATTATTTCGCAAAGGAGTTCCATTGCAAATGCCCAATAAAGTGAGTTATATTCAATGAGTTCACTGTTGACGTGATTTCTTGATTTTACCATTTCAGAGCATAGTGTCTCATATATTTAAATGGTTGATGTAAGCGTCGGTCAAAATATGCTTTTCAAATCAGTTAAGTTTCATCAGAACCGTAGGTTAAAGGTGGTGGATTGGCATCGAATTGTAAAAAGTTGCCGACTGAAAACGATGCTGTCGGCTTCGTAGATATTAGTTTGGGAATTGAGTAGATAGTTTCATAGCATTATTTGGTTAACTTGTCTATTAATTTAGAGTTAAGTATGGACATTGGAAACTAACTCTGTACACTAATATTTTTTTTAATTCAGGGAGGAGCACGAAGTTTGCACATTGCTGCTCGGTATGGACATGCTGCTATGATTAATAAATTGCTGGAGAAGGGAGAAAAAGTTGATGCTGTTACCAATGTAAGAAATGGGAAACAAAAAATTATTCGTTTCAATTTCAAATTATTAACTTGGCAACTCTTATGCATGCATATAGGAGAATTACACTGCACTACACATAGCTGTAGAAAACGGAAAACCCATGGTAGTAGAAACATTATTAGGACATGGAGCCCAAGTACATATTAAAGGTAAAATTGTTGTATGATACTTATGTTATGGGTAAAAAAATTGAACTTTTTTCATAACATATATTTTTAGGTGGTAAAAACAAAGAAACCCCATTGCACATTGCGGCCCATGTGGACGAAGGGGACAAATGTGCTCACATGCTGCTCAAATCTGGAGCCGATCCTAATATCACTATGGAGAATGGGGAAACCCCATTGCATGTGGCTGCAAGGCATGGCCGATTGAGAGTGATTCGATTATTACTTCAAGATGGAGCCGCATTGACTCAGAAATCAAAAGTAAAGGAACCTTTTTTATTGTTGCTTTTAACAAGGCCAACTCAAAGTAAGTAAATGCAATTGTAGTTTAATGAGAGAGATGGAACACATTGAACAAAGTATTGTTTAAATACACATCAGGATTCACTCCAAATTTGTTCCGTTCAAATGTGCTGAATTTTATAGCAATCAATACGAATTCGTCAAACAGAACTGATGCGGCTCCTTTCTACGGAAAACAGGATCATAAATCACAAGAAAAAAAAAGTTTTTTAAGGACAAGTCGTAAATATTTTAGACAATTAATGCTACATCTAACGTAAAATGAATGAACTTACTACAATACTAGGCTCGTATGCTTTTCCTTGCTCAGCAACTTTTTTCCCAGCAATGGCTTCAATGAATTTTTCTGTGATGTCTAAAGACTTGTCCTGAATTTCTGTAAGTTTTGTAACTGTGTCCATCTTGTCAGATTCTGGATTGTCCCTTAATTTAACGATCGGCTCTCGCAATGAGGTTATGAATTGCCTTATGGACAGCATGGTTTGGATTATTTCGTCCATTATTGCTCCCTTTTCCTCTCGTGTCCGTTCTGTAAAAAATGCACACATTTTAATTTAAATTATCTTCTTTAAACACACCGTTTGTTTTTAAATGAAAATCGAGTTAATGCTAGATGTATAAAACTGTTTACCTCGGGAGAAAATTTCAAACCCAGAAACTGCACACACAACGCATGTAGTAAATAGAATCCATCTTACAAAACGAATCATGTCGACTTCTTATATTAAGTTACTAGTAGAAAATCGAAAAATGGAAAAACCTTCAGCAAAATTAGCAAAAAGTCACACTCTTAGCCAACAAAATCAATTCAGCAAAAACTCAAGCACAAACTGAAGACTGTAGAGGAACAATTTGTACTGTCCGTCGAATAATGCACCTTCTTCTCGTAGGTTTGTATTTGTAAACAATTGATGTTGGTGTAGCAACACTTCCTTTGAAATGTTATTATGAGCCGAATATTCCATGCTTGTAGAGTGATGTGATTTACTTACGAAAGTGACATTCAATTCTCAATTATTCTTATTCAGTCATTCGATCGTAACAATATGCATACGTATAAATATTTGATTGGCATGCGATTTATTAGTTTTATAGCGTTAACACATCACATATATATTCAGTCAATGAGGAACGAAAATTACAGCGTTTAGCAATTTATATCTGTTGTACTTATGCATATAATTTGAACGGGCTCAATACTTAAGGTTGACAAATGCAATGCGGAAATTATTTCTCCAACAATCACGTCGCTTAAATAACCTATAATTGTTTGTAAGCCTCTAGCATAGAAATTAATATACTTAAAGTGTTTTCACCCTACTAAAGAGCAGCCAACTACTTGAAACTGAAGTACTCTGTTTGTTTATTAAACTTTCAGCTTTTTTATTCAAAGGCGTTGGGCACACACTAGATTACTATGTTCATTGCACAAATTCCAGGCTAGTAATTGTAACATTGAGATTGAACTATGGCGTTGAAATCTCGATTCTAGCCTGGCACCTTTTGATCTTGATGTTTTAGCTTACGTTCACTTACTAAGCATTCGAAGAGTGGAGACACACTTTTAAACAAGACCTTCTCGCACTTTTTAATTTCTCAGGATGGCGAAACCCCACTTCATTTAGCATGCCGATATGGTCACCTCAAATTGGTCAGGGAGTTGATGCAGTATATCCAAAAAGACAAGGGGGATGCTGATGTGGCCCTCTATATAAATTCGGTGACCAACAAAGGGGAAACTGCCCTTCATTATGTATGTCGACTCAAAGTTGATCCCCATTCGGAACATTGGAACACGGGGAGGGAAATTGCACAACTTTTGCTGGATGGTGGCGCCTCTGTGAGCCAGCAAACCAAGGATGTAAGAATGCTTTTGCTTTTACTACCTACCTACCAATAGAATGAATCTAAGCTTTGTCACACACAAACAATGAACAAGGAAAACGGGGGAAAAATTAACAAATTGACTAAAATATTGCAAGCATGTAGGAAACGGTTTTCATTCTATAACTTTGTTTTGTTTTTCAGACCCACGAAACAGCATTTCATTATTGTGCTCGGGAAGGGAATAATAACATTTTACTCGAAATTTTATCCCGGATGACCCAAGTGGAGTCCCAAAGAGCGCTCAATAAGCAATCTACCAAAGGTTGGTCTCCACTTCTTATGGCGTGTCACAAAGGTCACAAAGACGTGGTTCGAACTTTGCTGGAAAATCATGCCAGAGTTGACGTATTCGATGTGGAAGGTCGATCTGCTCTTCATTTGGCTTCTGATAATGGTTATCAGGTAGCTGCAACATTTTCAAGCAAATTTTGTGGTCAAAATTTGAATTTGGAAGAAGTAATTTTTTGTTTTCAGGAAATATGCGGAATCTTATTAAAACACAAAGCATTTATTAATGCCAAATCTAGAGTAGGATTAACTGCATTACATTATGCATCCATGAAAGGATACACAAAGCTGTGTCTTTTCTTGATTCAAGATCATGGGGGCCATGTTGATGTTGTCACGCTGGTATGTTAAATAAATAGGGTGATAAATTATTTGTCAAGTTGTTTTCCCATTGGAAATAATGTTTTCTTTACGCAGAAAAAACAAACCCCATTACATTTAGCAGCGGAAAATGGACAATTGGAAGTTTGCCGGCTCCTCATGGGTCTACGGGCAAATCCAGACGCGGCAGATGAAAAAGGGCAGAAGCCTATTCACTTGGCAGCGGAAAATAATCATGCAGCTGTAATTAAATTGTTCCTGAAACACCAGAATTCGTTAGTTTCTAGTGCTACAAAGGTAATATGACGTAATAAATCATCGTAGATTATGTACGGGTTTTAACAAGCATTTTATCGACACATAAAAGTAACTAAGGAATTTGTGCTTGTCTTTCATAGGACGGTAGTACATGCGCTCATTTAGCAGCTATGCAAGGATCTGTAGCTGTGCTAGAAGAGTTAATGAAATTTGACAAGGCAGGTGTAATTTCTGCGAGAAATCGAAGTACTGATTCTACAGCGTTGCATTTAGCTGCTGAAGGAGGTCATGTGGATCTTGCAAAAGCCTTGATGGACGCTGGAGCCAATGCGGGAGAAGAAAATCGGGTACTTAATTTTTGCTATTTATTTATTTAGATAATACAATATGCAGAATCATTTAATACCAAAAATTCGACTATGAATTCAGCTTGGCTACGCTGCAGTCCATCTAGCGGCAAAAAACGGACATACCAATGTAATCGACGGACTTCGAACTTCTAACGCCATTGGTGAAACGAGTAAAAAACTCGGACTCACTGCTTTACATATTGCGGCATTCTATGGCCAAGCTGGTAAATGAAGTTCTAAATTGTTTTTTTAAGTCGAGTTTAAAAATATGACAGTTTGGAGAATTTTTGTTTAGAAACTGTACGGGAACTATTAGCATTCATTCCTGCCACTACACCTTCTGAAGCCCCAATTTCTGTAGCAGCGAGCTTCATCAAAGAACTAGGGACCGAATCAGGTCTCACGCCTTTACATTTGGCGTCGTATTCTGGAGAAGAAAATGTTGTCCGGCTGCTTTTGAATATTGAAGGAGTAAAAGTTGATGCAATAACTACAAATTTGGTAACCAAATGTTTAAAAAAAAGAAATTCATTGAAATTTTAGGGATTTCTACTTTTTTCTACTGTTAACTTTATCATGCAGGGGTTTAACCCACTACATTTGGCGTGTCGTGGGGGACACACCACGGTTGTAGGATTGTTACTCAGTCGTTCTTCAGAACTTTTGGAAAGTAAAGATGTGAGCGGAAAAACTGGGCTACATATTGCTTCCATTCATGGCCATACTCATATGGTTGAAGTACTTTTGGGACAAGGTGCCGAAATTGACGCTATTGACAAGGTAAGTAGTGATTTTACAGTCTAATTTTCTTAGAACTAATTTTTGGTTTTAAATAAGTCGCATTATAAATTTACGAATCCGGAAGCTACTCACGTTATTGTTCAATTTAAGTTTAATAACGAGTGTTATTTAATCCGTGATGTGTTCATCAACCGAGAAATTGTAGAGAAAAAAACTTAAAAAAAGTTTACTATTAGGAACTTTGGACACCATTAATTTGTGCAGCCAGGGCTGGTCATATGGACGTTGTCAAACTATTAGTGGAAAGTGGAGCATCTCCACTAGCCAAAACAACAAACAATCGTTCTCCGATTTGGTTTGCAGCAGCAGAAGGTCACAATCAGGTGTTAAGTTATTTGATGCAAAAAGAGCATGACACTTACGGGCTTATGGATGATAAAGAGGTACATTTGCCAAAATCCAGTTATCCCCTGTGCAATATTAGCTTGAATTAATTAGTTTCCAACTTGTTCATGTTCATTCATAAGTACATGCTTTCTGTTTTATTTAGTTTGTATTCAACTTGACTGTGTGTGGGAAAAATAGCGATAATCAACCTATCGACTCATTTGTCCTTTCTTCCCCTGCACCAGTAGATGTGGCTGCCAAACTCTCCAATATCCTGTTGACATTGTCCACCAGGGTATGTAGGGGCTAAAACTTGACTTGAATAGTAAAAATGGGTTTGTGCTTAAAATCTTATTTTGCCGTAGGAAAAAGAACGAGCCAAAGATCTTGTAGCCGCTTCCAAACATTGTGAAGCCATGGCGGCTGAATTATTAGCCCTCGCATCTGGAGCTGAATCTGCAGGCAAAGTACTGCAGTCTGTGGATCGCCGTGGAGTTGAATTTTTGGATGTTTTAATTGAAAACGAGCAAAAAGAAGTGATTGCTCATACAGTAGTTCAACGTTATTTGCAAGAGCTTTGGGTTGGAAACCTTACGTGGGCGAATTGGAAATTACTACTTCTCTTTTTCTCGTTTATCGTGTGCCCCCCAGTTTGGATAATTTTGTCTCTCCCTTTGGGCCACAAGTTCCACAAAATCCCTATAGTGAAGTTTATGTCATATCTAACGTCCCACATCCACCTGATGATCCTTCTTTGTTTGACCAGTGTGACGCCCATTTATAAAGTGTTTCCCATACGAACCAATCTTTTCCCACATTGGTACGAATGGATTTTGTTAGCATGGCTTTTGGGTTTAGTGATTTCGGAAATTGCGAATCCTAGTGACAAGGCGGGCTTGGGCTGGGTCAAAGTGGCAGTCCTTGTGTTCAGTATTATAGCTGTTATACTTCATGGTGTGGCTTTCTTCCTACCGAAACCTTATGGGACTTTGCTGTACTTGAGGAATCAACTGTTTGGCATGGCTGTGTTGCTAGCTTGCGTTCAAGTTTTGGATTTCCTGTCTTTTCACTACTTGTTTGGTCCTTGGGCCATTATTATTGGAAATTTGATGAAGGATTTAGCCAGATTTTTGGCTGTATTGGCCATCTTCATGGTGGGATTTTCACTGGTAATGTCCGCACTTAATCATCCTATTCATGAACGCATCATACCTGAAGGAACCGAGTTCAAACCAAAGACTTTATTGAATGGGCTTCCGTCTGGAGGTAATATTGATATGTTCAGCACAGTATTCAACTATAGCCACTGCTATATTTGTGTATTCCCATATTGCCCCATTTAATTTTAATGCAATGGCAAAAAGCTAATGAGTAATTTTTTGAGATGTATTTTTATCTCAAATGTTTGCTTCAAATATGACAAAATGGATAAAAACATTCCTCTATCTTACAGTGTTGGTTACGCCCATTGATGCTTTCGAACTACTCTTCTTCGCTCTCTTTGGATTGACTGGAGCGACGGATTTTAAAATTGAAACATTTGGTCAGCCAGATTGGACTTTAATATTATTCAAGATATTTTTCGGTGGTTATATGTTGGTCACAGTGGTCGTACTCATTAACTTACTCATTGCCATGATGTCTGACACTTACCAGCGAATTCAGGCCCAGTCTGATATTGAATGGAAATATGGACTGGCCAAACTGATCCGAAATATGCACCGTACGTCCGCCACACCATCCCCTATCAATTTGTTCACATCTTGGGTCATTTGGATCATCACGAAATGCCAGAAACGTAAAGGTACAAATTTGATTTCCTCCTTAACTTACTGGTTCATTGCATACACAAAACACTTATGTATTTTTTGTAGAACCTTTGAATCCTTTGAAATGGGAACGTAAAGGTGATTCTCAAAAAGGCCAAACTCTATTTGGCAGTTTCAAGAAGCCTACTCCGAAACAAAGATGGAAACAGATTTTGAAGAAAACACAGATGACACCAAGGGGTAAAATTTTTCTAAAAAATAGCATATGATCCAAACATAAAATATTTGTAGATACCGATACTTATAGATATTTGTTCCGATCTCAGTGTCAGACATTATGCGATTGAGCGTGGCTCAAGTGAGTCCAATGGCTCCAGGGTCTCCACTCCATCCGTTTGGTTCATCCATTAGTATAGGCAGTCATCAAAGAATAGAGACTGTTACAGATTGGCCATTGATTTCTAAGAAGTATAGAACTCTAGTTGGAAAAGATGAACCGTCAGTTGCTTCCGATGGGGACGGATCTCCCCATGGCTCCAGCTCTAATATCAATGAACATTCTACATACAGTATGAGTCAACATAGACTAACGTAAAATCTTATAGAGTTTTTTATTCAGGTTTAAAAACTGTTTTTCATTGCAATTTAGTGTAATGTGTGTACTGAAGGGTGCTCTCACTGTCAGTTAAGATTATGCTATCACTTTGAATATGCAGTTTGGAAGTTTGAATGTGCATGCATTTGATTTTTAGGGTCAGTGTTTGAGTGGATTTAGAGTGGCGAGGTTGCGACGTGAATTGATTTTTAGAATTTTACGATTTTGAATGATTCAGCAACTCGCATTGTATCTTTCAGTTGGTATTTATTGTAGCCTTTTAATTAGAGTACGACTAAAGTGAGGTAAACTTTAAACGTATGCGTGATTTTTGTATGAAATATAAATATTCTGAATGAAACATATAATTTTTGTATGAAAAGTATTTAAATCCATAGTATAGAATATGCCAGCTTAAAACTATTTTTTGACAAAAACTGTAATGATTTAGCTCCTAAATGTACCTTTCCCTGCAAGTGTCTAGCGAGTTACTGAAATAAGATTAAAGAAAAGCAAATCAATCAATTCAAAACTTATCTTATACTAGCTCTTTTATCTACTCTATGCTAATTTAAAAGTTTTGCCTTATATTTACTAGCTCCTTTAATGGAAACCAGTGATATGTATTCTTGCATAATGCTCTAAAATAAACGAGATTATTTCGGACTCCTAACCAAACTCCATTTACATACCCTACTACACCATTCCCCTTGAACCCAGTATTGCCTGTTCTGTCATCTATGATGTACGTGGGACAATTTTCACACCAATGGTGAGATTCTCTCAACATAGTCTGTGCTACCAGCACGTTTAGGAGCAAACTTACATAGGAAGGAAAGGAAGGACCACTTGGCGATATTAATGATAGCAATAGTGCAACAGCACCTAAAAAAGTGTGCTTCTCCAAGCATCCTATTTCCTTGTGTATTGTGTATGTATGGTTAAATGCTTCTTAACATAGGCAATCGGCAATAAGTAAATAAACCACAGTAAGCGAGTGTACTGGTAGGTCTTTTATTTTTCATTTGGATTACTGAACAGGTCTTGGTGAAAAACAAGCTTTAGTATACTTAACTTGGAACCCAAACGTACGTCCCTGGCAATCTATCGAGCAAAAAAGGCAACTTTTGTACAGCACCTAGCTTTACCGCCACAGAAGGTATGGCCACACACAATGTGAGTAAGTAGGTATAATATACCTACTTACTTACATTGTGTTACCAACTATATGCATAAAAATGCATGTAGTTACTGACTAGCTCAATAGATGACTTCAGAGGACGTACGTTTGAAAACAAAGTACACAATAGATGTTCTGCTAAATTAATAGGAATAGTCTTCATGCAAAATTAAAATATGCTTTTATGATAAAAAGCTTGTGGATTTTGTTACTTTAAAGACGTGACAAAAATTATTGATATATTTATAATTTTTCGATTTTCCAGCCCGTCTTAAGACTGCTGATATTTATTCTCTGTATCAAGGGAAAGGGAAAAAATTGATCTACTATTTTATCTAAAAATTAGTGTTATTCATGTACTAGGTCCATGTTAAACTTTCCTTATTGTCATAGATCTCAAATTATCCCCTCAAGTATTAGGGTATTTATATTGATAAGTGCTTAAATTTAAATTCCATGCAGAATAAGCTGTTTCAAAAATTGCAACTGTCCTCTTGCTCATATTAACTTCGACATATTTTTTAGTAATGCCGTCAAACAGAGCAAATTATTAGTTTTGTTGAGTATACGGAAGTTAAGTTTGGACTAAAGTAATCAGTAAATCTGTCCCGTTGTCTTATTTTCTTATCTCGTTAGTTTCTTCCTTCCAACTAGCTTTCTTGAGGTAAATTAAACTAGATAAGTTAACTCAGTTGTGATAATATTGCAGCTGAAAAGATAATAGTGCAACTTTTTGCCTTAATAGGAATCTCTCAAGTCCTGAGTGAGTATAGCTCTGATTAACCGATCTAAGGTTAATCTACTTAAACTCCCTGGTAAGCTTTGTGTGTCAGTCCACACAATATACCATGGTTATGTGCATAAAACAGTAAACCACTCGGTTAATAATAAAAAAAATACTTCTATCCAACTTGAAGCATTACAGATGAAGACATGAGACAAAAAGGTAGGTATCAAACTGTATAGATCAATTTTTCATGGTAGGCAATCTCATGAGTTAATATTTGGTAGGCATCATACTGTGTAAAGGGTAGGGTGGTAGGCATCATATTGAATGGGTACCTATATTTCAAGTACCATTATTTCAAAAAATTAGGATAAATATTGCTTATTTGTGAAACTTAAGATACAGAGTGATGTATAGCTTTTAAAATTTAGACTTATTTATGCTGCCTTTAACAGTCAATTTTTTTTGGCGATAAAGGCTTTATTGGTCATTAATCAACTTTTACGCCGTCGCTGGATAATCTTCCGTCGACACACACCACTACTTTTTTCCCCATCTTCTGTTTCTTTCTCTTCTCATGACAATTTTATAAGAGGTTTATGTAAAGACCTCTAATAATAAACCTCAGCAAGGGTATACCGACGAAGCCGGGTTATAAGGAATTATTTATATTAATATTACAAAAAACCAGTAATAATAATTAGGGGTTTTTATCGTTTTTCGGTAGTCTCATCAGCTAGTCT